>Ga0209724_1002362_pt1 | contig 16183 bp, 12 predicted proteins | sample grotaG_FD_184143 | JGI IMG/M metagenome (GOLD analysis project Ga0209724, IMG submission 184143) | Glacier valley bacterial and archeal communities from Borup Fiord, Nunavut, Canada, to study Microbial Dark Matter (Phase II) -... | ecosystem: Environmental > Aquatic > Freshwater > Ice > Glacier ...
CGATCCGGAGTTTGAGGTTTTTAAGCTCCACCTTCATCTCTTTCATCACTTCGGCAATGTTGAGCGCATACGAAGGGGTGCAGCAAAGAACTGAACTGCCGAAATCCTCCATTAACTGAATTTGCTTGTGTGTATTGCCACCTGAAATCGGAATGACAGAAGCGCCCAGGTTTTCGGTTCCATAATGCAATCCAAGTCCTCCCGTAAATAATCCGTATCCATAGGCAATCTGCACAATATCCTCGCGATGAACGCCAGCCATCGTAAGCGAACGGCTTACTACTTCGGCCCACATCTGGATATCTTTACGCGTATAACCAACGACGATTGGCTTTCCGGTTGTTCCGGAAGAAGCGTGTAACCGCACAATTTCACTCATCGGAACTGTAAACAGTCCATAAGGGTAATTGTCGCGCAAATCGGTTTTTATTGTGAACGGAAGTTTATGAAGATCGCTGATGCCATGAATATCGCCGGGAGTAAGTCCCACTTCCTGCATTTTTTTACGGTAGGCAGGAACATTGTGATAAATGCGGTTGACCGTTTCGCGCAATCTTTCAGACTGGATCGCCTCCATATCCTTACGACTTGCGCACTCAATTTTCTCATTCCAAATCATATTCTCTGATAATTAAAATTAACCTTTTTTAGACATTAAAACGCCGAGGGAGAGGATAACTCCCAGTGCAATCCCCAGTAATGCAGCAAAGAGCACCTGAAACTCTACCGGTAAAAGGAAAGTGATTGTGTGTGCCGGAATCCAGAAGAAGGGAATCGTTTTCTTAAAAATAAAATTCCACTGCACTTTCCAGTCAAGCTTTGCAATAATATCGCCCATCTTGATGGGTTTGAGCAAACCGGCTACTGTGCCGCCATTCTTTATAATGTGGGTATCCGTAATCTTATGAAGCGTCATCATCACAGGCGCATAGATCAGGTTCAACGTAACGCTGATCGTAAATGCCGTTAAGATACGCAGTCCAGAAATGGGACCACCCAACGATTCCGCAGCTCCTTCAATGCCGAGCGCCTTTAAAAAAGCAGGAGCACCCGCCGAAAAGATTTTAAAAGCCATCACAATTGTCATTCCTAAAAAGCCCCAGACAATGGCGCGTGGCAGCAGTCCAAATCCTTTTTTATTGTAAACGCCTTCCCGCAATCTTAAACCGATCGACTCGCCCATTGTCGCCAGTATTGCAAATTTAAGAAATCCAATCAGAAAAGGGTGCGCCGCGTTCGTTGTTTTATACCCGGAATAGATCTCCGGAGAAATAAAGAACGGACAAAACAGCACTAAAACAAAAATCAAAAAGTAAAAATCATTTTTTTTCATACGAATGAATTTATAGAGACTATTCATATTTTAGTAAAATTCAAACATTATAAAGTTCAACCCTTTCAGGGTTGCGAACTCGTTTATTGTATTTCCCATGGGTTATCACCCATGGTTAATCGAGTAGGAGGCGGCTTTCACCGCCGTCCTCTCACACCACCGGACGTACTTACGTATCACGGCGGTTTCTATTAGTTGTTTAACCTGTCATAATTCAATGCCAAACAAAACAATCCTAAGTCATTAAACCAATTAAGGTTCATTGCCCTATTGCACGGGGGTGTCTTCGATAAACGCCACCAGCCTTTGCCCGATTTGGCTACATTCCAAGCCTGTGTTTCGTTGATACCATGATTACTCAAAAAGAGTTTTATCGCATAAACCTTCTTACATTGCTTTAGCTTATAGCATCTGAGCCGCCTTCTGATCCATCCGTCAAGTTCCACGAGTACTCCACGCCATCTGGAAAACCGAAAGTATTGCAACCATCCCCTTAAAACACTGTTCAAGTCGGATATAATAAGCTTTAAAGATACACCACGATTACGTGTAGTTATCTTACGAACCTTATCTTTAAGCCGATTGATGTTCACCGGAGAGATTGTAAGTATCCCATCTTTAACGATCCGGTAACCGAGAAACTTTGTCTCTCCGCTTGGTACTACTTTACTCTTTTGCCGGTTGATCTTAAGCTTCAACCGATCCTCGATAAACTTACCAATGGATTCCATGACTCTTTCTCCCGATTTCCGGGTACGAACATAGATGTTACAGTCATCTGCATAACGGCAGAACTGGTGTCCCCGCTTTTCCAGTTCCTTGTCCAGTTCGTCTAAGACAATATTGGACAAAAGTGGTGATAGCGGGCTGCCTTGTGGCGTGCCTTCTGTCCGCTGACTGATCAAACCTCCCGTGAGGATGCCGCTTTGTAAGTACCTTCTGATTAATCGCAAAAATACCTTGTCCCCAATTTTCTGCGATAGACGATACATCAAACGATCATGATTAACCCTGTCGAAGAATTTCTCAAGGTCGATATCGACAACAATGCCCTTACCTCCTTTGATATATTCACCCGACTTCTTTAACGCCTGATGCGCATTACGTCCTTCCCGAAAACCATAGCTGCCTTGCGAAAAATCGCCATCAAATAGTGGATTCAATACCTGATAAATGGCTTGCTGGATAACTCTGTCTCTCACTGTGGGTATCCCTAACAGGCGTATCCCTTTCCCATCTGGTTTTGGGATCTCAACTGATTTTACCGGGTCGGGGTTGTACTTTCCTGTTAACAGGTTGTACCGCAGATCATCTCCGAAAGTAATATACCATTCGCCAAAAGAGGTGATGTCTTGACGGTCTACTCCCGGACTACCATCGTTTTGTTTTACTTGCTTGTACGCTTTGCGGATATTATCCGAACTGCATACATGCTGCATTAAATCGTCCGTTAAGGCTCGTTTCTGTTCGCCTGCCCCTGTTACTTGTGACCCCACGCCTTCTGAGTCTTCGGGTACGCCTTGATTCATTGGGGAATGGGCAATAGCGTTCCTGCTCTGTTCCGAGAACAGATCTAATTGATACGCTATTTGTTTATGCCGCTCCATAACACAGATTTTAAACTAACTGCTCCTTAAACTAATAAATTCAGGCCTTCAATATGTTGTGAGTCCTCCAACTATCTCTGTTGGCTCGTGTCTGTATCTACTATGCCCTCTGCTGACTTCTCGCTCTCCTTCACTATCCATCGTCGGTTAGCTTCAGTTTGCGAGATCTCTCGGGGTAAGGCTTCGTGCATTCCTCCGGTACTGGCCGATTTACTGCTCGGGTTACGTGTGACTTTTGGGCTTTCCCAATCCGAAGCTCGGTTACCCTCCCTTTGCAGCCTTATATCGACTTTCTGTACGTCAGTACCTTGAGTTTGCTAAGGACTTCCTTCAGATTCCGGGTCACCCCGGACACCCTTGTCCGTCGCTAATACTTCCGGTCACTTCGGCGTATAGGAGATTTACACTCCCTTGCACTAAACCATGCCCGACACACTTCATATTAAATCCTTTCAGGATTTCCGAACACCAATCCCGTGAAACGGGATGAACATGAATAACCTCCGGTATAACCGGAGGTAGAAATGAAAATCGTCGCTGAACCCGGAAAGGGTTAAACTTTGCTATAATCAAATTTGTCCATTTATTTAATTCCATATACAAGCTGATCGGCAATAATTTCGAGTCCTACCTTTGTGAGGTTGGTTCTTGCATCGGGAATATCCTGCACATCAATCACAAAGAAAGCACTGTCGCCATCATTTACAACGCGTCCGTAAGCATTCGTAAAGTTGACACCTGCTTTAACGATGTCTTTAAGCAGTTCATCAAGTCCTCCGGGTTTATCTTCCATTTTAACAACGACAATTTCGCGCAATGCAGCCGACATTCCATTCTCGTTCAGCAACTGATATGCCAACTCGGGATTCGAAACCACGAGGTTTAAGATCCCCCATCCGTTGGCAGTATGATTGAGGTGCAATGAACGGATATTGATATCTGCCGCTTTCAAAACTGCAGTCACCCGTTCAAGGTGTCCCAGTTTGTTCTCCAAAAAAATAGATACCTGATAAGTCATAGTCAGTTATATTATTGATGGTTTAACCTTTATCAAATTACAATTCAACTTTCAAAATCGCTTAGTTTGCAAATTTACTTCGTGTTCCTTTGTGTCTTCGTGTCTTTGTGGCCATTTTTCTGCCACTAAGTCACTAAGGCTCTAAGTTTCACAAAGAAATATACAATCAACTAAGCTACAGCAAAGATGGATTTAAGTCTCGCCAACCCATTTCCCTGTAATTCTTATTTCTTCCGATGATCAAAAACCCTGACCGCTTTACCTTCTGTTTTGGGTATTGAACCCGGTTCAACCAATTTGATAAGCGGACGGACAAGCACTTCATCGCGAATAAGTCGCGTGATGTATTTCTGAAGTTTATCCAGGAATGCAAGATCACCTTTGAACCACTCTTTTTTCACTTCCACTTCAACAATCATTTCATCCTGATCATCAATTGTTTCAAGTGTAATCCGGTAATCATCTCCAACCTCAGGCAATTTCATCAGAACCCCTTCGATCTGCATCGGAAATACATTGCACCCTTTGATGATAAACATATCATCCGAACGTCCGGCAATACGGTCCAAACGACGATGGGTCCGTCCGCATTTGCATTGCCCAGGAAGGAACCGTGTCAAATCACGCGTACGATAGCGGATGACCGGCATTGCAACGCGGTCGAGTGTCGTCATGACCAATTCGCCGATCTGGCCATCTTCAACTGGTTGCAATGTGATTGGATCGATGATTTCAACCACATAAGCATCTTCCCAGATATGCAAACCATTTTGTTCGGTACATTCAAAAGCCACGCCCGGACCATTCATTTCCGAAAGGCCAAATGAGTTGTATGCTTTCACCCCAAACATCTCTTCAATGCGTTGACGGTGTTCTTCGGTATGCGGTTCAGCACCAATCACCAATGTATGAAGTTGCGTATCTTTTCGCGGATCGAGTCCCTCCTCTTTAAGCACATCGAACAAACGCCCGAGGTAACTTGGAATAGCATGAGCAACTGTGGTTCCGTAATCGCGCATCAGTTTGATCTGCCGAAGACTGTTTCCCGCACCCGCAGGAATACTTAAGCAGCCAAGTTTTTCGACCCCATATTGAAATCCAAGACCTCCCGTAAACAATCCGTAACCCGCCATGTTTTGAAACACATCGGTATCGCGAACTCCCGCGGCAAAGAGCGATCGTGCCATCAGGTTTGCCCAGCTTGCAAGATCGTGATGATTGTGATAAACAACGGTCGGATTTCCTGTTGTTCCGCTTGAACTATGCAAACGAACCACTTCGCGTTTATCAACCGAGAGAAATCCCCACGGAAAATCGTTCCTTAAGTCTTCTTTGGTTGTAAACGGAAGTTCACGAATCTGATCAATTGAATGAATCCCCGATTTGATCGCTTTACTGATTTCAGGAACTCTCGCGTAATACGAAGAATTTACAGCCTGCTGCAATGTCGTCATTAACCTTTCGACCTGAAGTTTCTCCAGGTTTTTCCGGTCAAGAACTTCTAACTCTTTTTCCCAATACATAAGTCGTATATTAAAAGAACAAGGTCATGATCAACCTCATCCCATTATTAGTTGCCGAATGATTATAAGCATATAGTCCATTCACAAAATTGAATTCGCCAACACCATAGGCGGCTGTTGTGCGTTCGTATTCGGCGGTTAACAGAAATTTAGGAACGCTGTACGAAATGGAAGGACTTACGCGAACCATGTTCATAATGTTCGTTCCACATCCGTATACATCTGCTTTCCCGCCCTTACTTGCCAACGGATCTGCACTTCCAAGATTTTCAAGATAACCTAAAAACAATCCCGGTTTCCATTTAGTACCGTACGTGATATTAAACAAGGTCGAATAACTGCTGATATTCGTGTAAGTCTCTTTTCCCGTTTGCGGATTGTAGGTTTCGACGCCATAACCGCCGATCATTGTCAGATGCGCCATGTTCTGACCATAATAACCTTTCAGCAACATCATCAGTTTTCCCGATGTGTATCTTCCATAACCCATGAGGGAAGTACTGTTGAGACATTCATCGGTCACATAAATCTTTGCATCGCTGCCAGTTGTCGAAACGCGTGGTTTGATCCGGTTAAAATCGATTCCGGCACCAAGGGTCCATGCTTTTTTGTTGTATTCGAAGCTAAAAACTGTTTCAGGGATGACGGCATCTCTTTTATAGGTATTCGATGAACCGATTGGTCCGACCGATAAGTATTGCTGCTGGTACAATCCGGTGGCAGATAAAGTGAAAGAACCGGCTTTGTAGTCGAATCGAACCTGCGGACTGCGATTGAAAGGCTGAAAAGGGGTTCCCGTATTTAATGCACCGATACGCGGGAAAGCATCGCCGCTAAAAAAAGGGTGCCACGTCTGTCCGACAAGGAGTTTTGTTTTTGTCCATGTAAAAAGAGTGTACGCTTTCCGAAGCCTGATCAGAAATATCTCGGGTTTTCCGGCAAAATCTACTTCAATACAACCTGTAGTTTTTGCTCCAAAGATTTCAGGGCCGTTGATGCTGACGCCACCACGGGTGACGACCGAAACAAGATTGGCTGTTGTTTGCTCATTGATATCTTTACCATTGGCATCGGTTCCGATATAGTTGGGAAAGAGGTAAAAAACATCCTGAAATGCATTGAGACCCTTGTAGGTGTCGAGGTAGAAATCGCTTCGCACAAAGCCGTAGAACGATACCGGATTTTCTTTTTTTACCTCTTGTGAAATGGCCACCAATGGTAGCAGAAAGAGTAAGCACCCAATCAATTTGATCATAAAAATTTGTTTGTCAGCAAGTTAAGCCGAAAAATTAAACAACTGTATTTGAATCAATTATGTGTCCGTTAGTTTATCGAACGCACAATGCCGACAAAAGTAGGAAAAATAAATAAATTACAGTGTTTACCTGAACAAACAAAACAAATTGTGGCTCTTTTATTACAAATTAAAAGGAAAGAAGTTATAAATCTGATTGTTTGATTTAAAGAATGGATATCCGGAATTCTCACTCATGTCATTAAAGAAGGTCATTTGTGGTCATTGGAAGATGTCATTAATGGTCATTGAAAAAGGTCATTAGTGGTCATTGAAGAAAGTCACTAGTGGTCATTGGAAGATGTCATTAATGGTCATTGAAGAAAGTCACTAGTGGTCATTGGAAAATGTCATTAATGGTCATTGAAGAAAGTCATTAGTGGTCATTGAAGAAAGTCACTAGTGGTCATTGGAAAATGTCATTAATGGTCATTGAAGAAAGTCATTAATGGTCATTGGAAAATGTCATTAATGGTCATTGAAAAAGGTCATTGAGGAAAGTCATTTAAATGACGTCTTAATGACAATAAATAACTATAAATGACTACAAATGACGTCTTAATGACGATGAATGACCTTAATGACAATTAATGACTATAAATGACCTTAATGACCTTAATGACTTCTTAATGACAATAAATAACTATAAATGACTACAAATGACGTCTTAATGACGATGAATGACCTTAATGACAATTAATGACCTTTTTCAATGACAATTAATGACCATAAATGACTTCTTAATGACAATTAATGACTATAAATGACTACGAATGACGTCTTAATGACTACAATTGCTTATAAAAAATAAAATTCAAAATAGAAAGGGTTCACATATTCTTCACAATCCTGGAAATGGTGTCTCTGAACCTTTCAATCTCTTCGGAAGGGATTGTTTCGAGGATTCTTGCTTCACATTCATTCCGGACCTCATCAATCTTACTCTGAACGCCCTTACCTTTTGGTGTGAGGCACAATGTGATGGCACGTCTGTCGGTCGCATCAGTATTTCTGTCGAGGTAACCGTTCACAACCAATTTATCGACCACACGACTAATCCGCGAAAGTGATAGTCCCATATTCTTCGCCAATTCAGGACTGCTTAAACCAAGGCAATTATCGAGCGCCGAGAAGAAAAGCAATTCTGACTGCGAAATATTCAGATCGTCCATCAACTGCTGATCGACTTGTGCGCATTTTTTCTTCATCTCATACACCATACTCAGAATTCCAGCCGTCGGTTCCATTGTCGTAAAATTTCTTTTTTGCAAAACTACAAAGAAGACAACTATTTACAAACACATTTTTTGCTAATAGCAAATATTTTTATTGAAAACCTTTTTTATTCCAAACTAATCAATACATTTGCACAACAATTATTGCTATTAGCATGTTTTTAAATAAAGAACTTTAAAATTTAAATATTATGGCACTTGAACATTTAACAAAAGAGACCTTCAAAGAAAAAGTATTCAATTTTGAATTGAACAAAGAGTGGAAATTTGAAGGAACTGTACCTGCGATCATCGATTTTTATGCCGACTGGTGTGGCCCATGTAAAATGGTTGCCCCTATCCTCGAAGAGTTGCAGGCTGAATATGGCGAAAAACTGAATATTTTCAAGGTAAATACAGAAGAGCAGCAGGAATTAGCATCGATGTTTGGCATCCAGAGCATCCCTTCTATCCTGTTTATTCCGCTTGACGGGCAACCACAGATGTCGTTGGGCGCTTTACCCAAAGATACCTTCAAAACCGCCATCAGCGATGTTCTGAAAGTTTCGCTGAATTAATATTACATTATACACTACAGTTTATTTAACGAATCTCTTTGTGCATCTTTGTGACTTCGTGACTTTGTGGCAGGAAAAAAATAGCCACTAAGACACTAAGGCACTAAGGTTCACAAATAACAATAAAGAAATGAAGCAAGATATTAGTATTTCCTGGAAAAATGGGATGGCATTCGAAGCCGATGTGAACGGGCACAAAATCATGCTCGATGCAGGCGAACAAGTCGGCGGAAAAGACCTTGGACCACGTCCAAAACCGTTGATGCTGGTTGCACTGGCAGGTTGTACCGCGATGGATGTTGTTTCGATCCTTGCAAAAATGAGGGTTGAGCTCGATAATTTCGATGTTAAAGTCGAAGGCGAGCAATCGGAAGAGCAACCTGTTCATTACACGAGTATGCACATCATCTATGAATTCTGGGGGAAGGATCTCCCGGTTGAAAAACTCGAAAAAGCAATCAATCTTTCGCACGAACGGTACTGCGGTGTTTCGGCTGTTTATCGCAAAGCAATGCCGGTTACACACGCAATGGTGGTGCACGACACTAAATAAACAGAGAAGATCGGTTTCAGTATCCTGTAAAGGATTACGATACAATTTAATCATCGCCTGGTTTGTTCAAATCCTGAACAAATCAGGCGATTCCTTTTATGCCAAACCCGGTTATAAAGTTCTCATGAAGTCCATTCAGATCAAACTTCAAAACAGGTAAATGATAGATTTAATAATAAAGGAATTTAGAATGTAATTGCCTAAATGACAAGATATTTAATCTATCTGATGTCAGAATAATTCCACCGTAGGTGGATAAATATTAATGACCCTCAATTTTTATTGGGGGTTTTAGTACGATTACTGAACCACAACCCGAAACGGGTTGAATTTAATGTTATTCAACGAAACATCACCTTAATATTATTGCACAATATTTTATAAAACTGCTTTTCCGACAAATCTGATTTGATCATTTTGATTCTTTTAAGCACAGATTTCGGAAATAAAATGCTAATATTGAGACTCGCAGTAATGCGTGGTTATAAATACTAAAATAATAAATTGCATTATGAAGAAGATAGTCGTTGGCTTAGTGATATTAATGACTGTGATATTTAATTCATGCTCCCCGATCGAAGAACCGTCTTTTCAGGAATCTTACCTGATCGGAAGCTGGGTGTCGGGCACACTTCATTATAAATACCTGAGCAATAAAACCGGTACAACCTGGGATACCAGCGATGATGTAACAGAAGCCGAAGGGCAACCTTTTACGTGGACGCTTGATCAGTCTGAATTAACCCATATTCATATTATCGAAACAGGTGGAAGCGTGCCGAAGATATATACCGTGACAGAACTGACTGCCACCACCTTAAAATACAAAGACAGCTTTGGCAAAACGTATTCGTTTACAAAATAACCCGTCAGCATTAAATAGCCATGACTGTAAAGTCACAAATCGAAGGGAAGAATTAAATCATCGCTATTAGCTTCGCTGATCTTCGATTCTATTTGATCTTAAAAATCAAATTATATACGAATGAAAAAGATTTTTAAAAGGGTTCTGATCCTGTTTTCCTCGTTGATATTCCTCCTGTTACTGGCCATTGGCATTGCTTTATGGTTTGTTTTTACCCCGGAGAAGTTAACGCCAATCGTTCGTACGCAGGCGGCTAAATACATCAACTGCAAAACGGAAATTGGAGATGTGGAGCTCACCTTTTTCAGTACTTTTCCCAGGTTTGGACTCAAAGTGAACCACTTTGCATTGATAAATCCAACACCAAATGCCCCAAGCCCTACACTTGTTCGTGCCGATCAGTTTGTGGGTATTGTCGATATGGCAGCATGGTGGAAGCGTGATGAACTCGTGCTGACAGAATTGCTGATCAGCAACGGAACGATCAATGCGTTTACCGATAGTCTGGGTCATACAAATTTTGATATTATTCGTTCCGAACCAACTGTTTCACAAGTCGATACTGCCCAATCGGCATTGCCGTTTAAATTTATAAACACAGAGAATGTTGTGTTGACAAACGTAAACGTTTCGTACATCGATCAGTCGCAAAAGCTGACCGCAAATGTGAATAGTCTGACCGCTCAGTTTTCCGGGTCGTTGATTTCAGATACTGTCAACGCAAGCATAAATGTGATCAAAGGAATTGTTTCGGTGAACTACGACAGTGTAAGTTACCTGCAGAATGCATCGGTTACGCTCAAAATGCTGGCGAATATTATTTTATCGAAACAGCTTGTAACTTTCAGCGAAACCGAAGCTGCCATCAATAAGCTGGATTTTAAATTCAGCGGCTCGGTCGAAAACGATACGCTTCACCAGCAAATCATCACTGATCTTAAATACCAGTTTAAAGCGTGGTCTGTTCCGGAGATACTGACGTTGATACCTCCCACCTATCGTTCGTATATAGAGGGCGTTGTGTCCACCGAAGGAACCCTCTCCTCAGAAGGAAAAATTAAGGGCGTATATACTGACTCGCTGATGCCGTTGATGGATCTTCACCTTGTACTTCAGGATGGCGCGCTTAAATATGATGCGTTGTCTGTTCCGATCAATCATATCAACGGTGATGTTGTCTTTTATTCCGATATGAAGAACGATGCGTTGTCGTATCTGCGAATCGATCAATTCACAGCGCAAACGCCAAAGTCAACGATTAAAACCAATGGCATGGTGACCCATCTGCTGACCGATATTGAATGCGATCTTAATTCCGATGCGAAGCTGGATTTTTCTGAATTCGCACCGATGATACCGCCCCGGATGAAGATGAACTTAACAGGGAAAGTTTCGGGTCATGTGAAATCACTTTTCACCCAATCGCAGGTCGAAAAGATGCAACTGGATAAAATGAAACTATCCGGCTCGGTGGAACTGTGGAATTTCGATGCGAAATACGATAGTTTGTCGTTGAATACAGACTACTCCAAAGTCGATTTCGCAATGCCCAACCCAAAAATATCGTCGAAAAACACACAATTTGCTGCTGTGAAAATAAAAGCAAAGCGCCTGGAGTCAAGAAAACTGAAAGGATACAATGCGTTGTTAACGAATGCGCTGATTTCGCTGGAGACCTCCGATGTGATGGATACAACCAGCGTTCCGAATATGGTCTGTACCTTCACACTCGATTCTGTTGCCGCAGCGATGGATACAATTTATTTTGCAGCACAAAAACCTGCCGGGCAATTTTCAACGCTTCCGCAGAAAGGGAAAGAGAAAGAACCGCGGATAAAACTGGACTTTAATTGCGGTGATCTGGCAACATCAATGGGTACAAGTAGGCTCAATACGAATCATGTAAGGTTGAATGCCGATGTACTGAACAACAAGATTCAGCCTAAAATAAAACTGGAATACAGCAGTCAGGACCTGAAAATGAAGATGGGGAGCAACGCTGCGCAGATGAATAAGATCGAACTGAATGCCGACATTGTAAACGACCAGCAGCAAAAGGACATCTTTCTGCAATGGCTTGTAAAAGGATTTGTAAATATCGACAAAGGTGTAATCAATCTGTCGTCGCTGAATTATCCGCTTGAAATTCCATCCATTCAAATGAATTTCGATCCCGAAGTGTTTAATATTAAAGAGAGTAAACTGAAGATCGACAACTCCGACTTTAGCCTTTCAGGAAAATTCAGGAATGTATTGTCGTATTTCAGGAAAGACTCACTGCTGCGGGGTAATTTCGACTTCGTAAGTAACCATACCGATGTGATGCAGCTGATGAATCTGACAAGCGGAATTGGCAGCGAGGCGCAGGATTCAATAAATGCAGCAACCGGAGGTCCTTATATGGTTCCCAAAGGGATGGATCTGCAGATGAATGTGAACATTGCCGCCGCAACATTTGGCGTCGATTCGGCGAAGATGATAAAAGGGGCCGTGCGTGTGAAAGACGGACTGCTGGTTTTGGATAATTTCGACCTAACAACACCAGCAGCCAGGATGCAGATCACAACAATGTATCGCACCCCACGAAAAAATCATCTTTTCATGGGTCTTGATCTCAAAATGCAGCGTGTTGAAATCGAAGCGTTGCTGAAAATGATCCCCGACATTGATTCGATCATGCCGATGCTGCAATCGTTCAGGGGGAAAGGCGAGTTCCATATGGCAGTTGAGACGTACCTCGATTCACTCTACAATCCGAAGAAATCTACCATACGCGGAGCGGCATCGATCAAAGGACAAGACCTTGTATTAATGGATGGACCAACATTCAGCGAAATTGCAAAGACATTACGATTCAATAAAAAGACGAATAACAAGGTAGACAGTTTATCGGCCGAGTTTACTGTATTTAAGCAGGAGATTGACGTTTATCCGTTCCTGATTGTAATGGATAAATACAAAGCGGTGATCGCTGGAAGGCACAACATGGACCTTAGTTTCGACTATCATATTTCGGTGGTCGACAGTCCGCTCCCTTTCAAGTTTGGCATTAATGTTACCGGCACGATGGATGACATGAAATACCGTCTGGCGAAATGCAAGTATGCCGAATCGTACCGTCCTGCGGCAAGATTTGAGGTTCAGAACAGGCAGCTGGAGCTCCGGAAGATGATCCGTGACGCGCTGAATACAAAAGTCAAACAGGAGTGATATAGAATGACCGTGGCAATGCGTCAAAACATCGATTTATGAATTGAAGCAATGCTTCTAAATGACGATTACGATTTGCAGAAACGCACGGCTATTGTAGAAACGCACCGCGGTTGTAGAGACGCACGGCGGTTGTAGAGACGCACCGCAGTTGTAGAGACGCACCGCAGTTGTAGAGACGCACCGCAGTTGTAGAGACGCACCGCAGTTGTAGAGACGCACCGCAGTTGTAGAGACGCACCGCAGTTGTAGAGACGCACCGCAGTTGTAGAGACGCACCGCAGTTGTAGAGACGCACGGCCGTGCGTCTCTACAAATTTACCTCCTGAACAATTCAAACCCTCACGATAAAACCAGATTTCCCAACGATTCAGGTAAAAAGATCAATTCCTGAACACTATCACAACATTCCTGAACACTATCGCAACATTCCTGAACACTATCACAACATTCCTGAATACTATCGCAACATTCCTGAACACTATCACAACATTCCTGAATACTATCGCAACATTCCTGAACACTATCGCAACATTCCTGAACACTATCGCAACATTCCTGAACACTATCGCAAGATTCCTGAATACTAACGCAAGATTCCTGAATACTAACGCAAGATTCCTGAATACTAACGCAAGATTCCTGAATACACCTGGCTCCTGATAACTTCCCTGACTTGTATGAAAAATTCCCTGCCAGGATTGTGAATCGCAGACAGGGAAATTTCAGTTGTTATTTTATAGATTCCTGAGGCAAGTTTCAGGAAACCTTTCCACCAGTAATTATTGCTTATTGAATCTTCGTAAATAATATACCACTAATTGATTTGTATTGCGGACTATTAGCTCCGTAAGCCGATTTAACGTATAATTTCGAATCTAAAGCAACAGGTACCAATCCGGTTTTAGCAGTATAAAGTACGATCTGGCGTTGCCGGCGGGCGGCAGCGGCTATAGCATCCATCGAAATACAAACTGAATTGGCATTTTTCAATGCCTCGTACCTGGCTTTGAGCGACTCGATGCCAAGATCTGCTTCATTTGGCCGATAGGCTGCTATTGTAAGCAACAATTTGATGAGCCTATTGAAATTTTCAACTCTTGTGCCAAACGAACCGTTGCGTATTTTATTGTGTTTCTCTTGCTCCTCATCTTCTTTACCATCTTCAGATTTGGCAGGGGGGATAATCTCTTCCGCTCTTTTATTGCGTAAATCGCGTACGATTGATTCGATTTGCCCGATCGTTTGATCCGACACCTCCGAAATACGTACTCCGTTGGCAACGCGGGTGACTAAGACATCCAGGTCTTCGAAAACGGCGGTTCGGGCCGATACCGCGTCATCGCAGGCGCTTTCGGCTGCCATTACACCGTCCAGCACTTCATCTCCACTCAATTTGAGTTGCAGCTGGTTCGCGATCGAAAGCCTCGGTTCAGAACAATTGTAGGCTGGCTCAAAAGTCGCGACCTGTTTGGTTAGTTTTTCAATGTTGTCTACATTTTGCTGATGACTTTTTTTGTTAGTGTTCATTGAGACTGATTTTTGTTAGTTAACAATAATTGTTTAAAAACAGTATTAAATCGTTTAAGAAAGATAACTGACCGATAAAAAAAAACGGCAGCGCAACTTCATATTCTTTTTCGTGCCGGTTTCTGTTCATCGCCGATAAACGGGATCAAAACCATAGCGGTGCGGTTACCTTCCAACAATTAGTCCAGGGCCCTGTCAGAATTTGGAATCCTGACAGGGCATTCGCCCCGCTGCTTCTTAACACCCCACAAAATTCATGGAAACATAAACAGACAGAAAAACGCATAGGTCGTCGATTTCTTAATGTGATTACCCCTAAATTGATTGCATGGTTATCTATACGTAAGGCTCCGTAAAATGGTTACAATAAATAAATATTTTTTTAGGCGCGTTTGTAATCGGAAAGATTATCTTTACAATAAATAAAATACGATTATTTAAGCTTATTCGTTTCTTTTTTTTAAAATAAATCTGAATTTATCAAACAAGTATTAGGTGCTATTGGCAAGGTTAAAAAAATGGTATAGAATACAGAAACCAGAACTATTGAATATTTGATATTATATTACTTGACAGACATTAGCAACCAACAAAAGACAGAAATTAAATGTGGAGACCAGAAACCATCTAAACGGGGCGAAACCGAAAAGCCATATGAATAGGAAAATATAAAGCATAAAATGAAGAAATTTATTTACACACTGATAATGGTTGTTTCATGCACGTTTTGCTTTTCACAGGATGTCGTAACAAAAAAAAATGGTGATGAAATTAAAACTAAATTAATTGAAATTACAACTGATCAAGTGAAGTATAAGAAATTTGAAAATTTGGAAGGTCCCACATATTCAATTCTTAAATCAGAATTATTCATGATTAAATATGAAAATGGCACAAAAGATGTTTTTACTGATAACGAAAATAAAAAATCTGAAGCTGAAACTGGAAAAGTCTATTTTATACGTGGAAAGGGGCATAATGGATCTGCAACTTCTTTTAAAGCATTTATGGATGATTCGCTTGTCTGCAAGTTGAACAATAAAAGTTATTCAATCCATATTGTAAAAGCTGGAGAGCATAAATTTACTGTTCAATTTGCAGGGACAGTTGCTAAAGAAAGAGCCGAAGCAATTAAAATAAATGTTGAAGCAGGTAAAACTTATTATATTCAGATGATTATACAACCTGGTTTTGCTGTGAATAATTTGTATTGCCAAGAGGTAACTGAAAATTCTGCAAAAACAGTTTTATTGAATTTAAAAGAAGATACAAACTGTAATTAGTACAATAAATGGAATAAAAGACATCAAAAATCACAAAAGTGGAGGTCAGAAACCACTATAAAAACGGGGCGAAACCGAAAAGCCTAATGAGTAGGATTGCTTTCAAAACTAAATCAAAATGAAAAAAATCATCTTTACAGTATTAACATCAATTTTTACATTTACTCTTTGTTTC
>Ga0209724_1002363_pt1 | contig 16183 bp, 15 predicted proteins | sample grotaG_FD_184143 | JGI IMG/M metagenome (GOLD analysis project Ga0209724, IMG submission 184143) | Glacier valley bacterial and archeal communities from Borup Fiord, Nunavut, Canada, to study Microbial Dark Matter (Phase II) -... | ecosystem: Environmental > Aquatic > Freshwater > Ice > Glacier ...
GTGACTTTCTGCCCCTTTGTGAGTTGCCATAATATTTTTTTGTTTATTGATATATTTATACTGCTTCAATCACTGTTCCAGTTTTTTATTTTTGTTTGACTTCTATCAACTGACATTAATAAAACACTTACAAACCAGGATAAATAATATAAATATTACATAATAATCGTGAAATCGCCCCTAAAAAGCGCTCAAGCGTAAAACCATTAGAATTTACTCTACAAAAACAGGCTAATTTTCCCCTTGATTATTACTAGTTAGTTTAGTGCATCAAACATTTCCTGGACGAATTCAAAGCTCAGACTGGCTGCAAGCCTTGCTGTTCTGTTATCCTGATCAAAAGCTGGGTTTAATTCTGCTATGTCCATACCTATCAGTTTACCGCTGGTAAGAATCATCTCGTACATCCTGAAAAAGAAAGCATCAGGCATAATACCTGTGTAAGCTGATGCACTTACTCCAGGAGCAAAGGCCGCAGAAAAAACATCAAGACAAATCGTCAAATAAATCTTATCAATATTTTCAATAAAACCTGCAATCTTTGTTTCAACAAATAATGAATTATCGGCTGAAAAATATTTAGCCTCTACATAATCGACTTCAAGCAATTCTGCAAGATCAAACAATGAGCGGGTATTGCTGATCTTTTGTATTCCAAGGGCAAGATAATTAAAATCGTCGTGATTAGCCCTGGCAAGTTCTGACGCCTGCCAAAATCCAGTACCAGAATTCGCACCCGAAATACCCAGTTTACGAAGATCAAAATGAGCATCAAAATTTATGATTCCCAGTTTGTTTTTTATCGTTTTTTTAAACGGAATAGTTATTTCTTCATTGGTTTTTTCAGGCAGATTTTGATCTGCCAGGAGTTTTTTTTCAAATTGCGGTTGTTGATGCAGGTAATTGATAATACCAGTATAATGACCGAACATAAGTTCGTGCCCCCCACCCCAAATAATCAGGCGATAGCCTTTACTTAAAATTTCAGCTACTGCTCTACCAAGTTGCAACTGTGATCGTTCGAGTTGGTCATCAGGGCAACCTATTGACCCAGCATCAATTAATTTAAAGCCTGCCTGAAAATGAACAGGCAGATTTGAACATATTTTTCTGATAGCTGTAGGTCCATTAACCGAACCCTGACGACCTTGATTTCTGCCCACACCCGTATCACAGGAAAACCCCAGAATAGCCAATCCCTTAATATTAGTCAAATCAGGTAAATCTGATTTTTCAAGATCGACAATCTCTATCCGTTGAAACCAACGTTGAACACTTAGATCATCGCCCTCATTTCGACCCTGCCAGTCAGTTTGGGAAGCCGATGTATATCGTTTATTCAAATTTATCATAGGTGTAGTTGTTTCCTGACCCCTCTTTTCCAAAGAATTACTGGTTTTAGCATTCCCTGGTTGTATAATATTTCGCGGTAATCATTAATTGAGTAAGCTTGAAAGTCGGCCAGGCATCCTTTCTCAATTCGTCCTCTGTCAATTAACCCCAATGCGGCACCTGCCCTGAACGTCAGGGCAGCAAAGGTTTCTGCTGCTGTTAGTTTTTCAGCTGCCCCCAAAACACTTGCCTGCATTAACAAATTGCCCATTGGTGCTGAGCCCGGATTATGATCACTCGCAATTACCAGGCTAGCTCCAGCATCAAGTAGGGATCTTGCTTGAGCGTATTCCATTCCAAGACCCATAGAGGCACCTGGCAGTACAATGGCAGCTGTTTTTGAACGACCTAATAAATCAATCTCTACCTGGGAACTTGCCTCCAGGTGATCAGCCGACCGAGCCTGAAGTTCTACTGCCAGTCGTGAGCCGCCACAAGTAAACTGATCGGCATGAACGCTAAATTCAAAACCCAGTTTACTTGCAGCCTGCAAATAAATTCGTCCCTCCGAAGAGCTGAATGCCCCTTCCTCAATAAAAATATCAACCCTTTTACAACTGCTTTCAAATCTGATTAAAGGCAATAGTTCATTTATCAAGTAAGTGAGATACGCATCAGAGTTACCAAGAAAGTCTAAGGGCTTGATATGTGCTGCAAGACAGGTTGTTATTATATCCTGGAAGGCCAGGCTTTTTCCCTTCTCGATTACCTTCAGCATTCGTAGTTCCTGTGCTACTGTCAGACCATATCCTGTTTTTATCTCAGTTGTCGTGATCCCGCCTGTATTCTGAACTTCGAGGCGCTGCAACAACAGACGTAATAAGTCATCGTCAGAAGCTTTGCGGGTATTGCTGACAGAATTCCAAATGCCCCCACCTGAAGCGGCAATCTGCTGATAAGTTCTGCCAGCAATTCTAAGCGAATAATCTGCGGCTCTCGTACCAGAAAAAACTAAATGTGTATGGGCATCTATAAAGCCAGGCAAAGCGATGTGAACGCCTTCAATCAGATCAATGGTTGCTTCTGGAAACTGCGTTCTTAATGAGACAAAATTTCCTATTGCGCTGATGATGCCACCAGTTGAAAGAATGCCTGCATTTTCAATTATCACCAGCTGTTCATCCAGAATAGGACCTCTGAGAGGTAGATTTCCAAGGGTTAATAATTGAACAAAGGGGCCGGTAAGTATTTCCATTTTACCAGATCTGAAGATCAAATTTTGTCGCCCATTCTCTTGCCTTTTCATATCCAGCATCATTATGCCTGAAAATACCCATAGCAGGGTCATTGTAAAGTACCCTTTTCAGACATTCAGCTGCCCTTTCAGTGCCATCAGCAACGATGACCATACCTGCATGCTGTGAGAATCCCATGCCTACCCCACCACCATGATGAAATGAAACCCAGGTTGCACCTCCCGATGTGTTTGCCATCAGGTTAAGCAAGGGCCAGTCTGATACTGCATCAGAACCATCAAGCATAGCCTCCGTTTCACGATTTGGAGAAGCAACAGAGCCGCAGTCAAGATGATCACGGCCAATTACAATCGGTGCTTTCACTTTCTTGCTCCTTACCAGCTCATTAAAAACAAGCCCTGCTTTTTCTCTTTCACCCATACCCAGCCAGCAGATACGGGCAGGCAGACCTTGGAATGATACCTCAGCACCAGCCTTTCTCAACCACTGGTGTAGCTCGATGTTTTCAGGAAATGCTTCTATCAGTGCCCGGTCGGTGGTATAAATATCTTCAGGATCACCCGAAAGGGCAACCCATCTAAAAGGACCCTTGCCTTCACAAAATAAGGGTCTGATAAATGCCGGGCAAAAGCCCGGGTAATTGTAAGCATCTACCTCTCCTCCCTGTCGGGCATATTCACGCAGGTTATTGCCATAATCGAATGTAATTGAACCCTGCCTTTTGCAGGCAAGCATCAGATGCACATGCCTGGCCATACTTTCAAGCGATTTCTTAGTATAGTCACCAGGGTCGTCAAGTCTTAATTTAGCCGCTTGCTTCAGGGTCAGACCATTCGGGATATACCCGTTTAACGGGTCATGCGCAGATGTTTGATCGGTGAGAATATCTGGAACAAGCCCCTGTGCCAGTAACTGTTCAAGCATATCACCTGCATCGCTAATCAAACCTACCGAGAGTGGCTCTTTTTTGGCCATTGCCTCTTTTACCCACCCAATAGCTTCAGTAAATGAATCGGTCATGCGATGAATATATTTCGAGTCAAGGCGTTTTTTGATGCGTTCAGGATCAGTATCTGCTCCCAAAAATACAGCTCCAGCCATGGTAGCAGCAAGGGGTTGAGCGCCGCCCATACCCCCGAGACCTGCAGTGACCAGTAACTTTCCACTGAGGTCACCCCCTAAAAATTGCCGGGCACATTCCATGAACGTTTCATACGTTCCCTGAAGAATTCCCTGAGTGCCAATATAGATCCAGCTACCGGCCGTCATCTGCCCGTACATCATCAGATCTTTTGACTTCAGGGTATTAAAATGATCCCAGTTTGCCCATGCAGGTACCAGATTGCTATTCGCAATCAGCACTCTTGGAGCCTGAGAATGCGAACGGATAATTCCAACTGGTTTACCTGACTGAATTAAAAGTGAATGCTCTTCATCAAGATCTAGTAAAATTTCAATAATTTTATGCAATGAGGCAATATTTCTAGCTGCCTGACCATTTCCCCCGTAAACTACCAGTTCGCCTGGATTTTCAGCAACCTGGGCATCAAGATTATTCAGGAGCATTCTCAGAGGAGCTTCGGTTTGCCAGCTTCTTGCATTTAACTGATGCCCCCTCGGTGCTTTATAATTTGGGTGGCTGGCGTACTGTTTAATAAAGCTTGAAACATTCATAACGCGTCTGGCTTAAGTCAAGATTATTTTTTATTGCGGTTTCTGATACTAATTCGGGTAAAAGTCCGCTTGTTACAAGCGATTTAAGTGTTTCGATATCAAGAGAAAATACCCTGTCTTTTGTAGCAAAATGAACATGGGCTCGTATCAGATCATGGCAGGCCTCAAGAATAACTGATGATTTCATAGGTCTGCGAAAGTCAATTGCCTGACAGGCATAAAGGATTTCTATTGCCAGAATATATTCAAGATTGTCAAGCACCATATGTAGTTTGCGCCCGCTGATTGAACCCATAGATACATGATCTTCCTGACCAAGAGACGTCGGTATGCTATCAGCACTTGCTGGAAAACAAAAAGTTTTATTTTCAGTGACCAGGGCAGCACTGGTATACTGGGGTATCATGAATCCACTATTTAAACCCGCATCCTGTATCAATAATTTTGGCAAGCCATACCTGCCTTCTATCATGAGATAACACCTGCGATCAGCAATATTGCCAATTTCTGCTGAGGCAAAAGTAGCATAATCCAGAGGCAGGGCAAGGGGCTGACCGTGAAAATTACCCCCACTGATGGTATCGTCAGCGCCAAATAAAATGGGATTATCAGTGACAGAATTTAATTCTATTTCAGTAAGCTCTTTCAAATGTAACCAGGCATTTCTTGAGGCCCCGTGCACTTGAGGCATACAGCGTAATGAATACGGATCCTGCACCCGGTCACAGTCAATATGAGAGGCAAGTATTTCAGAATGCCCAAGTAGTGCACGAAGTCTGTGCGCCACAAGCTGGCTGCCCGCAAATGGTCTTAAATCATGCAAGCGGCTATCAAAGGGTTGTGCCGAACCCATCAGACCTTCTAATGATAAGGCTCCACTAATATCAGCCGTTTCAAGTACCTGATGCATACGCTGTAAACCTGATACCGCAAATGCAAGAATAAACTGAGTACCATTTATAAGTGCAAGTCCCTCTTTCGGACCTAGTACCAAGGGTTCTATGCCTAATCGTTGCAGACAATCAGATCCTGATAGCGTTTCGCCTAGATAAAAAACCTGACCCATACCAATCAGGGGTAAAAATAGATGTGAAAGTGGGGCCAGATCGCCAGATGCTCCTACCGAGCCTTTTTCAGGTACAATTGGTGTAACCCCTTTATCAAGAAAAAGCAAGATTCGCTCTAACGTTTCAATACAAACCCCAGAATAGCCCTGAGACAAGGCATGAACCTTGGTAATCATCATAATTCTGGCAATCTGTTCAGGAACAGGCTTTCCCACACCCACACTATGGCTCTGCAAAATATTAGATTGCAGGATGATGGTATCTTCTTCTGAAATACGGGTATCACACAGAGGGCCGAAACCAGTATTCACGCCGTAAACTGAACGGTGGCTATTGACGATCTGATCTACATATGACCTACTGGTTTTAATTTTTTCGCGTGCCTTGGCGTCGATTGAGCCTGTTAATTTCCCTGATGCTAGATCCAGGCATTTACCCACTGAAAGTCTTTCTGAACCATATCTAAAGTTTGATCTCATATTAGATGAGTTTATTAAAAGTTGTAACCAACCTATTTTGCCTGTAGCGTTCCTGGATCAGCTTATTCAAATTTCCGCTTTGTAAACGGGCTTCGAAGACCGAAATAGCGGCTAATAAGCTAGCTGATTCTTGATTTTCTGCAAATAAAGACTGCATTGTTTCGGTGATTGCAAGCCATACAGGGGCTAATTCTATTTTTAATGTTAAACCTGCTTTACTTAATGCTAAAAGCTGTTTACGTTCATCGATCTGACTTTTAACAGAGGTTATCAGTCCTTTTTTCTTTAGCACAGATGCAAGTTGGCTGACTGCTGAATGTGAGATTTCAAGCTGTCTGGCAATATCGTTAAGTGAAACTGGATGCTGGTTAGAGACAAGAAAGAACATTGGGAACCAACTGGCTTCAAAATCGAGATCTAAATTATGGTAGACTTTATTTAGTTCAAGCAAAAAGGATTCAGATAGTCGCCTCATCCTACTACCAAATACCAGAAAGCCAAGCGATTCATAAAAGTTCATCATATTAAATATAAGTACTTATACAATAATAGGAAATTAGGATTATACTTTTTTCTGAAATTTATTTGTCAGTACAAGATTTAATTAATGCTTTGATTGCAAGAAATGTAGTAACTTATAGCATGGTACCAATCACCAATATCCTGTATCGATGTCTGTAGATTCAATTAACTTAAATGTTAAGGCAACAAACAATAATACCTATGATGCAATTGTAATCGGTTCTGGTATTAGTGGGGGCTGGGCAGCAAAAGAACTTACTGAAAAAGGCATGAAAACAATCATGCTTGAGAGGGGAAAAAACTTTGAGCATATTAAAGATTATAAAACTGCGAGCCAAAATCCATGGGAGCAGTCAGATCGTGGCAAAATTACGATTGCCCAAAAAGAAGTTCATCCTATTATTGCCCGGGGTTGGGGAGCATCAGGTTTAATAATGGATTCATGGGTAAATGACAAAGAGTGCCCTTATACTGAAACCAAACCATTTAACTGGTGGCGCTCATATCAGGTTGGGGGCAGGTCTATACTTTGGGGGCGGCAATCATACCGCTGGAGTGACCTTGACTTTGAAGCAAATGCAAAAGATGGTTGGGCAATTGACTGGCCTATCAGGTATAAAGATCTTGCCCCTTGGTACGATAAGGTCGAAAGTTTTATCGGGGTAAATGGTTCTAAAGAAGGTCTTGCACAGTTGCCCGACGGCAATTTTCTGCCCGCCATGGAAATGAATATCGTCGAAAAAGATGTTTCAGCCAGAATAAAAGAACATTATAATGGTCAGCGCCATATGATAATGGGTAGGTCAGCAAACCTTACCCAGGCACATGAAGGTCGCACCCAGTGTCAGTATAGAAACAGATGCTGGGAAGGGTGTCCATATGGTGCCTATTTCAGTACCCAATCATCTACATTACCAGCAGCAGCCAAAACCGGCAATCTGACGGTCAGGCCTGACTCAATTGTACTTAGAATTTTATATGGTAAAGATAGCAGACGTGCTACAGGGGTAGAAATTCTTGACACCGCCACGAACCTGACTCATGAATATTATGCTAAAGTTATATTTTTGAATGCTTCTACCTTAAATAGTGCCTGGGTATTGATGAATTCTGCAACAGATATTTGGCAAGGGGGCCTGGGAAGCAGTAGCGGAGAGTTGGGGCATAATATAATGGATCATCATTACAATCTGGGTGCTTCAGGTACTATGGAAGGCTATGACGACAAGTATACATATGGTCGCCGGCCGAATGGTATTTATGTCGTTCGATTCGCCAATTTATTTGGAGACAAACGCAACTATTTGAGAGGTTTTGGTTATCAGGGTGGGGCTAGCCGTGAAGGATGGAGTCGGAATGTAGCAGAATTAAATGTAGGCGCTAATTTCAAAGAAGCTTTAACTGAGCCTGGTCAATGGTCTATGGGCATTGGTGGTTTTGGTGAATTACTGCCCTATCATGATAATAAAATCAGCCTTGATCTTACAAAGAAAGATAAATGGGGCTTACCCGTACTTAATATGGACGCTGAAATCAAGGATAATGAACATAAGATGCGCAAAGACATCATAGCCGAAGCTTCAGCGATGCTGGAATCAGCTGGAGTAAAAAATGTGCATAACTGGGATAATGGTCATAATGTAGGAGATGGTATTCATGAGATGGGTTCGGCGCGTATGGGGCATGATCCGAAAACATCAGTTCTGAACCGCAATAATCAGGTCTGGGATGCACCGAATGTATTTGTCACCGATGGCTCGGCAATGGTTTCATCTGCCTGCCAAAATCCATCTCTGACGTATATGGCTATGACTGCCAGAGCTGTCAGCTATGCTACGGATGAACTTAAAAAGGGAAAGATTTGAAAAAATGAGAATAAAACCTCAAATTTGTTATTAGTAAGATCTTGGATAAGAATAAACAATTCAGGAAAAAACTTATTGTATAATTGCCATTATCACCATACTGATCAATTATTTAATTTATTAAAATGAATAGAAGAGAAGCCTTATCTACAGTAGCCTTGCTATTGGGAAGTACAATTATTGGATCCGAAGCATTTCTTTCAGGTTGTTCAACTGGCCTACCCAGAAGTACGGGTTTTTTATCAGCCGATAATATAGCATTGATGGATGAAGTTGGAGAAACTATTCTACCAACCACTGCCACATCGCCAGGGGCTAAGGCCACAAAAATTGGTGAATTTATGAACACAATCATAACAGACTGTTATGAGAAAAAAGATCAGGCCTTATTTGCAGATGGTATTGTTAAACTAAATGCTGCAAGTCAATCAGCTTACCAAAAATCATTTATCAACCTTTCAGCTGATCAAAAAACTGAATTGCTGGTCAAGTTAGATACTGAAGCTAAAGAATATTCCAAGAAGAAAAAAGACGCCAAAGACGAGAAGGCACCGGAACATTATTTCGCCATGTTCAAACAACTAACTGTTTGGGGTTACTTTACCTCTAAAGAAGGAGCAACCAAAGCCTTACGTTATGTTGCCGTTCCAGGACATTATGATGGTGATGTACCTTATAAAAAGGGTGATAAAGCATGGGCAACTTCGTAATAAGCCATAATTTTATTAATTTAAATTAAAGCCACCACTGCACTGCCCCCAAAAAGTTAGACACTATTTGGGGGCATTTTTATGGAAAAAACCAGAAAGCACAGAACTGAATTCCGGCTTAAGATTATTAAAGAGTATTTAGGGAAAACGTTTAAATTGTAAAAGAACTGTCTTGATTGATTTGCTTATTGGCATTAGAAACAGGAATAGTACATTTGTTTTTGGGTAAACCATTAGAGACCTGTTCAGTAAAACCAGTTAAACTTCATCACCAAATTCAGATCTTAAATTAAACTAAACAGCATGAAAATTGAACCAAATAAAGTTGTTTCATTGACTTACGATTTATACACGAAAGAAGAAGATGATTCAGAATCATTGGTAGAAAGTACCACGGTAGAAGAGCCTCTAGTATTTCTTTATGGTGCAGGCCAGATGCTACCAAAATTTGAAGAACACCTGAGCGGACTTATCGTTGGTGATAATTATGAATTTGAGCTTTCAGCTGAAGACGCTTACGGCGAATACAATGATGAAGCTGTAACCAAGCTTCCGAAATCGATGTTTGAAGGTAATGAATTACCTGAAGAGGGCAGTATGCTACCTTTGCAAGACGAAAGTGGCCATCATTTTCAAGGCCAGGTTCTTGCTATTGAAGAAGATGTTGTAGTCGTTGATCTAAACCATCCAATGGCTGGTCAGGAATTACGATTCAAGGGTCAAATTACAAATGTCAGAGACGCTAGTGCTGAAGAGCTTGAACATGGTCATGTTCATGGTGAAGATGGACATATGAATCACTAAACAATTTTTCGGTTTATTTAACTAAGCCTCCAGGATGAGTAGCCATACCATGGGTGAAAAGAAAATAAACCAGAACGATAGAAACAAATAAGGAAACAAGCATCAGCTTGCCAATTGGCCGGGGTTTAAATTCGGTATCATTTCCAATATATTTTCGCCAGAAAATCTGGGTAAGTATAATCGCCCCAATTACATTTATAAGCACATTATATCCCAAGATGATATACTGCTTGTTTGGAATATATGGAAGCAATAAAATCGTTGAAATGTTATAGAGAATACCGAATATAATTACTTCTAGTAGCGCTCTTTTATTTCCAGCCTTATAAAAATTAATAGCCATTAGAATAACGCCAAAAAGCGTACTGAAGACAATTGAAAACAAATGAACAGCTCCTTGTGAAAAATAACTGGGTTCAACACTGTCATTGGTAATAACTTCAGGTACCGGATACCAGCTTTCTGCCTGTTTTTCGTTTATTTCTTTTTTCTTTTGTCTAAGGTCAAGATCTATCGACCTAAGTTCTGCAAATGTAAAAATGCGCCCACGCTTTTCTAATTCAGCGATTGCTGCTTCTACAGATTCAGCAGCATAACGGCTTCTTTTAGCAATCAGGTCTTCGAGCTGTTTATTAGCACGACCAGCCATTACCTCGTTAATATTTTCCATTATAAATAGTATTGACAGGTACTATATTGTCAAATTCAATTAGCGTTATTACTTACGTAAAACATAATTTATGAGACTTTCAATTAATGTAATACGCACCTTATTCTAAGACGGTTTTGAAATTTTATCTGTCGTAACTGAAAGGTTGATTTCACCTTATCACAAATATAACTAATATTCCAGTAAAACTGTTTAAGCTATCGGGGGTGCTGTCAAATGAAATTCAAATTTCCAAATTTCAAGAACCTCTTCCATCGAGAGTTCATAAGGTTTAAACTGAGTATTGGATGAGCATAAAAGTAAAATGCTTTTATTTAACGTTTTAAAAAAAACCAGTTTAAAAACAATACCTTCCTGACGGGTGAGAATCACGTATTTACTGCCTTCTTCGAGTTGGTTCCAGTTGTCAAGGTATGAGCAAATCACATAAGACTTTGAGTTCATGGGCAGCATTGAATCACCTTCAAGCTGAAACATCCTGTGCTTTCTATTTTTTGGCAAAAAAGGAAAGCTCACAACTGGCAGATCGCCAATATATTCAGGATCCGAATACCCATTCATATAGCCCGCTTTGGCTTTAACCGGAACCAGTTCTACCTGATCTGCTCCAAGAACATCAACGGCAACTGTTAAAACCCTTAGCTTATTGCCACTGAAATAACTTTCATTTCCCTGAATAACCTCTCTGATTTTAAACTCAGTCAGTGTAGCCATTTCAATCTTAAGTAGCGAATCTGTGCTAACACAAAAGTAGGCAGAAAGTGCAAGTAAGGCTTCAAGCGTCGGTTTGATTGTGCTCTCATAACCAGCTAGCTGAGACCGGGAAAAACCCAGTCTCGCAGCTGCCTCAACCTGGGTCAGAACCTTACGCAAACGTAAAAACTTAATGTTCTGGTGAATATACATAACTATATAACAGACAGCTAAACTAAATCTAATTGTCAACTATACAAACAGAATAAATTAAAGTTTACTTATTGATTCAATAGAGTGGTTTCTTTTCTGATGATTTCAAGAACTCGAACATCTGATCTTAGATCAGAAAAAAGCAAGGGATTACTTTGCTCCTTTTCATGTGAATTAATGACAAGAACCATCCATAATACATCATGCCAGCTGCTATTTTTATAACCAATTTTATTAAAAAGCGCAAACTCGCTAAAACCTAAACGTTCATGCAGACAGATACTTTTAGAATTTGGCACTGTAATCAAGGCATAAATATTTACAATGCCCTGAATTTTTAATATGGCTATCATAGCCTGATATAAATGCTTTGCAACTCCCCTACCCTGGGCATAAGGTGAAACATAGACAGATGATTCTACTGACCATTGGTAAGCTATACGGTCACGATGTTTAGCAGAATAGGCATAGCCCAAAATTATTCCCTCTTCTTCACAAATCAACCAGGGAAAGCCATTAATAACTATTTTTAAACGGTTCTCAAATTCGGTACGGGCAGGTACGACTGTTTCAAAGGTAATGGCTGAGTCTGCTATATACGGTTCATAAATCAAAAGCATCTGAGGTACATCCTGGGGTGCAGCGTAGCGTATTATCATAGTTTTAAAAAAATTAAAGGAAATAATTACGGGGTTTTTTTAATAATAGATAAATTAAACGGCAGAGAAGTTGACTTTCAGCCAGGCTTCGCCAAATGGCTTGTATGGCAATACGTTAAAATTAAATTCGTATTCAGTTAACTTGAATCACTGTTATATTTTTTGTTTTACTTTTTTTAAGTTAGAAGAATTAGTAATTTTGATGTTCAACAAACAATTGAATAGAGAGTTATCAATTATTAATAAGATTACTGACTCCTTAGCTCAGCTGGTAGAGCAAAAGACTCTTAATCTTTGGGTCCAGGGTTCGATCCCCTGAGGGGTCACTTAAGCCACTTGAAAAAGTGGCTTTTTTTATACCTAAAAGTTAGAAAAGAAATTTAGTTTAATCGTCCAGCTCTTTGGTAAGCTGAATTACAATGGTTTTATTAATTGTTCCGCAATTCTCTTTAAATCTTGTCCGGTAAAGTCATGAACTGGTGACAAAGAGTAGATTGATTGGCCATTACGTTCAATAAAAGCTGTAACTAAGCCTGCTTTTTTTGCTCCCGCTAAATCCCAGGCATGTGCTGCAATCATAATACAATCTTCGGGCATGACACCCAGATTTTGGGCAGCACCAAGATATGTTTTGGGGTGAGGTTTAAAAACCTTAAATTCATCTGCTTCAGAACCAAGTGCCTCATTGATTGAGATCCTGATTTTTGACAAGTCTAATAATGTCTCATTTACATCAAAAATTAAAACTTTGGTTTTAGGAGGCATCTCATTTTTATCGAAATTACTTCAAATGTTTAAGATAACCTAAAATTCTAAAGAGGTGTTCAGCCTGCCTTGTTCAGCGATTGTTAGATTTGCTGTACCCTTTCATGATTCGTAATTACCACGGTATTTAAACCCGTCTAAATCAATTTATAGCCAACCATTTCATTCTTTATTCTGTTATCTAAAAAAAAGTTTATGTCTAGAATTTTTATAACTGGTTCAGCAGATGGCCTTGGGCAAATGGCTGCAGATTTATTAATTAAAGCCGGTAACCAGGTTGTATTACATGCCAGAAATAATGAAAGAGCTGAACATGCACTAAAGGCCATACCTGAGGCAGAATCAGTGCTTACAGGTGATTTAAGTTCTATTGCAGAAACAATAAAACTGGCAGAAGAAGTAAATAAATTTGGTTTCTTTGATGCGGTCATACACAATGCAGGAGTCGGCTATAAAGAAGCTACTCGAATAAACACCATTGATAACTTGTCGCATATATTTGCAGTTAACAGCCTTGCCCCGTACCTGCTGACCTGTCTGATTCATAAACCTAAAAGATTAGTCTATTTAAGCTCGGCATTACACCGTGATGGTGATATAAGTTTAAAAGACTTAAATTGGAAAAGTAGACCATGGAATGGGTTAAAAGCCTATTCTGATTCTAAACTTCATGATTTGATTCTTGCATTTGCAGTTGCCAGACTATGGCCTGATGTATATTCAAATGCTGTTGAACCTGGCTGGGTGAGTACCCGGATGGGTGGCCTTGGGGCAACAGACAACCTTCAGGAAGGCCCCGTCACACAGGCATGGCTTGCAGGGGGGGCCGATGTGGCTGCTGATGTTTCAGGAAAATATCTTTATCACCAGGAAATTGGTAAATTTTCTGAGGCGGCAAATGATATTGAGCTTCAGGAAAAATTTCTAGCTGAATGTGAAAAGATTTCAGGTATCAAACTTGCCGTTTCATTCCCAGCTAACTCTTTCTTTAGAAGTTAGTTTACTAAAAAAGAGATAATCAGAAATAATTATTTAAAATTCATTCAGTAATTATGACAAACACAGTAAAAGTTGGCTTTATCGGCCTTGGAAATATGGGTATCCCGATGGCTTGTCAATTACTTAAGGCTGGCTACCCGGTACTGGTTTATAATCGGAATAAAAATAAAGAAGAAACAGTAGTGGCTGCTGGTGCTGATAAGACGTCTAGTACCGCTGATGTAATGAAAAGATCTGATGTTGTCATCATAATGGTCACAGATGATGCAGCTATAATTGAAATATTTACAGGAGAGCAAGGCTTACTCACGCCAGCAGTAACAGATAGATATATTATCAATATGAGTACCGTATCTCCCGAAGTAAGTCGTAAAATGGCGGCTCTGTGTGAATCTGCAGGGAACCATTATGTTGATGCACCTGTTTCTGGTAGTGTAAAACAAGCCCAGGACGGTCAGCTGGTTATTATGGTTGGAGCAGAAGCGGATGTTTTTGATGCAGTAAAGCCAATTCTTGGGGCAATGGGAAAATTAGTTTTACGGGTTGGCCCTACCGGTGCTGGTAATACTGTGAAACTAGCTATAAATACTTTACTGGCAATCCAGGCTCAGGGCCTTGCCGAAACGATTAATTTCGCCAATCAGCAAGGTATAAAAACTGAAGATCTGCTTATCCTTATCAACAATAGCGCAATTGGTACTGTATTCGGGAAAATTAAAGGTGAGGCCATCATGCAGGATAATTTCAATGCTGCCTTTACCTTAAAAAATATTACCAAAGACCTGCGTCTGGCAAAAGATCTTGGTTTAAATAGCCCCTTAGCAAATACCGCAAATAATAGCTTTCAGCAAGCTGAAGCAACATATGGTAATGAAGATATAATTGCAATTATTAAAGCGTTAAAGCATGATCAGCAATGAGTAAATCGAATATAAATTGAGAACATAACAGCGTTTTTCATGAGGTATTAGTTTCGCCATGCAAACTTGAACCACTTGAGAGATTACCTTCATCTGAAATATATAATTATTTCTTAAAACTTTAAATTTTCTAAATCAAGAAGCACAAAATGACGCTAATCTATCTTTTGCTAGGCTTGATCATTTTATTGCAGGCTTTCAGCCTTTTCAAAAATAAACACCAATCTACTAATGAAGCATTAACGGCTATCATTCAATTGCCTTTAGCGTCTATTGAAAAAGAAATTAACCGTATAGAGTTTTCGGTTAAAGAAGAATTGAGGGCCAATAGGGCTGAAAGTACACAGCTGGCCGGGCAAAGCAGAAGAGAACTGAATGAGTCACTCGAATCGTTTCGAAATGGACTAAATACCAGTTTGCGTGATTTTTCAGACCGACAGCGTGAAAATTTTTCTGATCTGAATAAAAATCAGGAAAGTCAGAACAGATCATTGTCTGAAAGGATACTCGAGATGAAAGTTGCAACAGAAGGCAGCTTAAAAGAATTACAGGTTGATAATGCGCGTAAACTTGATGAAATGAGAGCCACTGTTGATGAAAAGCTACAAAAAACGCTTGAATCAAGGCTCAGTGAATCATTCAAACAGGTAAGTGAAAGATTAGAAGCAGTGCATAAAGGTTTAGGTGATATGCAACAACTTGCAACTGGGGTAGGCGATTTAAAGAAGGTTCTCTCAAATGTTAAAACCAGGGGAATGCTAGGTGAATATCAGCTTGAAAATCTGCTTGAGCAAATCCTGACTACTGAACAATATGCAAAGAATGTTAAACCAAGGCCTGGCTCGAATGCTATTGTTGAGTTTGCAATAAAATTGCCAGGCAATGAAGATAAGAAGATGCCTGTCTGGTTGCCAATAGATGCTAAGTTTCCAAAAGAAGATTTTGAACATTTACTGCATGCATACGATAGTGCAGATTTGATGACTATTGAAGAATGCCGCAAAATATTTATCAGGGGTATCCGAAAATGTGCAGCTGACATAAGTTCAAAATATATAGAGTCACCTTATACTACTGACTTTGCACTTTTATTTCTGCCATTTGAAAGTCTTTATGCCGAAGTGTTGAGAACACCTGGCCTGTTTGAGTCAATTCAGCGGGAATACAAAATTATAATTACAGGACCTACGACATTATCAGCATTATTAAGCAGTCTTCAGATGGGTTTCAGAACCCTAGCTATAGAGAAAAGGTCATCAGAAGTTTGGAATATGCTTTCTTCTGTCAAAAGCGAATTTGGTAAATTTGGTATAGCTTTACAAAAAACCAAGAAGAAACTTCAGGAAGCCAGCAATGTTATCGAAGAAGCAGAGGGGAGGTCAAGACAGGTAGAAAAAAAGCTTCAAAATGTACAATTATTGCCTGAACATGAAATCGCCTCAACTTTGCCAAACAGTTTAAACGAACTTGAACCAGATACAGCTATAAAAGAAGCTGATCAGAAGATAGATAAGACTAATAGCAATTTATTTCTAGGTTTTAAATAAATATTAAT
>Ga0209724_1002364_pt1 | contig 16182 bp, 23 predicted proteins | sample grotaG_FD_184143 | JGI IMG/M metagenome (GOLD analysis project Ga0209724, IMG submission 184143) | Glacier valley bacterial and archeal communities from Borup Fiord, Nunavut, Canada, to study Microbial Dark Matter (Phase II) -... | ecosystem: Environmental > Aquatic > Freshwater > Ice > Glacier ...
GGGCAAAAGAAGTCACCTTCAGGATGCATTGTTATGGTGGTAGTGTATTTGAAGGTAATGTAATTGGCGGTGCCTTTGCCGCTTCGAATATGAAAATCAATATCATCATCGATGGTATTGCCGCATCAATGGCCTGTATGATTTTGCCACATGTCAAGGTCGAAAACATACAAATTTCAGAGAACGGATTTGGAATGATACATCGTCCATCATCAACTGCCGGTGGTAATGCCGATGCGCATATTTCGTCAGCTAAATTACTCAGCGACATGGAGGGAAACTTTATCCGCACACTGACAGAGCGTACCGGCATTTCTTCTGAAGAAATCAAAGCAAAATTCTTTGAGGGCAATGATCACTGGCTCAATGCTGATGAGATGATACAATATCACCTGGCAGGATCGAAGATTAAAGCTACAGCAAGCATTGCAGCCCTGGATAAACTACGCATTGAAAATATGACCGAAGAGGGGGTTTACGGACACTTTGCCGCTACCCTTGATCCGGAAAACAGTAAACGGAATATTATTAACAATAAATCACAACTACAAATGAAGGAAGATTTGATTAAAGCCTTTCAATTGACAGGCGTTACGGCAGAGAGCTCCGATACTGCCGTGCTTGCAGCTTTGCAGGCAAAGTTTAAAGATAACACAGATCGCCTGACCGCACTTGAGACAAAAGCGACGGCTGAGAAAGCTGCAAGCATTGCAGCTGCACTGGATGTAGCTGTGACAGCCGGTAAGATTACTGCCGCCGCGAGACCAACTTACGAAGGTATTGGCAATGCAAGCGGACTGGAAGTATTGAACACTGTATTGGCAGGTATGGGTGTAAAAACACCGATTGCATTGCAGTTACAGCATGGTGGAAAGGGCACTCCGGTTGATAGTACAAAGAAATGGGAATGGTATCAGAAGAATGATTCAAAAACATTGGAAGCAATGGCTGTAGATGATCCTGATACTTTCAAGGCATTGTATAAGGCTGAGTTTGGGTGTGAGCCTACAGTGTAAGATTAATGAATTAAATATTTATAAAAATGAGAACGAAGTTTATTTTGAGTGTGTTGTTTTCGGCGATCATCGCGATTGCCATGGGTAGCGGGATGGCCTTCGCGGCTGAAGTGCCACAATTGGCATTACCTGCTTCAGGTGTATTATTTGCAGTATCGTTTATCCCGATGCCACAGATGGGAGGCATAGCAATGGAGACCTTTTACCAGCAAGTCTGGGACAAAACGGCCATAAAATCTATTGATGCGGCCATGAAGGATACATTTCTGGACGGGATACCTGATAAGAGCCAGTACGTGACCGGTAGTGAGGAAATGCAGACCATCAACAGTGTCTTTTTTGGGGTTGAACCTGATGTTTTAATCAACAATACGACTTATCCAATACCACTCCAAGACTTACAGGGAACGGCAGTTGCGCTAACGCTTGACAAGTATCAAACGAAAGTTACACCTGTAACTGAGGATGAAATGTTCGCACTGGCATACGATAAGATTGGTGAAGTAACCAAGTCGCACACTGGAGCGATCATTAAAACCAGGTTGAAAAAATCAATCCATGCACTTGCACCGGCAGGGCATACTATCAAAACACCGGTATTGCTGACCACAGGAGCTGCCACAGCCGATGGCTTACGCTTGCGCCTGAAATGGGATGATATTATAGCACTTAGATCAGCCTGGACCGCCGCGGGTTTTTCTATTGAAGATTTACGCCTTGTGTTGTGCCAGGATCATGTAAATGACCTTTTATTGGCTGATACTACTTTCCAGAAATCGTATGCCAATTTTCAAGGCGGCATTATTTCCAATCAGCTTGGATTCCAGATGAGAGAGTATGCAGCGAACCCTTACTTCAACGTAACTACCAAGGCTAAATTGGCTTTTGGTGCTGTGGTTACTACTGATTACCGTCAGGCATCGGTTGTATTCAATGTTGGCCTTGCCAGAAAAGCAGCCGGAATGATCAAAGTATACAAAGATTTGCCTGATGCACAAAATCAACGGTACTTGATTGCCATGCGTAATTTCTTCATCTGTATGCCTTCTATCCAACAGGAAATCGGGGCTATCGTGTCGGGCAAACCGGCTTAATTTATTAATCAAACCACTTCGGGGGTGATAACCACCCGAAGGGTTTAATACATAACTCAGATGAAAATATCAGAAGATAAACAAAAAGAAGGCTTGAAATTGGCTGAAAAGCATGGTTTCAAAGAGCTGTTTGTAAACGTAAAAGGTGAGTTCTTCAGCAATAAAAGCTACGCTGCCATGTCGGTTGGGTACGATAAAGACAAGTTTGCTGAAGTATCACTGACCGGCACTGTGGCTGAAGAAAAAACAACCACAGACCTGGACAAAGCTGCTGATGTGATTGTACACATTGAAACTGCAACTGAAGTATCGGTTGTGGAAGCTATTCTGAAGGCTGAGACTGAAGGCAAAAACAGGCCTTCTGTTGTAAAGGCTGCTATGAAAAAGCTCGCTGGATTGGCTGAAGTAACTAAGGAGGTTAAGGACTCTAAGGACATTAAGGAAGATGCGCTGAAAGATGGGGAGATCCTGAAACAAGTTCAGGATGACGAAACGCTTACTAAAACCGCTCAATAATGAGGTTGCGAGGAATAACTATTACAGAGGGTAAGATTGGGGCAAATGTTGCCGGTGATGGTCGTGAATTCGGCCTCATCGGTAACGGTGTCGCAGTTGTAGGTAAGGCACAATTAGCCTTGCCTTACGTTCTACGCCGTCCGTCCGATGCTGTTGCGATCGGAATTGATGCTGCTTACGACATCGCAAACAGCGTCAATATCTTCAGGCACATCAGCGAGTTCTACCGTCGTGCCGGTGAGGGTAAGAAATTACACCTGATGCTTGTCGCTCAAACGGTAATCATCGATGACATGACAGAACCAGCCAAATTGCTGGCCATTGCTGCTGATGGTAACATTTCAGATATGGCTTTCTGTTTCAACCCTGCTATCGGATACGTCGAGACGCCGCTTAACGGCATCAATGCAGATGTGTACGCTGCAATTACATCGCTCCAGGCATTTGCTGAATGGGCTGATGGGCAGGATATGCCGCTTCACACCATCCTTGAAGGCCGGGGAATTGGTGACACGCTTTCTGCTGTGGCTGATCTGCGTGACATTGAGAATCTGGAAGCTGAAAAGGTGACCCTGGTGATTGGTCAGGATTGGGATTATGCAGAAACGCTTTGGGCACTGGGTAAGAAGTTTGCCGATGTTGGGACATTCCTGGGCGTTATCGCGTCTCAGGCCTGGAACCGTAATCCTGGTGAAGTGGAAACCCAGAATCTCACCAACGCCACACTTGGCGTCTGGATCACCGGTGGCCTTTCGAATCACAAAAAGTACAGCGAGGTTTATGCTGATCTGGAAACGATGAACGATAAGGGTTATATCTTCCCGATCAAGTATCAGGGTTTGTCCGGGTACTGGTGGAATGACGGTCATGTCTGCGCTCCGATTGTCCTGGATAATACCGGGAGCATGAACCAGAACATGATCTACTACTCGCACACGATCGACATGGTGAAACGTGCTTTGCGCATGGCTTATCTGCCTGAAGTAAAAAAGCCTGTCGTTCTTGAAGGCGGTTTACTTCCGTCCTCAATGGTCGGTTACTACGATGCTGTTGGTGATGGCATATTTGACAAGATGGCCGGTCGTGAACTGATTTCGGATGGCAAAGCAACCACCGATCCCCAAAGCGATCTGCTGATTGAAAAGATACTGGTCATCCAGTTTGCAGTCGTACCAACGGGCTGTATCAATGAAATTGTCGGGACTATTAACCTCAAAAATAAGTAAGCTATGATTATCAGACGTATGGGAGAGGTTTACTCAGCAGGTGATGTCGTTGTTACCATAGCCGGTATTTACGATGTCAATCCGAGCGCGTTGGAGTACAATGTCAAGTATGCACATGAATACCAGCGTGGAATCAAACGCAACCCTCGTGGCTGGCGTATGGGTGCCAAAGAGATGGACGGAAAGATTACACTTCCGATGGATGTAATTACGCTGATCGAACTTGCAGCTCCGAAAGGAGACATCGCGATGATCAGGCCGTTCCCGATCAACGTCTCATTCTTCAACACCGAGAATGTGATGATTAACGATGTGGTCTTTGCAAAGTTTACAGGCAATGGCCGCAATATCACCGCTGATGGTGAATTGGAAAAGGAACTTGAACTTTTTGTCCTGGATGTGAAATTGCATACAGGAATTTAATAAACAACAATTCAATTAAAACCCGTCAGGGGTTTGAAACCGCCTGACGGGTTATTTTAAATCAATAATAAACCCATTTTAAAGATGAAAAAATTACCTGAAGGAATTACTGAAGCCATGGTTGCTGAAGCAAAAGTGAAGCATGGTGAAGATAAAGTAAAGCTGATTGACCTCCCAATTGATGAAGAGAACTCAGCTTACAAAACAGTCCTGGCATGTGTGCCTTCGCGCACTGTTGTTGGCCAGTACCGCCGCTGGGCAGAAACTGACCCTCGTAAAGCCGATGATATCATTGTAAAGGCGTGTTTGCTTTCGCACAAAGAAGAGGTACTGGCAGATGATGGCCTGTTTTATGGCGCACTCTCCGGGATTGCCGAATTGATCCCTGTCAGAAAAGCGATCGTAAAAAACTTATAGAGCAGTTACCGCCGATTAAGTCCTTAAAGGATGCGGATAACTGCGATGTGGATGATCTGTTGGAGATGTACGATGCGATGATCAGGTTCTTTTTTAAAGAAGATCCGGACACACTCTCCGATGACGAATATGCCAGGCGCATTAAAGAGCTGCGATGGTTGGCTGATGAAGGTTTCTTAAAAGGTATCACATTATAAATTCGACATGATTTTCGACTTTTCAGGCAGGGTTCAGGCAGCATTTGGATTTGTGACGGCAGCGGCCAGTCGCGTGCTTTATGACAAGATGTTTGGTGATGTTGTCAAGGAGAGTAACATCAATGTCGATGTATTTCTTTCGGGTAAGGAGGCAACATTTGACGAAATCACACTCCGGTACAACAATTCTGAAAGCTACTTTTTCGCCTACCGATCGTTCTCGGATGATTACAGCAACATATTTGCAACTCCACCGATGCTGAGCATGAAACGGGCAAAGAAACTGATCAGCACCCCGATTGACAACAGCGATATTGAGGTGATCGAACGTTACGGAACCGAGCCATGGGAAATCACCTGGAGAGGATTGCTCATCGATATGGAAAATCACGAATTCCCGATTGACAAAATGGAGGCCTTAAACAAAATCTTTGAGGCGAACCGGGAGTGGACAGTCGATAGCGAGATACTAAGGAAGGTCGGAGTTGAAACGATCTATATCCGCGACATCAGCATTGACTTTGTGGAAGGTTTCGAAGATACAATTGCCTATACGATGACAACCAGGGCAATCAGATCGCAAGAAGTTCAATTGACTAATTAATAATAACAAAATGAGAATACTGCTAATTATTTGCACCATGATGCTATATCTGAATATGACGGCAAAGGCCACTTTGGGCAAAGTGTTGCTGAAAAATATTTCAAAGTTTGAGATCAGCGAGAGCGTTCTTGAAATGAGTAATACGGCAAAGATTACCGTGCCGAAAACTTACAGCAAGCTTGATCAGAAAGCGATTTTGGAACAATTTCAGGTTGGCAATCCTGTCACGATCGATGCCGGTTATTACCGCGAAGACTTTGTTGACGTGAAACGGGAGTTCACCGGCTTCATCAGGGAGATTGAAAGTGATATCCCTTTGATCATCTATTGTGATGATGAAACCTATCCACTGAGGCAAAACAGCCATGTTAAGAGTTACCGGGATGTGACATTGAAGCAAGTCTTAACTGACATAATTCCAAAGCCAATGGTTTTTGAATGTCCTGACGTTAACCTGGGACGTTTCCAGATTGACAAGGAAAGCTCATTCCAGGTACTTCAGCGGATTAAGAATGATTACGGATTGTACTCCAGGTTACAGGAAGGCGTTCTGAAGGTCAACCTTAGAGATATTGTCAACGGTACCGACATTAAGGATGTCCATACCTATGTGATCAACCCGGTCACCTCTGCCGGTAGCCTGGTGAAGAAAAACGAACTGAAGTTTAAACGGAAGGAAGATTATAAGCTTCTGGTGAAGGTCACCTCAATGCTGACTAACGGCAAAAAGACAACCGTCGAGGTAGGTAACAAGGAGACTGAATGTTCAACGCTTCATTTTACTTATCCGGGTAAATATACCGAAAAGCAGTTGAAGGAAATTGCTACGAGCATATATAACAAGCGATGTTACGACGGCTATTCAGGTACAATCACCGGTTTTGGATCACCGCGCACACATGCCGGAGATGCCCTGGTGATTGAAGACAAAATTGAGAAAGATCGGAACGGTAAATATATGATCGAAAAAGTGGATATCACTTACGACGAATCAAGCGGCTTCTCACGCAAAAACACGCTGAGTTACAAAATATAGTTTATGGCTTAAACGTGCCGTTTTAATGAACGGTCTGTTTTGGTTGGTGAGTTAGTCGTTTATCCGATTATAATCGATTACGCGAGATTTTAAAGTGGGTTTAAAGTAAGTATAGAGCATGGGGGCACTTGAACAGGCAATCGAACAGGCAATTTTGAAACATGCAGGGAAGTTACAGGTTAAGCAAGTCTTATCCGGGGTAGCCAAAGATGTAGGAGAATTGACCTGTACTGTGGAGCGGCAGGATGCCCCCGCTCTTTATGATGTCCGGCTAAACGCAATTGATGATGCCCTGGAGAGTTGCTTTACTGTTTATCCGGTTGAAGGATCGCAGGTACTGGTAGCAATCATTGAGAATATGAAGACTGAAGCGGTGTTAATCCGCTGTTCTGAAGTGCAGAAAGTAAAGGCAAAGATTGGTACAACAATGCTGGAGCTCGACAACAATGGCTTTCTGTTCAACCGCAATGATGAGAATCTCCAGAAGGTAATGACCGATCTGATCGCTGAAGTGCAAAAGATCATCGTAGTCCAGGGAACGAGTCCGAATGTTCCTGCCCTGGAGGAGATCAAGAACCGGATAAAACTAATACTGAAGTAATGGCATTGAACAAAGCAACATTGGCACAGCAGCTGAAGACAATCTTTGACAGCGTTTCTCCGGAAGCAACCGGCATTACCGATCCTGATGCACTTCGCCAAAAGATGGCTGATGAAATGGCTGATGCTTTCGATGCTTTTATAAAGACTGCCAAAGTAACGGTTGCAACCGGCATAACCGTAAGCACAACAGGAACAGCAGCTGCACAAACCGGAGCAACAACAGCAGCGGGTACTGGAACGATATCGTAAATAAAGAAAAAGATGAACGGGATATTGCTTGATGACAATTATGATCTGAAGATCGAACCGGTGAGATTGGCCAATGGGCTGATCGCTTCCGGATTGGTAGTCGGTAATATTGACTATCAGCGTTGCAGGATGATCATCGAGGCGCAAAAGGGAGAGTTCAAAGAGTTCCCAACGCTGGGCTTTGGCATCGACAATTATCTGAAGTCGGTCACATCACAGAAACGTCAGCAATTTATAACCGAATTAACGAAGGAACTGAAATCAGACGGGATGACTACGGTCAAAGTGATCGTGGGAGATGACCTGTCACAATTTGAGATTACGCTATGAAAAAATTGGAATTTTTAGTGATCCATTGTACGGCCACACCAGCCGGGAGAGAGGTGTCTTCAGATGATATTCGTCGTTGGCATATGTCCGCACCTCCTCAAGGCCGCGGTTGGAGTCAAGTTGGTTACACAAGGCTATATCATATCAATGGTGGAGTGGAGCAGTTGGTTGCCAATAATGAAGATGGCTTTGTTGATACCTGGGAAATTACCAACGGGGTCGCCGGTCGAAATAGTATTTGTCAACACATTGTGTACGCTGGAGGGATGACAACGGATAACAAGAGGCCATTTGATTCGCGGTCATTTTCACAAAAAGAAGCAATGAAACGCGATGTTCTATTGTTTCACAGAAATTTTCCTGAAGTTAGGATCGTAGGGCATAACTACTTTGACAAGGGAAAAGCGTGTCCAAGTTTCGATGTTCAAAGTTGGCTAAATTCAATCGGTATAAATCAAATGCTATGATCGAGTGGCTGTATAACAATTTTCTCAATGCCCTTTGTGCGCTGTTTTTTGCGGTGATTGGATACTTCGCTGAAATTCAAGGAGCAGTACACGTAATGTGGGCAGCTTTAGCCCTTGACCTGGTATCAGGTATAATGGCATCGATGATTGCGCGAAGGGAAGAGTTCAGCATGAGCAAAGCATTTGTCGCGGTAGGAAGAGCCATTGGGGTGACAGTATTGGTGTTGTTGTTGTATGGAATGGATAAAGAAATGCATCAGGATTTTGCTGCAACTTATAATATTGCTGCCTGGTTATTTGCAGGCTTCTATGCTTATAGTGCAGCCGGTAATATGGATGATCTGTTTGGAGGGAAGATATTTAAAGTATTTAAGGGATTCTTCATGAAACGGGTACAGGATCAAACGGGGGTTGATATAAACGACGGATCAGTTCATTATAACGCTCCATTATGGCCTTCATCCCAGAATAACTGGCAATCAGCCAATAATCACATAAATAATACACAAAATGAAAACGGCGATTAAAATATTTAGTTTAGTTATTATCGTACTGATGATGGGGTGCAAAACATCTCGGCCACTGATTCCGGCAGTTCCGATTCAATACAGGGAGAAAGTTGTTGATAAGCTTGTTCCCTTCCAATTGCCAACTGACAGTGCGGATATCATGGCTCTGTTTGAATGCAATAATTTGAATCAGGTTATACTGAAGCAACTCACTGAAGAGAAGAGTAAACGCATTAAAAGCCTTTTTTCATTCAATGCAGGGGTTTTTAAGTACAACTTTAGAACTGTTTTTGATACCGTTTACGTGAAGGGAAAGGATATCTATATATACAAGGATGTGCCGATTTATGTGAATGTACCTGGTCCCGAAGTGAACAAACTAACGAAGTGGCAAAGCACACAGATAATGGCCGGAAGGCTGTTTTTGGGTTTGATCCTGCTATTTGGAATATACAAGTTCGTACAATGGAAATTCAAAACAGTGTAAAAAGCAGGAATGCCTTTCCTGTTCGGGAAGGTCAGTCACTGTTTGACCTGGCTGTACAGACATGCGGATCGGTAGAGAGCATCTTTGATTTGGCAGTGCGGAACCTTATCTGTATCACAGATACTTTGATACCAGGGCAAATAGTGAAGCTCCCTGATGTGGGTAATAAGGGGATTGTCAACTACTATACTATTGGTGATATAATACCAGCAAGTGACACCGATGTGATGGCGGGCAATCGCACATTTGATGATACGTTTGATTTAACTTTTCGATAAAATACTGATATGGCTCAAGATACTTTAACCAATCTACAATCCCGGATCAACGAGGGGAAGTCCGAAAACAAACCAGGGAAGAATACCAAAACAAGGGTGTTCCAGTTGATGCTGGATATCCTGGATACAGTGAAAGGATGGCTGTCGAAGCTTAATTTCGATATTGATGCGAATGGGAAAAGGATAACCAACCTTCCGGCTGCGGTAGGTGCGACAGAGCCGGTAAGGAAGCAGGAGTTTGATAATAAATTTTTGTATCAACCCCGACAAATTCACACGATATTTTCAGGGACGACGACACTCACTAAAAATGGAACAATCTCAATTACCTTATCTGGAGTTATTGGAATTAACTATGGTTATGGGAAATATGCCACAATTGCAGCCGGAACATATAACTTGGGTGGCAGCGGAACACTATATATTAAAGTCTTAAAAGACATGTCATATGCTAATGTTGTACCAACTTTGACCACCAATGCAGTCGATTTAACTCCTGATTGCATTATACTGGCATGGGTAAACTATGACAAGATTTCTACGATATGGGATATTTACTTAGATAATAAAATATATCAACAGGCACAGATAAGCCCAACCTTTTCACCAACAGCGAAGATTGTAAAAACGGTGAATACATCAATCACGCTTTCCGGAATCATTGGGTTTTATCATGGGAATGGGAAATATGTAACAATCAAAGCAAACACTTACAATTTTACTGATACTGGATTATTATACGTAAAGGCATTAAGAGATATTTCCTACTTTGATTTAATCCCAACTTACACAAACAACGCGACCGATATCACCGCCGATTGTATACTGTTGGCATGGTATAGTTCCGGGCAAATATTAACGATTTGGGATGCTTATTTGATCTCGCCATATCAACCCCGGCAAATTCACACAATATTTTCAGGAACGACGACACTAACGAAAAATGGAACAACCTCAATTACGTTATCTGGAGTTATTGGAATTAACTATGGTTATGGAAAATATGCCACAATTGCAGCCGGAACATATAACTTTGGTGGCAGCGGAACACTATATATTAAAGTCTTAATAGACATGTCATATGCTAATGTTGTACCAACTTTGACCACCAACGCAGTCGATTTAACTCCTGATTGCATTATACTGGCATGGGTAAACTATGACAAGATTTCTACGATCTGGGATATTTACTTAACTCAATCAGCATCTATTTACACATCAATCGATTTAACGGTTGATACCCCGGTAATCACAAATACAATTGCGTTCAAGGATGATGAGGAAATCCCTTTTTACAAGGATTCGCTTTTTAAAAGAATCTATTCCGGTAAAAAATACACCGTTGTCCTTGAAACTGAATTATCTGCCGGAATACGAAGGATTGAGATCGGAAATCCTACGTACTTAAAAGCGTCTCAAATAGGCAGCAATACAAGAATAGTTTTTGAAAGTGAGTTTACCAATAGAAAATTGGTTTATAAAAATCTTACAAAGGTTATTAAGTCATTATCAACGGGCAAAACCGGGACTACTAAAACTTTAATGACAATCGGAGACTCGCTGACACAAGGACAATTAGGTGCAGCATCAATGCCCCTTGCATTAATCAAGACAAGGTTGGCAGCTTATGGAATTAACATTAACGGAGTTGGGACTTACGCAATGGAAGGCAACAGCGCAACGCCTCCGGGGTTAGCTGGTACCTACATGGGCGAAGGTCGGGGATATTGGAATTATAAAACGTTTGTTGGAAAAGACTCTTCGCCTTACGCACAGCCAGTCACTATCAATACCGCTTCGATTTACACTACAAAGTTTGAGAATCCATTCTTGCGCCTGGCAACAGCAACCGACAAAGCGAATCACCCAGATTGGTGCTTTACAAATAAAGTCGCTAATCCTGCCGATATCGATGGGATTAGTTATTCAACAAATGCAACGTATACAAATTACTACATTTTTGATTTTGTAAATTACTTAACAGCTCACAGCGTTGCGACTCCTGATATAATTACACTTGCATTAAGCATAAATGACTGGCAGGAAGATGGAGTAATGAACGTGTCAGATGAATACTTGTCATTTATGATAATGTATGAGCAGATCAGATCAGCTTTGCCTACAACTCCAATTTTGATTGTTCCGTCTGCTCCACTCTTTCCGGAGGATCAGCCGGAATGGGAAAATGAGATGTTTCCACTGCTTGAGCGAATGATCACTTATATTGAAGGTAAACAGGCAACAGATGCAAACTTAAAAACGATCCCTATATTTCAACATTTGAGCCGGTTTTTTGCCTTCAAAACGCTTGGGGCATCTGCTAATATAAGTACTTATAACAATATTCAATCCGCAACAGCTAATGACGTACACTTTCTTGATAAAGCAACATCAAGAAAAGAATATATGGATATTTATGAGGCTGTTATTCTTTCGGTAATTTAATAGACAACCATGTCAAGAACCATCACCCAAATATCATTCGAAATCAAAGCCTCCTTCGTTGCAGACGCTGAACTGGCGAATACCTACGGACTCGACCAGGCCAAAACCTTCGATGAACAGTTCTCCAGGGTAAGCCTTGAGATGCTTATACTATATATAGTAGCAGTATCGATCTGGACACTGGAGAAGATTGTCGATGCATTCAGTTTGGAGGTAGATAGTCGCATTGAGGCGGCTTACATCACATCACTGAGATGGTACCACACCGCTGCCCTGGCATATCAGGCCGGTGATGATCTAACGTATGATCCGCTGACTTATAAGGTTGTCTATCCGGTCATTGACGAAACCAAGCAGCTATTGAAGTTTGTGGCAGTTAAGGAAGTTATCCCAACAGCAACCACTGAGCGCACTAAGTTGCAAATCAAGGTTTCAAAAGCCAGTAAGATGGCACTTTCTGCCGAGGAACTTGCACCATTTAAGAGTTATATGCAGCGTGTCGGAGCGGCAGGGATAGCGTATGATATCACTTCAGGTGTTCCGGTTTCGGTTGCATTTAACCTGTCAATTGTACGAGATCCGTTGTTGCTGATGGACACCGCTGCCGGTAGAGCATCCGTTGCCTCGGCAATTTCGACCTACTTAAACAACCTGGATTATGGAGGTGAGATTTCCACCAGTGGCGTGATCGCTGCTGTGATGGCCGTGCCTGGAGTAAAAGACATGCGTTACAATCATGCCATTATTGCAGCCGCGAATGTGGACACTGTACGGATTGAATCGGCAACAGGAGCGTTTATCCTGGATGAAGTAAACATGCTAATTACAATGTCATGAAGATAGATTACGATCGGTTAATATTATTGCTGCTTCCACTCCGGATCAGGACTGTGCGGTTAGTTTCATTGCTTCGGGTATTGATTTCACCTATTATACTGATGCATGATACCTTTCATGTCTGGGCAGAAAAGCGCCGGTTGCGTGCAGCTGCTACTCCCCAGGCATTGATGTTGGAGAGATTGGTATTATCGGAGACGGGCTTAAGTGTTCAAATTCTTCCCGTTGAAACAGGAGCTTCACCCGATTTTGAGGTGAAACATCCAGACAATGCATCGGCTGCTGATGTTGAAGCTGCACGTAGTGTGATTGATCGCTATAAGCTGGCAGGTAAAAGTTATCGTGTTATAGGATCTGTTGTTCCATTTACAAATATCTGGTCTGACTTTGTCTGTGCTGTGGCTGATAATGCCGCTGAAGAATCGCAGGAATGGACCGATATGGTATGCGCCGTAATTTCAACAAATAAGCCTGTGAATCATATCATCGTGTCCAGACAAGGTGATTTTTACAGGCTGATCGCGAATCAGCCTGTAACGTCGAATGTATCGGTCACTGTTCGTTTTATCCAGGATGAAACTATGGGTGGAGATATGATTGACGTTCCCTGTATAATTGCGTCTGGCCAATACCTTGCAAGTATTGCTACTGTGATAAACGTTGTATCTTATTTCATTATTGAGGGACCAGTACCTTCATCAGATGACAATTACGAATATCAATAATTATATAATTATGAGCATAATATACAAAAACACTGGCTCATCCAGGGCTACAAAGTTAACGATTCATCGTAAAGTAGATGGGATTGATATTACGGGATACCCGGTTACATTCGACCTGTTATCCGCACTTCCAGGCAATTCCAACTATCCGGCCATCACAGCGGCTGATATGCGGAAGCTGACTGATGCTGAATACACATCGCGTCGGAGTGCCTTCATCACGATGGCGGCAAATCAAACGGGGTATACAGCAGATATAACCGGCAGCGTGGTAACAGATACCGTCACTTGTCCAGTTATGTACGTGACGCCGTAAAGTTTAAAGAGAGTTTAAATTGAGGTGAAAGAGCCTCCGGTTCCTACTTGTTTCCCAACAAAATAGACAGCAGATTGCACCGCCAACCGAAGGCTCAATGAGTTCTTCGGCGGAGTAATCTGCTTTTTTGTTGGGGTAATGCAAAAGTACACATTTAATATATAAACAAGTTGGAAACAAAGAAAATGAAAACACCAATCACCTATTACGGTGGTAAACAGACACTTTTAAAACACATTTTGCCACTCTTCCCGGCGCACAATTGTTACACAGAGGCCTTTGCCGGGGGTGCAGCGGCCTTCTTTGCCAAAGAGCCTGCTGAGGTGGAGGTGATCAATGACACCAACGGTAACCTGGTTAATTTTTACCTGGTATTGAAGAATGATTTTAAGGCGCTCAAGCTCAGGATTGACACGATCCTTCACAGCCGTGAACAGCATGAGTTTGCAGGGTTCGTCTATGATAACCCTAAGTTCTTTGGAACCATCGAACGTGCCTGGGCAGTTTGGGCACTGTCGAAAATGGGGTTTGCAAGCAAGCTGGATGGCACATGGGGATATGATAAGGCAAATAACTCGATGCCAAAGAAGATCACCAATGCAAAGGAGTGCTTTAGTATTGCGCTTTCGAAGCGGTTGGAGCAAACACAGATTGAATGCACTGATGGCCTGCGGATAATAGCCAGCCGCGATGGTGTAGATACCTTTCACTTTATTGATCCTCCCTACGTCGGTACCGACTGTGGCCATTATGCCGGTTATACAATTCAGGATTTTGAGAAGCTTTTGAGGTTGTGCAGCATATTAAAGGGTAAGTTTATGCTGACCATGTTCCCGGATAAACTCCTAAGTGAATACATTGTCAATCATGGGTGGAATGTCGTGGAGGTTAGCCGGATGATATCGGCATCCAGGACCAACAGGCGAAAGCAAACGGAACTGATTGTGATGAACTACTAATAAAGAGAAAGCCCCGATCCAGTTGATGGTCGGGGCTCTTTTTGGTTAAATAAACTACTCAGTTACCGATGGACTGATTGTGACATCGTAATCATTCCCAATTATAAACATGTTCGCAGCATCCTGATTAACGGTATTTAATACCAGTGCAGTTCCGCCTGACAATTGAAAAAAGATTGAATTTTGGTCGTAAGGAACTTGCAGTTCAATCCCCGTGTGAATTGGATGCGCTTTGTCGTAGTTTTGGCTCTCTTTTTTAGAGATGCATTTTACTTTTACTATTGTACTCATTGTTTTTTAGGATTTTACAAAGCCCGTCCAGAGCTATATTTTTATAAATGGGTTATTCAATAAAGCTGTATCCATCAGGATCAATTCCGAGCCAAATGCAATGATTGACTGCTGACGTGCGACCTCCATTTGAGGTATGCTTTAGCAGGTAACCTTTAACTATGCACCAATTTTGTAAGTCCTTTCTTTGAGCATTTGGCATAAACTGTTCAATATTTAGCAATAAGCCTAATTGCCATTCTTTCGATTCCGGGTTTAATATTTGTGATTCCATTTTTATGCTATTTTTTCTTTCCATTTGGCATCCAGTTCGTTTGCCCAGGAGTAAATATCTGCCCATGTCGGAAGGCCTCCAACCTGTTTGTCATCAATATAAAGGTGTGCATAGACCTTACGGGATGAATAGCCGTATAATTCAGTTGTTTTTGGCAGATGGTCGTTGATGCGATCAAATGGAATCCCCTTTTCCAACAGCCAGTTAATGGCCTCTGTCTGGCGTTCACCTTCGCGGCATGTCCAGATAATCAGGTAATGTCCATCCGCTTTAAGCTGGCGCATCACCTTCGCTGCGTCCGGAGCGACTGACCCGATCGCTGGCCACTGGCCGGTGTGTAATGTTCCGTCAAAATCTATTGCAATGATCATATTTTAATTATTAAAGGTTGATGATTAATGGGCGAACAGGGCAATCACACAGGATTGCCCGTACTAAAAAAGTGTTGGATTTTGTTTCTTTTTCTTGGTGAGCGTCTCCAGTTCCTGGTCGATATCACGTTCAGCGGCTTTGCAAGCCCGGAGGGTTAAACTGTCGCGATACTTGAAGAAATTCTTCTGTAACTCGCGCATTTTGGCTACTTTCTCGATAAAGTCAGACATGGTTAATAGTTTATTTCGTTGTTCCAAACAATAATCTGACCGTCAAATGATTCAGGATATTTAATCCAGGCATAAAAGTCATCGAGCGTGAGACCGTCGTTATGGGCAACTTTATGCACATTTGGGGTTGTAAAAGCCATTCCGGCAATTACTATCTGTCCGTTGATGCTTTCGAAATTATAAACCTTTTCAACCTTAACCGGAGGTGCAAACTGATGTTTTACTGATTTATATGGAAGTACAGTCCACACCTTTGGTTTGAAGTAATCACCTTCTTTAAA
>Ga0209724_1002365_pt1 | contig 16180 bp, 12 predicted proteins | sample grotaG_FD_184143 | JGI IMG/M metagenome (GOLD analysis project Ga0209724, IMG submission 184143) | Glacier valley bacterial and archeal communities from Borup Fiord, Nunavut, Canada, to study Microbial Dark Matter (Phase II) -... | ecosystem: Environmental > Aquatic > Freshwater > Ice > Glacier ...
GCTCGAACTAGTCGGCCTTCGTTCCCATGCGCCGCGGGCATAGCGCCACGCGAGGCAACCGCGCTCGTCCATGGCAAACAGGTGGAGCCAACCATTGTCGAACAGGGCGCGCACCGCATCGTGTTTCATAAGCACGGCACCGATGGCTTCGCGAGGTGCCTCGATCGCGACCGTCAACCGGACGGGGTGGTGCACAACGTCGTGCCCGTCGCTCACCGACTGCCACGGCAAGCCGCTGCGAAGCAGGCCGCCGTTACCTTCGAGAACGCCCATGCCCCCGACCACGTTGTGGAGCAGCTTGTTGCCTGCGCCGAACATGTCGGGTGCAACGACGGAGCCGTAATACTGCAGGCTGATCCAGCTGGCGACGACCACTGGTGCGGTCAGGATCAGCTCGAGGATGCCAAACCCGGCGTCGTCGGCCCAGGCGTAGTCATGGAGGAAGACCCGGCCGCCGAGGTTGCGACCGATCGTTCGCGCGCGCGGCGCAGCGATAAAGGCGCTGCATCCGGCGAGGCCCCATTCGGGCCGCACCTCGCCCCAGTCGCGGCCGCGGCGGGCGAGGGCCCTGCCGTCACCGCCTCGCGGCAGTCGCAGCGCGCGCTCGGCGCATGCCGTGACACCCGCCGCCTCGAGCGCGCGCTGGAAGAAGTCGAGCAGTGCGGCGTCGGCCGGGGACGTATCGTCGGCGAACAGTTTCACGGTGTCGCTCGTCGTATCGTGGAGCCCGGCGATGAAGCGGGTCGCCGGCGGGATCGCGATGTCCCGCGCCCTCAGTCCGTCGCGGACGTCGGCGCTGTTGAGCAGCGCGGCGAGCAGGCGGGCGTTGACGTCGCCAGCATAGCCACCACATGCGCCGCAGTGAAGCGCACTGGCGTGCGGGTTGTTGACGACTGCCGCACCGTGGCCTGCAAGCAGGACAAGCGGGGCGAAGTCGCGCGTCAGCGACATCGCGCGCAACACCGCCTCGGCGGTCGCGACGCGCATGTCGAGCGGAAGCGGCGGCTCGGGCACCGGCAGCGGCTCGGGCGTTGGCCGATGTGCAACCCGCAGCGCGTCGCGGATCAGCTTAACGACGTATGCCGGTCCCGCCGCCTCGACGAAGGCGAACGAGGACACCGCGGCAAGCTTGAAGCGGTCCCACGCCCGCGTTGCCCGTGCGGCAAGGCGCGCGCTGGCGTCGGTAGCCGCTGGAGCCACCGCGCGGGTCGCCAGATCCGGCGTCAGCAGCACAGGCAGTCGCGCTTCAAGGACGTCCGACGCCATCCGATGGTGGCCGATGCCGAGGCCGAAGAAGCCGGCGAAGCCGATCGTCGCGATGCCCGGATCGGCGGCTTCCAGGGCGCGGCGGAAAACTTCCGATCGCACGTCGATGCAGAACGCCGCCTGGACCCGCGGCTGCGGGCGCGGCGTGGCGGCGACCGGTGCGGCCAGGATAACGGCCAACCGCCGTTGCGCCGCGCGGTCGGCGGCGTCCTGAGCGATTGCCGCCGCGCTGGTCGCCGCGGTCGGCTCGAGCGGTGCGGCGTAGGCGACGAGCGCGTCGGCCCACCCGTGTGCAACGGAGTTGCCGCAATGGCGGAACAGCGCTTCCTCCCATAGGAGGCGGATCGCGAGGCAGGCGCGCAGCAGGTCGTCGCTACCGCCGTGCTGTTCGGCGATCCACTGCCGCTGCCGCGCCGCCTGCGCCCATCCGCCGAGCGACATCAGCAGCCGGTGAAAATACGCTTCGAGCGCCGCCTCTGGTACGCCCAGCGTCGCCACAGCCCGCTCAATCGCCGTGTCGGCGGTATCGGGGCATTCGGCGACGAACGTCGCGAAGCCGGTCAGCCCCATGATCTCGGGCGTCAGGTCGTGCATCGCTGTGGCGCGCCACGCCGCCCACGGGTGCGCCGCAGTCGGTGCCGCCCACAGCGCCTGACCGGCGTCGAGATACGCCCCCGCCCAGTGGCCGAAGCGCTCGACGACGATCCCCGTCCAGTCGCGCCCCGTGACCTCCGATGCGAGATCGACAATGGTCGCAATGGCCCCGCGCGGGTCGACGGGTCGGGTCGCCGCCGCCCTTGCCGCGCCGACGTCGCCAGATTGACCGGCAGCAGCGAGCGCCGCTGCGAGGTCGGCGTCGGTGATCGTCCCGGCGGCAAACTGCGCCGCGACATACTCGGGCGATGGCGTGGCGCTCACTCCGGCGCGCGCCAATCGCCTGGCGGTGAGCGCCAGCGGCTCTGCTGCGTGGCCGAGGAACGGATTGACGGCGACGGTCGCGGCGAGCGGCCACAGCGGGGGAATGGCCGCACTTGCGGCGTTGGCGGCGGCGCGGATCGACGTCATCACAGCGTGGCTCCCTTGCGCTGCCAGCCGCCGAGCAGCCGGTCGAGGACGGCATTGGCGTACAACCCGTTGCTCAAATGAACGCGCAAGCCCGCTGCGGCCGGGTGTCCAGACCACAAGGGGAAGAGCGCTTGTGCAACCGCAACCGCGCCGAAGCTTGCTACCGCTAGGATCATCAGCGCCCAATCGAGGCTGCTCGGGTCAGGTGGCGGTGGGATCGTTCCCGCAGTCAGGCGCTCGGCAAGCGCGTGCAGGACGAAATAGCCGAGCGACGCAGCGAGCGACGATACGAACAGCCGCCGCGTCAGCGCGCGCGGCGCAGCGTCCGCGAGCCCCTGTGCGATGAGGTAAGCGACGCCGAAAATGAGGATCGCGCCGAGCATGATGACCTGCGGCGATCCGTGGGCGATCCCGAAAATCGCGCCGATCGCGCCGTAAAGCCCTAGGGCAACAGCAAAGGCGCGGGCAACCGCGCGCGGCGACGGGACGGCGACGGGACCGGGGCGCTTAGCCGCGACGATCCGCTCGACCGCACCGCCGGCGGCGAGGAACGAGTGCGCCTTGTAGAGCGAATGGGCGACGAGGTGGAGGAGCGCGATGGGGAACAGGCCGAAGCCGCACTCCATCGTCATGAAGCCCATCTGCGCGACGGTAGACCACGCGAGCGAGGTCTTGACCGCCGGCTGGGTCAGCATGACAAGCCCGCCGAACAACGCGGTAAAGCCACCGACGAGAACGAGCAGCGCCAGCGCCGCGGGCGACAGGAGCATGATGTCGGCGAAGCGGATCAGGACGAACCCGCCGGCGTTGATCACCCCGGCGTGGAGCAGCGCCGACACCGGCGTCGGCGCCTCCATGACTTCGGTCAGCCAGCCATGAAACGGGAACTGCGCCGACTTGAGCATCGCCGCGACAGCCAGGCAAGCGGCCGCTGCGGCGGCCAAGTTCGGCGCGACGCCGGCGCGGGCGTCAACGAGGATCGTTGCGATATCGGTCGTGCGGTAGGCGACAATCAACAACACGGCGGCCGCGATTAGCGCGGCGTCGGCACCGCGCGCCGCGATGAACTTCTTGCGCGCGGCGCGCTGCGCCCCCGGCCGCATCGGATAAAACAACAGCAGCCGGTGTAGCGCGAGGCTCGTCGCCACCCAAGCGACGACCAGCTGGACGAGGTTGCCGGCGACGACCATCGCCATCACGCTGGCGAGCGTCAGGCACAGCCAGCGGATGAAGAAGCCGGCGCGCGGCTCGCCGTCGAGATAGGTCGCGGTAAAGCGCACGACAATCCAGCTGACGAAGGTGATAAGGAGCAGCAACGACACGCCGACAACGTCGCACCGCGCCGAAAGGCCAACCCCATCGATACCAATCAGCGGCGTCGTCGCCGGACCGACCGCGACCAGCACGGCGGCAAGCGCGAGCGCACTCGCGAGCGCCGCGAGCGCCAGGCCCTCGACTAGCCACGCACGTCGCGAACCCGCGAACGCTGCCGCAGCGAGTAGCGCTGCAGCCGGTGCAAAGGGAAGTGCTTCCATCCTCGTCTCCACGTCAGGCACATCCGTTTAGCCAATGATGCGACTTGCGATAAATTCATTGATTACGCGCAACCGTTCTGTTTGATGCAAGGATGACCTCACTCAACTATGGCCATCTGCGTTATTTCTGGGCGGTCGCACACGAGGCGAACCTGACGCGCGCCGCCGAGCGCCTTGGAGTCTCGCAGTCGGTGCTGTCAGTTCAGATCCGCAAGCTCGAGGCGCGGCTTGGCCATGCGTTATTCGAGCGCCGCAACCGGCAGCTTCAGCTGACTGAGGCCGGCCGCATCGCGCTTGATCATGCCGACGCGATCTTCGCGGGTGGGGATGAGCTGATCGACGCGCTCGGCCATGGTACCACGACGCGGCAGGTCGTGCGTATCGGCGCGCGGGCGACACTGTCGCGCAATTTCCAGATCGGCTTCCTGCGCCCGATCCTGGCGCTGCCAGATGTCGAGGTGATCCTGCGATCCGGCAGCAACGTTGAGCTGCTGAGCGAACTCGCAGCGCTCAATCTCGACATTATTCTGACGAACGATCCGCCGCCTGTCGATACGTCGGTGGCCTATCTCGTGCATCCACTCGATGCGCAGCCGGTAAGCCTCGTCGGCGTGGCGGCAATGCTCTCGGGCTCGCATGACCTGGCAGTGCTCCTTCACGCCCACCCAGTCATTCTTCCCGCTGCCGGCAGCGTCAGGTCGGGGTTTGATGCGCTGGCAAATCGTCTCGGCGTCCGGCTGCGTGTCGCCGCCGAAGTTGATGACATGGCGATGATGCGCTTGCTCGTCCGGGAGGGGACCGCCCTGGCGGTCGTCCCGCCGATTGTCGTCGCCGACGAACTGGCGAGCGGTGTTCTGGTCGAGGCCTGCGACCTCTCCGGCATCAGCGAGACTTTCTACGCCGTCACCACAAAGCGGAGATTTACTAAAGAGATCGTGCGATGGCTGCTCAAGCCGACTGCGCTGGCTGACGACACGGACCGTTAGGCTTTGCGGCCGAACGGGCGCGAAGCGGCGCTGCCGCATTCAGGTGAAGCGCCGGGATATCAGCCGTCGCCTGGGCCGCTGGCTGATCCGGAAGACCCATTTCCAGACGTCTGGACAGCGTATGCGGCGTCCAACTTTCGGCCGTTGTTCATGCTCAGCCCTGAGCTTGGCAGGTACCGCCCTGACCATGTAATTTTCGCGCCGAAGCGCAGCGGTTGGTGCTAGCTTTGCGATCTTATCAAGGGAGCCGCGTGTGCAGATGATCGCCAACCGCCGCGCCGTCCTCGGCATGGGACTTGCCGGGGCTGCATGGCCCGCGCTGGCCGCCGGATCTGGCGACGTCGATTTGATTGTCTACAATGCCCGCATCCAAACCGTCGACGACGCACGTCCGGGCGCGACGGCGCTGGCGGTGCGCGACGGCGCTGGCGGTGCGCGACGGGCGCTTCGTGGCGGGCGGCGGCGGCGCACATGTCGAAGGCGTTCGTCCGCTATGGTTTGACCAGCGTCCACCACGAGGGTGGCGACCTCGCCGCGCTGCAGGCGGTCCGGGCGCGGGGCGATCTGCTTCACCGCGTCAGCTACGAAGCATATCCGCCGTTCCTCGATGCAATGATAGCGGGCGGCCTCGAAACCGGCTTCGGCGACGAATGGATCTGGCTCGGCGCGACCGCCGAGCACACGATCGACGGCTCCTTCTCGGGGCGGACGCTGGCGCGCAGCACGCCTTACCCGGGTCGGACTCCACCCTATTACGGCAATACTACCCAGACGCAGGAGGCGCTCGACGCTTGGGTCGAAAAGGTCCATCGCGCCGGCATCCAGGTCAATTGTCACGCCAACGGCGATGTCGCGATCGCGATGATGCTGACTGCGGTCGAGCGCGCTCAGAAGGTTTTCCCGGTGCGCGATGCGCGGCCGAAGATCACGCATTGCACGTTGATCAACGATGATCTGGTGCGGCGGATCAAGGCGGCGGGAGCCATCCCGGCACCCTTTACCTCGTACGCATACTACAACCCCGACAAGTTCAAATTCTATGGCGAGGAATTAATGCAGCGTTGCATGGCGTTCCGCTCGTTCCTCGACGCCGGCATCCCCGTTTGTGCCGGCTCGGATTATGATCCCGGACCCTTCGCGCCGTTGATGGGCATGCAGGGCATGGTCACGCGCACTGGCTGGAACGGCGAGACGTGGGGCGCGAACCAGCGCATCACCGCCGCCGAGGCGCTGCGGGTCAACACGCTGAACGGCGCGCACGCCAGCCGCGAGGAGGCAATCAAGGGCTCGATTACGGCGGGCAAGCTCGCAGATTTCGTGATCCTCGCCGACGACCCGCTGACGGTGGCACCGGATCGGATCAAGGATATCCAGGTCGTGCGGACGGTCACGGGAGGCCGAACTGTCTATGAGACTTAGCTGCGCTTGCGCAGAATGAGATCGCGTCGACGACCCCAAAAGCTGATGCCCGCTCATGTCGGTGGCCCGCCAACTTCCGTAGCCCATGATCTCGCAAAAGGGCGTTGAGATCGTTGGGGAAACTGCTCGTCTAGAGCCGCAGCGTCTCCCTCGGCAGAGATTGAGAGTGGCGCCGTCTCCCCGAAACGAGATGTGCAGACATGCACTTGGGACCGTTTAGGCCCGCGAATAGCATTCGCTTTAACTTGCCTCTCTTCTACCCCCGATCCTTCTGTCCAAAGCCGCCACTTCGCAGTTAAATCAACTCCAGCTGCACCCGTCGGCCAACGATTGCGGCGGCCCGTTGCAGCGTACCGATCGTGACATTGCCGTCGTTCGGATCGAGCACACGATCGACTTGAGTCCGGCTCGTGTGCATCAGGACCGCCAAGCGGCGCTTGCTCAGCTTCTGGTCCTTCATCGCAGCAGAGAGCTGCCACGCGATGACCTCCTTGATCGCCTTTACGCGGAAATTGTCGAGTGTTCCGTCTTCGCGAAGGAGGTCGTCAAAGCTGGAGCCTATGTGGGGGTTATCTGTCATCCTCAATTTCCTTGCGCCGGCCCCTAGCGAGCTGCAGTTCGCTATCCGGCGTCGTCTGCGTTTTCTTGATGAAGTCGTTGAGCAAGATCAGCTTACCCTCCCATAGACGAAGAACCGCGCGATCTTGTCGCTCGCAGCATCGTCCTGACCTCGTGCAATCCTCCACCGAGCGACCGGCACAACGGCATCCCGATCGGCCAGCCGTATTGAACCCGCATGATGTCCCGCCCGATGATGTTATGATCCACGGCGGGCAGTTTCTTCAGCCACTCGCGAACCGGCTCCCTGCCGGCTTTGGTGCGGTAGAAACAGACTTCGATTTTGCGATCCGGGGTCGCGCTCATTCCCAAGTCGTCGTATGCACTATAAATAGTGCCGTCGTCAACTCGGCACACTTGAATTTGGCGCAACCGGCGCCAAACGTTGCCTAATCGGCCATCATGACGCGGCGCTTGGCGAGGAAGTCGGTGCGGCGATATGCGGCTTCGACCTTGTTGGGGATAGTGTGGGCTAGCGCGGCTTCGGCGACTTCGCCCGGATAGTTGGTTTCCTCCGCCACCCAGTCGCGGAAGCTGGAACGGAAACCGAGGACGGTGCCGGGTGCCGCCATGTCGTGCATGACCTTGAGCAGCGTCATGTCGGACAACGGCTGCTTCGGCTTCTGGCCGTAGAAGACGAGGTCGGTGCAAGGGATGCGGAACGAGGCGGCGTGCGCAAAGATGGCCAGCACCGGATCGGATAGCGGCACTACGTGCTTGACGCACGCCTTCATCCGCTCGGTCGGGATGATCCACGTCGCCGCCTTCATGTCAACCTCGCCCCACTGCGCACCCCGGATTTCACCCGAATGCGCCGCAGTCAGAATCAGCGTCTCCAGCGCAAACCGCCCCATGCTTTGCCGCCGCTGCCGGACTCCCGCCAGGAACGCCGGCACGTCAAGGTAGGGCATCGCCTCGAAATGCCCCTTCTTCTTGGGCTGGCGCGGCAGCGTCATCGACAGCGAGCGCATCGGGATTTCAGTGGTGCGAAGGCCCTTGGCGCAGCTCCAGTCTATGATCGCACCGACCCGCTGGCGAATCCGGCGGGCGATCTCGGGTTTGGCCAGCCAAATCTTGGCCAGCACCTCGCGAACCGCTGGCCCGTCGATTTCATTGACTGGCGTGTTGGCGATGAAGGGAAAGACATCGATCTCGAGCGAGGCGAGCCATTGGACCTGATGCTTGCCGTTCTTCCACGATTGCAGCCGCTCGGCGTGCACCGCGACCGCCGCATCACGAAAGGTCGGGACTGAAGAGCGCGCGGGTCGAGCGGTGGGCGGGCCTGAGTTGCCGCCGTGTAGGAGCGCGCCGGCTGCGCCCGTAATGTCGCCGCGTAGGAGCGGGGCGGCAAGGCGGACTCGGCAAAACCCTGCTCCCGGCACTGCCGCCGCAGATCGATCGCCGCGTCGCGCGCTTGGGCGAGCGATCGTCCGGTAAGGCTGCCAAGCCCGAGATCGCGCTGCCGACCATCCCTGGATGCGCAGCATCCAGCTTTTGGTGCCGGTCACCCCGACGAGCAGGAATAGCCCGTCACAATCCGGATAGCGGCCCGGCTCGCGGAATTATTTGACCTGAAGCGCCGTCAACTTGCCCATCGCCAATCCTCTCGAATCGGGTGGAGCCGCCCCCACATCGACTCAGCCACTCCCACAAACCGCCGCGATTGCCCGCAAACGCCAGCGAATGCCGGCCGACAATTTTCCGTATGACTGTCAGTAGTTTAGCCGGTTTATTTGGCATTGTACAAACAGCGGCGAGGGTGGCTGGCGGTGCTGTCAGTCTAACGGCAACTCGTCTCCGATGCTCGCGGGAATCCCCAAACCGCCCTGCTGCTAGCTCATGACTACCCGCCACTCCGCAAGGGCTGCGGGGCGCTGGACCTTGTAGTCTTGCCGGTTGATGAGGTGGCGTTCGTGGTTGAAGTGGTTGTGGACCGAGGCATAGACCGAGCTGAACTTCTGCAGCGTGTGCATCTGTCGGAACCGCAACATCGCCCGCTCTCGTCGTCGAAACGGGTGATGTGAATTCTCGGCCCGGTTGTTCAGCCAGCGGCCAGCCTCCTGGATATCGGCGTTGCCGATTTCCCGCATCGCAGCGCCGTAGGACCGCAGGCGATCAGTGACAATCGCCTTGGGTCGGCCATGGCGCTTCATCATTTTCTTGAGAAACGTCAGTGCTGCTGCTTTGTCGCGGGTCTTGGTGGCATAGGATTCCAGTACTTTACCCTCATGATCAACAGCCCGCCACAGATAGTGCATCTGCCCGTTGATTTTCACATAGACCTCGTCGAGGTGCCACCGCCACGGCGTCACCTGGCGAACGCGGTCGACCCGTTTTCGGCGGATCTCGGCGGCAAACATGGGGCCGAACCGGTTCCACCAGAACCGCACTGTCTCGTGGGAAACGTCGATGCCGCGCTCGGCCAGCAGGTCCTCGACGTTCCGCAGCGACGGTGGATACTTCACCTACATCATCACCACGAGCCGGATCACCTCGGGCGAGCTGTTGAAACAGCGAAATGGGGTAGGGGGCTTGGCTCTGGATTTGCGGTTCATTGTGCAAGCTACCATCGCTGGGTTAGGTCTGCCAAACTGGTCTGACAGAGCCGCCCAATCCGATCATGTGGCCGGCCAACCCCCGCCCAGCGCCTTGTAAAGCGCGATCAGCGCACTGGCATCTTGCCGCCGCAGGATGGTGAGAGCGCTTTCGCGGGCGAGGCGTTCGCGCGTTTCGCGGGCGATCGGATCATAGTTGGTGATGCCCTTGGCATAGCGTGTGCGGGCGATGTCGAGGACGGTTTGCTGCCGATCGAGCGCCGCCGTTGTTCGCGCGATTTGAGCAGCGATCGATGCGCGCATAGCCAGTTGCGTTTCGACTTCCGAGGCGGCAACCGCGACACTTCGCCGAAAGGCGATCAGGGCTTCGCGGCGTAGCCCCTTGGCGGTTGCCACCTCGGCATCGACGCGACCGAAGTTCAGCAGATTCCACGATAAACTGGGGCCAAAGCTGCCATAGACCGCGCGACCCGTCACCAGATCGCCCGGTTTTGCCGCAGCGATGCCGATACCGGTCTGGAACGAGATCGTCGGATAATAATCGGCGACCGCGACGCCGATCTCGGCATTGGCCGCGGCCAGATCGCGTTCGGCCTTCAGGATATCGGGGCGGCGCCGGAGCAAGCGGAGCGGCACGCCGGGATCAACCGCAGCGAGCTCGGGCACCGCGACAACGCGCGTCCCGATCATTGCGGCCAACGCCTCGGAATTGGTATCGAGCAGCAGCGCCAGGGTCTCGCGCGCGATGGCGTCATCGCCGCGCAAGAGTGCGGTTGCGCTTTCGTCGTCTTCGAGCGCCGCCAATGCCTGGGCCAGGAGCGCCGCATCGCTCAGCCCGCGCCCATATTGCGCGCGCGCCGACTGGACGAGCTTGGCTTGCGCCTCGGCGCGCGCGGCGCTTTGCGCGATCCGCGTTTCGATAGCCTGAATCAACCAATATTGATCGACAATGGCCGCCGCGACGCTGGTGCGCACCGATGCGGCATCGGCGGTCGTCGCGTCCAGCCGGGCGCGCGCCGCTTCCTTCGATCGACGGACCCGGCCGAACAGATCGAGCTCCCAACTCGCATCAACGCTGGTTCGCAGCACGTCCTGATTGCGATTGAAGCCGGGCACGAAGAAAACGCCCTGATTCTGGGGGTCGGCGACCGACAGCCGCTGCCCGGTCGCCGACGCGTTGACCGCCACAGTCGGTTGGCCGGCGGCGCTCGCCTGTCCCAACCGTGCCCGCGCCGTGTCGATCCGCGCAATCGCAGCTTCGAGGTCGAGGTTTTGGCGCAATCCGCGCTCGACCAGCGCCGTCAGCACCGGATCGTTGAAGCGCTGCCACCATGCCGAAATATCGGTGGCAGCTTCGCCCGCCGGATCGACGGTCTGCGGGGCCCGGGCGAACCGTGCGGAAAGCTCGACCTTCGGCACCGTGTAATTCGGGCCAACCGCTGCGCAACCGGTGAGCAGCAGGAACATCGGCAGCGCGCGCCTCACTTGGCGTTCGCCTTGCGGGCGGCCACGAACGCGTCGACCTGCTGCCCCGGAAAAAAGCGGCCGGACGTCTCGGGCAACAGGTAGATGAGCTGCAGCACGCGAACATCGACCCGCTCGGTCGCTGAATTCGTAAGCGAGCGTTTCGGGAGGATGAGCGGTTCGGCTCGGACGAATTCGACGCGGACGCGCTGCGTTGCAAGCCCGCGCGGATTGATCAGCGCCGGCGCGCCGATGCCCACGCGGGCAGCATCCGTCTCGTCGATATCGACACGAACATGCAACGGGTGGGTCTGCCCCAGCGTCACAAGCGGATCACCATTGCCGTCCGCAATCGCGAGCTGGCCCGGCCGCGCCCGCAACTGGAGAATCGTGCCCGTGATCGGCGCGACCACTTGGTGAAGCTCTAATTGCGTCTCCGCCTCGCTCCTGCTGGCGCGGGCCTCTGCAAGTTCGGCGCGGCGTACCTGCACTGCGCTGGCGAGCGACGCGGCGGCGAACTTGCGGCGCGACAATTCCTCGCCCGAGCGCGCGAGCGGATCGTCGAGTGATTGGTACCGTGCATAGTCGGCCGCCTTGTCGGCCGCATCGACCCGCGCCTGTGCAAGCCGCGATTCCGCCAGCGCGGTTCCGGCACGGGCAAGGGCGATCTGGGCGCGGGCGTCTCGATCGTCGACGGTGAAGAGCAGGTCGCCGCGCGTCACCTCCTGGCCGACGTGCACGTTCACGCTGCTGACGATGCCGCTGACGTGCGCGCCGATCTTGATCAGCTCGCTTGCGGGTTCGACGACGCCCGATCCGGAGACATTTTCGCCTTGCGGCTGTCCGGCCGGAGCGATGCGTGGTGCCACAAGCGTCGACGGCGGCACCTGGGCGGTCGTGTGCCACACTGCAAAGCCGATACCGACGAGCGCAATGGCAGGCAGGATGAATTGCGTCGGCTTCATGAATGATCCCCGTCCGAACGCGGCACAATGCGCCCGTCCTCAATGCTTACGATCCGGTCCGCCCGATCGAAGATGCGATTGTCATGCGTCACGATGATCACGGCGCGATCGGGGCCGACCGCGATTTCGCGGATGACTTCCATCACGCGCTTGCCCGATTGCGCGTCGAGCGCGGCGGTTGGCTCGTCACAGACGAGCAGTTTGGGCGCGTTGACCAGGGCGCGCGCGATCGCGACGCGTTGCTGCTGCCCGCCCGAAAGCTGGTTGGGCAGCTTGTCGAGATGTTTTTCCAGGCCCAATCGCGCGGCCAGATCGCGCCCTTGTTTCACCGAGCGATCCCACGCGGCGCCAGCGGCGATCAGCGGGATCGCGGCGTTTTCAGCGACCGTCAGGCTCGGCATCAGATTATATTGTTGAAAAATGAAGCCGATATTTGCGAGGCGAAAGCGAACCAGCTCGGCCGGGCCGAGCGCGGTCAGATCGGTGCCGAACACCGTGACCTGCCCTTCGCTCGGCGACAAAATTCCGGCGATGATCGAAATAAGGGTCGTCTTGCCCGATCCCGATTCGCCGACCAGCAACGTCAGCGCACCGGCGTCGAACACGGCGTTGACGTCGGTGAGCACCTGCACTTCGGTGTCGCCCGAGCCGAAACGCTTGCTGACATGGTGGGTCTCGATCGCTGCCATGGTCAGCCCCGGAACACGATGGCAGGATCGGTCCCGAGCACTTTACGCAGCGACCCGAACCCCGACAGCAGCAGGATGACGGCCATCGCCGCGGCCGTCCCGAGCATGATTTGCCACGGCATGTGCGAGACGCTCAGCGAGTTGACGTTGCGGGTTGAGCTGAAAAACAGCGCCGCCATCCCGATGCCGATGCAATAGCCGATCGCACCGACCCAGGCGGCTTGCAGAACGACCATTCGCAGCAATGCCCAGTTGCCGACTCCGATCGCTTTCAGCGCGCCGAACTGTTTGATGTTGTCGCGGACGAACAGGCTGAAGGTAAGCCCGACGATCGCAACCCCGACGATAAAACCCAGGCTGATCGTCACGACGAAGCTGAACGTAATGCCCGAGGTGTTGATGATGTAAGTGAAGGAGTCCTGCCGGAACTGCACCGACGACCGCGCACGCAATCCCGTCGCGGCGCCGATCGCTTCCGCGACTTTTTCAGGCGCCAGGCCATCGGCCGTGCGAGCAATCACATAGGTCAGGCGGTTGCGTCCGCCAGGGGTGAAATCGAGCGCGTCGTTGTATTTGCTGTAGATAATAAGCTCGGTCGAAAAGGCTTTGCGTGCATCGACGATGCCGACGACGACCGCGCGCTTGTCGTTCATCTCGAAACTGCGGCCCAATCGATAGGGCTGGCCGGGCCAGATGAATTCGTACCCGCCTTTGTCGAGGACAACCGCATTGGCGGTATGCAGGGCATCGGGGCTGCCGAGGATAAATTGCTGCGGCAGGCCGATGAAGGTCGCGTCGTCGACGCCGATCAATCGTCCGGCCTTGACGATGCCATCGGCCGTCTTGATTGTCGTATTGGCGCGCAGAAGCGGCACCGCCCAAGCCACGCCGGGAACGCCGCGCACGCGCTGCAGCGCAGTCGCGGGGATCGGTTCGGACGAATCCTCTTGCTCGGTGCGCGAATCCATCACCCACAGATTGGCATCGCGCACGTCATACGCCGTGCTCGCCGCGCGCCGCACCAGCCCGGCGAACAGCGACGCCTGTTGCGCCATCAGCAGCGTCGCAAACGCGACCCCGAATACCAGCCCGAAATATTTCACCCGGTCGCCGAGCAGCATCCGGATCGCGACCCAGCTCATCGCGCAATCACCGTCGCGGGCTGATAGGTGCCGAACGAAACCAGCGAAAGCAGCTTGTCGCGCGCGATCGACGGGATTTTGAGGCGGACCTCGAGCAATCCAAGCTCCCGGAATGTCTTCAGATATTCGTCCCGGAACACGATATCGGTGAGCAGGATAGTGCCACCCGGCCTCAGGACCCGCTTCATTTCGGTCATCGCGACGCGGCGGTCCGATGCGTTGTCCAGATTATGAACGACCCAGTGCGAAACCACGACGTCGAAGCTGCGATCAGGAAATGGCAGCGCGCGCATGTCGCCGGTTTCGACCGAGACGCGGTCGGTCACACCCTCGATCGTGGCGTTGGCGATCGCGCGCGTTGGCGCGTTCGATGCCTGATCGCGATCGAGCCAGAGATCGACGCCGGTCGCGTGTCCGGTCGTCAGGCGGCGTGCCGCTGCCACCAGAAGCAGCCCGCTGCCACATCCGATATCGAGAACGGCTTCGTTGCCGTGCCACGTCAAGAGATCGAGGATCGCGTCGCGACCGCGCACTTTGGTAACCAGGCTGTCCCACAGCATCAGACAGAACATGCCGGAACTGTAACTGGCCGGGACGAGTAGAATGATGCCAACCCATAGCGCCCAGGCTCGTGCGGAAAAACCGAAAAGGAGCGAGCCCGCCAAGGCCAGAAGGACCAATCCCGCCAGCAGGAAATTGCGGACCAGCAAGGGGGCATCGATTCCGTAGCTAGGGCGCATCGATCGGCTTTCGTTGGATCAGTACGGAACGGTTCCGTATCCGAATCGTTCGATGAGTTGCAAGCGGGTTTGGAAAAAAATAATGTCGCCCCTAATGATCGGCATGCAACCACGCACATTCGAGCAAGGCGCGGAGCCTATGCCGCCCACCAAGGTGCGGATCCTGCAAGCTGCGCGCGCGCTTTTTTTCGAGCACGGGTTTTCCGCGGTTTCGACTGACACGTTATCGCGTACCGCCGGCGTCTCGAAGGCGTCGATCTACAAATATTTCGGCGACATGCACGGCGTCCTCGCGGCAGTGGTCGGGCATGAGGGCAACTCGCTCAGCATCGACGTCGTTCCCCTTGCCGATACGCCCGACGCATTTTGGCAGGCCTTGATCACCTACGGCACGAACCTGCTGGTTCTACTCAATCAGGATTTCTGCATTCAGCTCGACCGGATGCTCCACGAGGAAGCGCGACAGCACCCCGAGTTGATCAAAATCTTCTACGATGCCGCTTACGGCCGCGGGCATCGCGAAATCACCGAGCTTATTCAGCATGGCCAACGGAAGGGGTTTATTCGCAAACTGCAACCGGCCGATGCGCTTGCCGATAATCTTGCGTCGATGTGGAATGGGCTGGCGTTTACGCGCACGCGGCTTGGTTTAATCGATCGCCCCTATGAAAACCCGGCGGCATGGGCTCGGCAATGCGTCGAAACGCTGTTCCCTGGTGACGTCGGCCAGCGCGGGTGATTACGAACCTCGCCGAATTTGCTGGAGGCCGTTTAATTTAGCCTAGGCGTGGTGCCGACTCGCACGACCAGCGTGGTGATACATTGATCTAAGGGCTCCGAGCCTGGATATCCTTTTCTCGATTTGATGACGGCCCATGTCATACGACCTTGATCTGGCGATCAGCTATCGAATTTGTTCAACGCCGGTCCCTATCTTATTAAGAATGTCATGTGCCACGCGAGCTTGGTTCAATCTCAACTGGTCACGTAAGTGAGCGACTGAACAGCGCCTTGCATTGGCTGACAGCCATGCCATTGCGGTTAACTCGACCGTGATAAAGCGCGCTGCGGTTGCCCAGACGACAAGGTAGGTGTCGATAAGCACTTCTTCGGCAGCCATACGATCAGTAACCAGGTGGCAGACAATGCCGTAGACCTGAGGTGACGTCTCCTCATAAAGGCGGTGAAACGCATCGACGTTTCTAGCCGCAGTTTGGGTAATCAGCGGCGTTAGTGGACACAATGCGGCCATCGTGGCGGGTGGGGCGGCCTGTCGCTTACGGTTGAGCGTATCGCTAATTGGTTGCGCGGTATCCGAAGCTCGATTGGATAGGCGAGAGAATTTCAAGCATCGCCTCCATGCTCGCGACCGTATCACTCCGGACGCCTTGTTGCTCTCGACCTAATCGTCGGTGCACAGATCGGTTAACGCTTGAGCAATCGTTTAGTTTCGCCTCGCGTTTGGATCATAGAGGCTGATTATAGTAATTCGCAGGCCAGTTACCGGTTTTCATAGTCGCCAAGTCGGCGGCCAGGCATCGGCACATCCGGCCGCCAGAAATACGCGCGCACAGTTCGTGCTCGGACGGTATTTACCGTCGGCGAACTCGATTATGGGCCTTTTGGATGAAGGCGTCTGCCAACCGTTATATTGGGTTAATGGAACGGGCACGACCCGCCCTTCGTTGGGGTTCCATATCAATCATTTAAGGAACCGATCATGCGCCGTTTAATCC
>Ga0209724_1002368_pt1 | contig 16169 bp, 15 predicted proteins | sample grotaG_FD_184143 | JGI IMG/M metagenome (GOLD analysis project Ga0209724, IMG submission 184143) | Glacier valley bacterial and archeal communities from Borup Fiord, Nunavut, Canada, to study Microbial Dark Matter (Phase II) -... | ecosystem: Environmental > Aquatic > Freshwater > Ice > Glacier ...
CGGCATCAAGATCAGTTGTGACATAATGACTTGTAGCGCCAATAATTTTCACACCACGCTCGTGTGCTGCATGATACGGCTTTGCACCTGCAAACGCCGGTAAAAATGAATGATGTATATTGATGATTCGATTGGGAAAATTGGCCACAAACTTATCAGACAATACTTGCATGTACCTGGCTAATACAACAAAATCAATATTGTATTGTTTCAAAATTTCGATCTCTTTCTGCTCCTGCTCCGCCTTATTTGCACTGTTCTTTTCGATCAGCTGAAAATCGATGCCGAAACTTTTGGCTACCGGCCTCAACGTTTCGTGGTTACTGATTATTACTGGAATATCGGTTTCCCAATCTCCTGCCGTATATCTCGCCAAAATATCAAAAAGGCAATGCGACATTGTTGATACAAACACAGCCATCCGCGGTCGTTTATCTGAAAAATGGAGCGAAAACTGAATCGCAAATTTCTGTGCTATAAGTGTTTGAAAGTAGTCTGCAATTTTTTCGCGGGGAATCGTAAACTTCTCCAATTCCCACTCCACGCGCATATAAAATATCACCTCTTCATGATCGACATGCTGATCGAGGTGTAAAATGTTACCATGATTCTCGTTTAGAAATTCGGTGACTGCTGCCAAAATACCCTGTTTATCAGGACAATGAATAAGAAGTATTGCAGTGTTTCTTATAGCGGCATTTTTGCGAATCGATTGCATATATTTAGTTGAAAGTTAATAACCTTTGAATATTACAGTACGCCCTTTGTACTTGGAAGTGATTGCACGAACGGATCTTTTCGGATTGCCATTTTCAATGCCCGTGCAAATGCTTTGAAAATTCCTTCAATCTTGTGATGTTCATTGGTCCCCTCTGCTTTGATATTCAAATTAGCCAAAGCAGAATCGGACAATGACTTGAAAAAGTGAAAGAACATTTCTGTTGGTACATCGCCTACTTTTTCGCGATGGAATTTGGCATCCCAAACCAACCACGATCTTCCACCAAAATCGAGCGCAACCTGCGCCAGACAATCGTCCATAGGCAGGCAGAAACCATATCGTTCGATGCCGCGTTTGTCGCCAAGTGCTTTTCGGATGGCTTCTCCAAGTGCAATACCCGTATCTTCAATTGTATGATGTTCGTCAACAACCAGATCACCAATCACTTTTATTGTCAAATCGCAACCCGAATGACGCCCGATCTGATCGAGCATATGATCAAAAAATCCCAATCCGGTTGATACGTCACACTTCCCGGTACCATCTAATTTCAATTCAACGAAAATATCGGTCTCCGAAGTTTTTCTACGGATTGTAGCGGAACGCTCACCGATTGCCAGGTAACTAAAAATATCGTTCCAACTGTCGGAAACAAATGCACATGAGGTCTCTAATTTTTTTGCTTCCAATTCGTTACTCCGACTTTCAGGTGCAAAGAATATTCCTTTAGCCCCCAGATTTTTTGCCAATTCAATATCTGTCGGACGATCACCAATAACAAATGATCCGGCGAGATCATATTCTCCTGAAAAATAATCCTTTAACATGCCAATACCTGGTTTACGACTGGGCGATTTTTCATCCGGCATAGAGGGATCAATATGAATATTACTGAATTTAACTCCTTCATTTTCAAAAGCCTTTAGCATCATTTGCTGAGCTGGCCAAAATGTCTCCTCCGGATAGGAGGAAGTTCCCAATCCATCCTGATTTGAAACGATCACTAATTCAAAATCAAGCAGTTTTTGAATATTATAAAGATTCCGGAATACACCTGGAATAAACTCCAGCTTTTCCAGCGAATCAACCTGCATATCACCTGAAGGCTCAACAATCAGCGTTCCATCGCGATCTATAAAAAGGACTTTTTTCATTCTTTAGCTATATTTATTCTGTTGCAGATCCTAAATTAATTCATCAAGTGCCTCAATTAATGTGGCATTCTCAGTGGGTGAACCGATACTAATCCGCAGACAACCTTCGCAAAGAGCGATTGAAGAGCGGTCGCGAACGATAATTTTCTCATCAACAAGAAATTGATAAATCCCCCGTGGATCGTGTGTTTTGACCAATACAAAATTGGCATCAGTTGGATAAACCTTTACCACAAACGGATACTTTTTCAAATTGGTAATCATTTTCTCCCGCTCTTTCAGAATGATAGCTACCCAATCGAGTTTTTGCTGCTCATCAGCAAGTAGTTCGAGCCCCTTTTGCTGGGTCAGAATGCTCAGGTTATAGGGGTATTTAATTCGGCTCAACACATCAATAATGGGTTCCGAAGCAAATGCCATTCCCAGACGAAGTCCTGCCATTCCCCATGCTTTCGAAAAAGTCTGAAGAATTACCAGGTTAGGATATTGATCCAGAAGGGGAAGAAATGACTTTTTGGGACAGAAATCGATATACGCCTCATCGACAACGACAATACCGTTGAAATTTTCGATAATCCGCAACATATCCTGATTATCAAGTGCATTGCCTGAAGGATTATTGGGTGAACACAGGAAGATGATCTTTGTATTACTTGTTACCGCTTTTAGCACTGCGTCGGCATCTAACTCAAATTCATCACTCAGAGGAACCAGGTTTACAGCGACATTATTTGTATCGGCTGCAACGCGGTACATCCCGTAAGTTGGATGAATCGAAACTACATTATCCTTTCCAGGCTCACAAAAAGCCCTGAATAACAGATCGATCGGCTCGTCACTTCCATTGCCCAAAAATATTTTCGAAACCGGGACGTTTTTAATTTCACTAACCCTTGTTTTCAGTTTTACCTGACGCGGATCAGGATAACGATTCCACGGTGAATTGAAAGGATTCTCATTCGCATCAAGAAAAGCTGCCGCCTCGCCCGAAAACTCATCCCTGGCGCTTGAATAAGGTTTTAATGTACGGATATTCGCCCTTAGTAATATATTGATATCTAAACTCATAAATCTATTTTTTCAATGACTTATTTCATCCTAAGCGTCGCTGCATTCTTATGGGCAAAAAGTTGCTCTGCTTCTGCCATTTGTTCAATGACCGGACCTAACAATTTTATTCCCTCGTGGGTTATCTCCTGATAGGTTATTTTTTTACAGAAGCTGTCCAGGCAAATTCCGCTAAAGGATTTAGCCCAACCATTCGTAGGGAGTGTGTGATTCGTTCCTGAAGCATAATCGCCTGCACTTTCCGGTGAATAATTTCCAATGAAAACCGACCCGGCATTCGTGATCCTTTCGGCCAAACCTGCAGCATCTTTGGTTGCGATGATCAGGTGTTCAGGCGCATAAAAATTAATCAGGCCAGCCATCTCCTCCACATCATTCACAAGAATTGCACGACTGTTATCAAGCGCTTTGGCTGCCGTGGTTGCACGTGGAAGCTCTTTGAGTTGTTTCCCCATCACAGTTATAACGTCCTGTATCAGTTTTTCTTCAGTTGTCACCAGGATCACCTGACTATCAGGTCCGTGTTCAGCCTGCGACAACAAATCGGCGGCAATAAATTCAGGATTACCCGTTTCATCAGCCATCACAGCCACTTCCGAAGGACCTGCCGGCATATCAATTGCACAATCGGCCATGGCAACAAACTGCTTGGCCGCTGTGACCCATGAATTCCCGGGTCCGAATATTTTATCAACTTTCTGAATCGATTCGGTACCATAAGCCATCGCTCCAATTGCCTGCATTCCACCTATTTTATAGATCTCGGTGATATGGCAAATTGAAGCAGCAAACAATATCGCAGGGTGAATTTCACCGTTATGATCGGGTGGCGTGCATAGAACCACATCGCGGCAACCAGCAATCATCGCCGGAATTCCGAGCATCAGGACGGTCGAAAACAATGGTGCAGATCCACCAGGAATATACAACCCAACACGTTCAATCGGAATCGATTTCTGCCAGCATTTTACCCCGGGCATTGTTTCGATCACACGGTGAGGGAACTTCTGCGCGACATGAAACTTATCTATATTTTGAGCAGCAATATGAATTGCGCTCTTCAATAATGGATCGATCTTTCGCACGGCAGCTTTAATCTCGTCGGCAGTAACTGCAAAATCATCAATGTCAACATGATCAAACTGATTTGTAAACTCACGGATTGCAGCATCTCCATCTTCACGGATCTTCGACATGACTTCGCGCACCGTTTCGACTTTGTCTGAATTGTCAGCTGATGGCCTTTTCGTAATTTCAGGCCACGATTTAAGCAGTGGGTAACGGTAGATTTGCATGACAGGTTCGTTTTATAAAATCATTTTCTCAATCGGAATAACCAAAATCCCTTCAGCGCCATTCTTCTTCAGATTACCAATCACTTCCCAAAACTCGCTTTCATTGATCACCGAGTGAAGTGAACTCCATCCGCTTTTTGCCAATGGCATAATGGTAGGAGAAGTCATTCCAGGAAGAACTTTAATAATCTGTTCCAACTTGTCATTCGGAGCATTCAGCAGGATGTATTTTTTCCCTCTCCCCTTCTCAACTGCTTCGATGCGGAAAATCAATTCGTCGAGGATAACTTGCTTCTCTTTTGACAGATTGGGAGTTGCAACGATTACCGCCTCCGAATCCATCACATTGTGAACCTCTTTCAAACGATTACTCACAAGTGTACTCCCTGAGCTTACAATATCGAAAATAGCATCAGACAGACCAATCCCGGGTGCGATCTCAACTGAACCTGCAATGAAATGAATATCAGCATTGATGTTGTTCGCGGTTAAAAAGTCCTTCAAAATCCGGGGATAAGAAGTGGCTATTTTCTTTCCGGCAAACCAATCAAGACCAGCGTATTCGATATCTTTTGGAATTGCCAGCGACAAACGGCATTTGCTGAATCCAAGGTGTTTGATAATTTCAACCGGTTGTTGTTGCTCTGCCACCTCATTTTTACCGACAATCCCGATATCGGCTACCCCATCGGCAACGCACTGTGGAATATCATCATCGCGTAGGAATAAAGCTTCCAGCGGGAAGTTTTTTGCAGGCGATATCAGTCGACGGCTACTTGACACAAGCTTAATGCCTGTCTCTGTGAGCAATGCCATCGAATCTTCGTTTAACCGACCTTTGGTCTGAATAGCAATTCTTAAAATCGAATCCATGTGTTTAAATTAAAAAAGGCTTACCCGATGAATGAGGTAAGCCTTTGATTTGGTAATATGATTATGGACGTACCAACCCCGGCTCACCTTATGGTAAGTGATGATGAAGTCCTGTATGAATGCTGATCTTTGTCATTTTTATTTTAATAATGCAATATTAAGCAAAAATCAGGTTGAATTTTTCAATTAAGGAAATTGAATGTTAAATTTTAATTAATTGTATTTGCAATCGATTGCACATTTCATATATTTGCAATTGGTTAATTAAACACAACTGTATGATTAAAAAAATGTTTGCTCTGATTGTTCTTGTTTTTATAGCTTCGACAATCTTCTCAAAAACAGCTGATAATAAAAAACTGTTTTCGCCGGGTTATATCAAGAAAACGATGAAAAGTGTGACCGCCTGGCAACTAAAAAACCCAAAACACGATTTAACAGACTGGACAAACGGTGCTTTCTATGCCGGCGTTTCAGCAGCCTGGGAAACGACCAAATCAAAACCGATTTACAAGGCAATGATGGACATGGGCGAAGCAAATAACTGGAAACCAGGCAAAAGGTGGTACCACGCTGATGATATTGCCATTTGTCAAACCTATGTTGATATATATAACATAGAGAAAAACCAGAAGATGATTCAACCCTTCATCGATACACTGGCCATTTTCATGAAAAAACCTTATCCCACTAAAGGAGACGAGGTTATTAAATGGTGGTGGTGCGATGCATTGTTTATGGGACCTCCTGCCATCGTAAAACTTGGAGTGGCGACAGGCAATGAAAGTTATCTGAAATACAGTGACCAATTGTTTAAAGAATGCTATGACTTGCTCTACGACAAAGATGAACACCTTTTTGCCCGCGACCTGAAATATGTAATTAAAAATGACGGAAAAGATGTTCGCGAAGCAAACGGCAAAAAAATCTTTTGGTCACGCGGAAACGGCTGGGTAATGGGGGGTCTTGTAAGAGTCTTACAAGCGCTTCCCGCCAATTATGCAGGGCGTGATTTCTATATTGAAGTTTTCAAGGAAATGTCGGCTCGTTTGAAAGAACTTCAGCAGGCTGACGGAATGTGGCGTGCCAGTTTGCTTGATCCCGATTCATATCCAGGTGGAGAAGTAAGTGGATCTGGTTTTGATTGTTATGCAATCGCATGGGGAATCAACAACGGCCTGCTCGACAAAGCAACCTACCTTCCGGTTGTCGAAAAAGCATGGATTGGATTGAATAAATGTGTCGGCAAGGATGGTCATGTTGGCTGGGTTCAGCCTATCGGAGCCGATCCAAAGAAAAATTTCACCGCCGAAAGCTGGGAAGTTTATGGTTCGGGTGCTTACCTGCTTGCAGGAAGTGAAGTGATTAAATTGAAAAGATAGTTAAAAGGATTACACGGATTAAAACGGATTACACGAATATAAAACCCTCAAGGTTTCTAAAACCTTGAGGGTTTGGTGTGTTGCATCACTACAGGACGATGTGTGTATGCCCTTCGAGCGGTCGTAGACCCTCGAAGCGGCTGGGTGGGGATATTCTTTTAAGGTTAAATAATATAAGGTTTTTATAAAGGGGAAATAAATGTTCCGTTTGTGCAAATTTATATGCTGCTTCGGGGGTTTGTCGACTGATTTAGGCGCCGCTTCGAAGGTCCTCGACCGCTCGAAGGGCTTGGGATATTCGATTAAGGTAAAATTAAATCAATACGGAATTTTATCAGCCGTATCAATCCATTTATCAAAAACCTTAATCGCTTCTTTCTGAAGTATCTGGGTTGGTTTTAACATCCGTTCGTCGTTTGAAAGGGAGAGTTCACGATAAAACAATTCATCATCAAACCCTGCCCGTGCAGCATCATCGCGGTCGGCTGCATAGTATAATTTTCCGATACGCGCCCATAGAATGGCTCCAAGGCACATGGGACATGGCTCGCAACTGGCAAAAATCTCACAACCAGACAGGTCGAAAGTTTCCAGCTTTTTACAGGCTTCACGTATTGCAACAACTTCGGCATGTGCGGTAGGATCGTTACTTGAGGTTACACAGTTGCCAGCCACCGCCACAATTTCGCCATTACGCACAACAACGGCACCAAAAGGTCCACCATTACGGGAAAGGAAATTTTCTTCAGCCGTTTTTATGGCTGTCAACATATACTTTTGTTTATCTTCTTCGTACATCTGCCTTCAACTTTGTTTTACCTATTTTGTCTTTCAGCTCTATCTTGTTCATGACGTTTCATCCTGTATACAAGACAAAACTGCGACTTTTCATCTTGCATACAAGACAAAAACAGTTCTCATCGAAGCTAATTGACTAAGAATTAACTATAAATGATTTTAACACGCTTCAGAATTTTAGCCCTTCCAAGAGTTTTATATACGTCGCAATCCCTTCTCTAATTTCGTCAATCATGATGTATTCATTAGGGGTATGCGAGCGCGCAGAATCACCAGGCCCCATTTTGATGGAGGGATGCGGGATCACCGCCTGATCGGAAGTAGTCGGCGAACCATAAACAGGCAATCCCATGGCTATTCCGCGCTGAACCAAAGGATGGTCTGCATTGATTCCGGAGGAGTTCAACCTGAAAGAGCGCGGGTGTACTTCAGATTGAATCAATCCGGCAATAATTTGATAGGCCTCTTCATTTGAATAATGCTCATTGGTGCGAACATCGACGACAAAACGGCACGAATCTGGCACGACATTGTGCTGCCTTCCGGCTTCAATTTGCGTAACTGTCATTTTCACAGGACCTAAAACAGTTGATTCGAGCGGAAACTGGAATGATTGAAGGATTTGAATATCGTTAATTGCCTTGTAAATGGCATTTTCACCTTCATTCCTGGCCGCATGACCAGAACGTCCTTTGGCTTCACAATCGAGTACCAAAAGTCCCTTTTCGGCAATGGCAATCTGCATCTGTGTTGGTTCGCCCACGATTGCAAGGTCAATTCTTCCCAACCGATCAAGAATGGAAGCAACGCCATTTTCACCTGAAATCTCCTCTTCGGCACTTGAGCAATACAGGAGATTGTAGGGTAAATTATTGGCTTCGAAGAAATAGCGAAAAGTTCCGAGTAACGAAACGACAGAAGCCCCGGCATCGTTACTGCCAAGCCCGGTAATACGCTGTCCTTCAATAATCATCTTAAATGGGTCGTAAATCCAGCCTCCGGCAGGACGAACGGTATCAATATGTGAGTTTAGTAAAATAACCGGTTTTTCGTCGGACCACGCTTTATTGCGCATCCAAAGATTATTGCCAATCCGCGATGGGTTTAGTCCCCAGCCAGAAAATTTATCTTCCAGATAATCGGCAACTTCTTTCTCTTCGCGACTAAACGAAGGGATTTCGATCATCCCTTTTAATAATTCGACACTTTCGGAAGCGATTTGGTCGTATGTCATAGGTTGAGTACTAACCTTGTTCCTCTTAACCCACCCGAAATACCCTGGGCATTTGTGATCACAACGGCGCTAACACCTTTACGGAGTGCATTGAATCCGTTCTCAAGCTTTGGAATCATTCCACCTGAAATCACCCCTTTTGCTTTCAACTCTTCAAACATTTTAGGGTCAATTTCGGGGATGACCGATTTCTCGTCGCTTTCATCCATTAAAACACCCGGTTTTTCGAAGCAGAATATTAACCGTACTTCGTATCGCGTGCATAATGAAGTTCCTAATTCAGAAGCGATTGTATCTGCATTCGTATTTAGTAATGAACCTTTGCCATCGTGTGTAATTGGAGCAACAACCGGTACAGCGCCATTACCAAGCAGTTCCGCTAACGCCTGCGCATTCACCCAGTTAATATCTCCGACAAATCCATAATCGATTTCACCAACTGGCCGTTTGGCAGCCCTGATGATGTCGAGATCGGCACCGGTTAGTCCGATGGCATTATTTCCAAAAGCCTGCAATCCGGCCACGACATTTTTATTTACCAAACCGGCATAGACCATTGTTGCAACTTTCAATGTCTCTGCATCCGTAACCCGGCGACCATCAATTATTTTGGTCTCTATTCCCAATTTTTCGGCCAGGGCCGTGGCGCTTTTGCCGCCGCCGTGTACGAGAATTTTAGCACCTGCAATGCGCGAAAAGTCCTTTAATAATGATCGGAGCGGAACTTCCTCTTCAACTATTTTACCACCTACCTTGATGATTATCAAATGATCTCTCATATTATCCTTCCAATATCATTTTTAAAATTGTCTGGGCCGAATATACACGATTTTCTGCTTCATCAATCACAATTGAAGATGGTCCGTCGAGAACTTCGTCTGAAACAATCATATTTCGCCGAACTGGCAGACAATGCATAAATTTAGCGTTATTGGTCAGCGCCATTTTCTCAGCAGTTACGGTCCAGTTCATATCTTTTGAAAGGATTTCGCCATATTCGGTATATGATGACCAGTTTTTTGCATAAATAAAGTCTGCACCCTCGAATGCTTTGTCTTGATCGTATTCCACTTTAAGGTCACCCATAAATTTTGGATCAAGTTCATATCCCTTAGGATGAGTCACTACTAATTCATAGTCGGTCTGCCGCATCCATTCGACAAACGAATTTGGGACAGCTTGCGGAAGTGCCCGTGGGTGTGGTGCCCAGCTCATTACAACTTTAGGACGTGGCTTTGTTTTATGTTCTTCGATCGTCATGTGATCGGCAAAACTTTGCAGCGGGTGGCGCGTGGCAGCTTCCATGCTCACAACCGGTACTCCGGCAAACTGTATAAACTGGTTGAGAATCTTCTCGGTATAATCATCCTCCTTGCTTTCGAAGCGGGCAAATGCACGGACTCCGATGATGTCGCAATACCTTCCGATAACAGGAATTGCCTCGCGCAGGTGTTCAACTTTGTCACCATCCATCACAACGCCCAATTCGCTTTCAAGTCGCCAGCCATCCTGATTCACATTCAGAACCATTGTATTCATTCCCAGATTCATGGCCGCCTTCTGGGTACTCAACCGGGTACGAAGACTCGAATCGAAGAAAATCAAGACCATGGTCTTATTTTTACCAAGATGCTGAAAATCATAAGGATTACGTTTGATTTCGAGGGCTGTTTTGATCGCTTCCGCCAGATTGGGGAGGTCGTAAACTGAAGTAAAGTGTCGCATAATATACTAAAATGATTGTATTCTTTAAAAAAATCGGCTATGGCCGGATCTGTCCATCACCTTCAACGAGCCATTTATAGCTTGTCAGTTCTTCGAGTCCCATTGGACCGCGGGCGTGCAATTTTTGGGTACTGATCCCAATTTCAGCTCCCAATCCAAACTGGGCACCGTCAGTGAAAGCAGTACTTGCGTTAACATAGACGGCTGCGGCATCAACTGCTTTCAGAAACAATTCGCAATTCTTTTTGTTTTCCGAAATAATTGCTTCACTGTGTTTTGAACCATATTTAGCGATGTGCGCTATCGCTTCGTCGAATGAAGTGACCGTTTTGATGGCCATCCGATAAGAGAGGAATTCTGTTCCAAACGACTCATCGTCAGCCGCCTGCAACAAATGATCAGGATATTTTCCGTCGAGCATACTATAAGATTGTTTATCAGCATATATCTCAACATGACTTTTAATCAATAGCTTAACAAGTTCCCTTAGATCGGGCAATCGTGATTCATGAATGATGAGGCAATCGAGGGCATTGCATACGCTCACCCGCCGTGTTTTGGCATTATTGACAATCTGCGCCCCTTTCGAAAGGTCGCCAAATTCATCAAAATAGGTGTGACAGATTCCTGCGCCTGTTTCAATCACAGGAATTGTAGCATTCATCCGGACATAATCAATCAAGCTCTGACTTCCACGCGGAATCACCAGATCGACATAACCGCGGGCGTTCAGTAGTTCGGTAGTGGCCTCTCTTCCTGAAGGAAGCAATGTCAGCACATGAGGGTTTATATTATTGGCTTCAAGAACCTTGTGAATAATTGAAACAATTGTTTGATTCGAATTTGCCGCATCGGTTCCTCCTTTTAAAATACAGGCATTTCCGGACTTCAGACACAACGAGAAAACATCAAACGTCACATTCGGTCTGGCTTCAAATACAATTCCTATCACACCGAAAGGAACGGTTATTTTGGTTATTTTCAATCCGTTGGGTCTGATTGAATCAGATAAAACCCTTCCAATCGGCGATGGCAGGGAGGCCACATTTCGAATATCCTCTGCAATACAACTTAGCCGTTCGCCGGTAAGTTTTAACCGATCGTATTTAGGATCGGAATTCTCCATACGTGCCAGATCTTTCTGGTTCTCACGAAGAATGAAATCGGTACTTTTCACGGCTGCATCCGCAATCTTGTTCAAAACTGCGTTTATCTTTGCGTCGCTCAGCAAGTTTAACTCTCGACTTGCGTTTAAGGCATTTTCAAATTGCTCACGATAGTTCATGGTGTTAGATTATAACAGGTATAAATAATCGTAGTGGATAAAAGGTTTTGACTTTTTGCCACCCATCTCTTTTAGTACTTCATCCGACGAGTAGGAGGCTTTCCCAAGCCCCAGCAATTCACCGTTTGAATCCTTGACCCGCACAATATCCCCATCTTTAAAGAAACCTTCAACGCGTGTAATTCCAATTGGAAGTAAACTGACCGCTTTATCGGAAAGCAACACCTCGCGGGCGCCCTCATTAATAATCACTTCACCTTTGGCAAAATCGTCGGAATGGGAAAGCCATTTCCGGACACCGGTAGATTTCTTTTTCGCAGGGATAAAATGTGTATGAACAGCTTCCTTTTTTATTTTTAATATATTTGATAAAGTATTAATTTTTGTGCCATTTGCAATGTGAACCGATATTCCTTGTCCTGCAAGTTTGGATGCAATATGAAATTTCGTAAGCATTCCGCCTCTTCCAAAGTTCGATTTCTTACCTGAAATAGCTTCCACATCAAGCGTTTCACCAAGCTTAATTGATGAAATCAACTGGCTTCCGGGTTCATCTGGTGAACCGGTAAATACGCCGTCGACATTGGTCAGAATAATCAGTGCTTCCATATCCATCATCGAGGTAATCAACCCCGAAAGTTCGTCATTATCAGTGAACATCAATTCGGTCACTGAAATTGTATCATTCTCATTTACAACAGGCACCACATCGTTTTCGAGCAAAGTGGTCATGCAATTGCGCATATTGAGATAATGAAGCCTGTCGCTAAAATTCTCTTTTGTCGTTAGTACCTGAGCGCATGTGATTCCGTTTTCATTGAAAAGATCAGCATACCGGTTGATCAATTTCACCTGTCCAACAGCTGACCACAACTGCCGGCTGGAAACCGGATCAAGTTTACGCTGTAACTCCACCTCTGCACGTCCGGCAGCAACAGCTCCCGAGGTAACAAGAATCACCTGTAAACCGGCTTTCCGAAGCGCTGCAATCTGATCGACAATATGTGCCATCAACGTAACATTGAGCATCCCGTCTTCGCGGGTCAAAACATTACTCCCGACTTTTACGACTATTCGATTGTATAATAATGACATATAAATTTAATTTTCAGATGAGTGCCACATCCGACACCTTACGCCATCTTGGAAAAAGCGACAAGCAGACCTCCTGTTATAAAAGCGATTACCCACCAAATATATGCATACCGCGAATACTTGTGAATGGTATCAGGCACATCTGCTCCGATACCGGCTTTTAGCCGCAAACGCCAGATGAATATGTTATCAATCAACATTGCAACCAGCGCGGAATACCCGAGAATGCCATGAAATGTGAACAATCCTTTCGAAGAACCTGCTATCATAAAGGCCGTTGCGATGATATCAGCAATAATCCCCATTGTTAAAAAAGTGATTACACGCCGCAACACTTTTTTATGCTTCTGCTCTGTAAAAATACCGATCGAATAAAAGGTCAGCGCTAAGAAAACTACTAAGGTACCGACCATCACAAGCTGATTCATAAGCTAACAATTCATTAGATATCCTTGTTCTTACTTCTCTCCCTTATTTCAACCCGACGGATTTTACCACTGATTGTTTTGGGTAATTCGGTAACAAATTCTATTATCCGGGGATATTTATACGGTGCTGTTACACTTTTAACATGTTCCTGAATTTCTTTTGCAAGTTCATCACTTCCAGGCCGATACTCAGGTGCCAGAATGATCGATGCCTTCACAACCTGACCACGGATTTCGTCGGGAGCACCTGTTATTGCACACTCAATCACAGCAGGATGCGTCATCAAAGCGCTCTCAACTTCAAATGGCCCAATACGGTAACCCGAAGATTTAATCACGTCATCAACGCGGCCAACAAACCATAAATAACCATCTTCATCGCGCCATGCAAGGTCCCCTGTATAATAATTACCTCCAAAATAGCAGGATTCTGTTTTTTCCACGTCGCGGTAATAACCTAAGAACAAGCCAACCGGAATTTTTTCGCACGTACGGATGACAATTTGTCCTACTTCTCCGTCTTCGCAGTCTTTATTATCTCCATCAATCAGATGAATATCAAACTGAGGTGATGGAACGCCCATTGATCCGGCTTTTGGTTCCATCCATGGAAAAGTAGCAATCTGTATTGTCGTTTCAGTCTGGCCAAAACCTTCCATGAGTTTTAAACCTGTCTGTTTAAAGAATGTATCATAAACAATCGGATTCAGCGGTTCACCGGCAACCGAAGCCGATTTCAGTTTCGACAAGTCGTGTTTCGAAAAATCCTCCCTGATCAGGAACCTGTATATTGTAGGTGGCGCACAAAAACTTGTCACACCAAATTCGCTGATTTTCGCGAGCATATCTTCAGGTATAAACTTCTCAAAATCATAGACAAATACGGCAGCTCCTACCAGCCATTGTCCATAGAGTTTTCCCCAGACCGATTTCGCCCATCCCGTATCGGCGACCGTAAAATGGAGACCGTTATTTTGAACGTTTTGCCAAAATTTTGCCGTTATAATATGCCCAAGCGGATAGGTAAAATCGTGGGCAACCATCTTAGGATTGGCCGTTGTCCCTGATGTAAAATACAACAATGAAATATCGGAGTTCTTCGAAGCTGCCTCTCCCGTCGGTGCCACAAACGGTTTTGCATTGGCTATACCTTCGTGAAATGAGATCCAACCTTCGGGCGTATAGGCTCCTACTGTAATTAACGTTTCAACAGTTGGCGATTCAGCCAATGATTCATTGATGCTATGGACAATTTCGGGTTCAGATACCGCAATTATCACTTTTGTGCCGGCGGCATTATTTCTGTATGTTAGATCTTTATGAGTCAATAAATGGGTAGCTGGTACACCAACGGCACCAATTTTATGCAATGCAAGAATCGAAAACCAGAATTCGTACCTTCTTTTCAATATAAGCATTACTTTGTCACCGCGGCCAATTCCCAGTGACTGAAAGAATGACGCAGTTTCGTCGCTCGCCTTTTTAATATCTGCAAATGTAAAATTATGGGTTTCGCCCTGATCATTCACCCAGCATATCGCCCTTTTGTCAGGGTCGATTCGGGCATACTCATCAACAACATCATAGGCGAAGTTGAAATTTTCAGGAACGATAATCTCGAAGTTTTTCTGAAAATCTTCGAGTGATTCAAAAGACGATTGTTTAAGATATTTTTCAAACATGAAAACTATAATTTAAAGGATAATGGCTAAAAATTTGGCCGGTTTATTTTCCATTGCGAGCATTCCGTGTGGAATTCCTGAATCAAAATAGATCGAATCTCCGGGCTCCAGAATCATCTCCTTACTACCGATAAAAATCTTCAGTTGTCCCTCAATCAGGTAATTAAATTCCTGTCCGGGATGAGAATTAAAACTGACAGTTTCATCTTCTTTGGGATCAACGCTTACCACAAAAGGGTCAGCTTTCCGGTTTTGAAAATTGCCTGCAAGTGCCTGATATTTATATGCTTTTTGACGGTCAACACGAAGACCTTTGTCATTACGGGTCAGTGTATACGAACGCATCAACGGCTCTTCCCCTGTCAGAAGTGAGGTGATATCAAAATTATATTTTTGCGCCATGCGGTGGAGAATACTCACGGGAATATCAACTTGCCCGCTTTCGAAGTTCAGGTACTGCTCCTTTGTAATTGCGCAGGTTTCGGCGGCGGCATCGGTTGAAATTTCAAGCACCTCGCGCATACCACGTAAACGATCGGCTATTTGTTTGATTTGTTCTTCCATAAGTATAGATTTAAATATTAGTATCTTAGGTCGATTTATTTTGAACTGTTGATTTTATTGAATGAAACCAGCAGCCCACGAATCAATGCTGATGAAAAGCCCTGATGTTCCATTTCGTTCAATCCAGAAATCGTAATTCCTTTAGGTGTAGTCACTTTATCAATTTCTTGTTCAGGATGATGACCTGTTTGTAAAATCAGCTCAGTCGCTCCCTTAACGGTTTGCGCAACTATTTGCTGCGCAACATCAGCTCCAAAACCGATTTCAACACCACCTTGAATCGCAGCGCGGATAAAGCGCAATGCAAAAGCGATACCACAAGCACCGAGAACGGTTGCGGCGGCCATGAGCTCTTCATCTATAAAGATCACTTTACCAAGTGATTCGAATAATTCCTGCATCAATTTAATCTGCTCAGGTGAGCAATCGGGAGCTGCAATCAAGGTCATCGATTCCCGCAGAGCCACAGCCGTATTGGGCATCACCCTCAATGGGATCACACTTGCCGGTAATAGTTCTTTCAATTGTGCAATGCTGATTCCTGTCATCAGGGAAGCAACAATTTGTCCGGACCGAAGTACGGGTTTGATTTCGGTTAGTACCTCAACTGCCTGATAAGGCTTTACAGCTACAATAATTATGTCAGCCTCTGCGACAGCCGTTTTATTATCTTTCTCAATACAAATGCCTTTTACTGCCAGATCGTCAAGTAATTGAACGCGCCGACGCGAAACGGTCAGTTTTGAAGCGGAGATTCCCGATTTGAGAAAACCATCTGCAACAGACCGACCCAGGTTACCCCCGCCAACGATTGCTATTCTTAGATTCTTTATTTCCATGAAATTAAAATTTCGCAATTTTAAAG
>Ga0209724_1002370_pt1 | contig 16164 bp, 14 predicted proteins | sample grotaG_FD_184143 | JGI IMG/M metagenome (GOLD analysis project Ga0209724, IMG submission 184143) | Glacier valley bacterial and archeal communities from Borup Fiord, Nunavut, Canada, to study Microbial Dark Matter (Phase II) -... | ecosystem: Environmental > Aquatic > Freshwater > Ice > Glacier ...
CATTGGCCGTGAAGTTGTTATTCATGATAATATACTCTTCCAGCACTGAAGCTCCGGCAATCTTATTTTCCCACTCTTTTCTTGCTATTTCTTGCTGTGCTACCAGTACATCGAGGTTTTGCGCCAGCGATCCGATAACGGCTGTCATATATTGCCCCTTGGCCCCAAAGTCCTTCATCCCGCCGGTGAGTTCAACCAATCCGTCTTTTGTGGAGACAAACCGGCGAAGCAGGGCGATCATGGCCTTATTAGGATCATCTTTTAACATTTTTCTGTATCCTTCAGCGGATAAACCAAGTGCATCTGCAAAATCATTGATCTTTTTTGGGTTCGCGAGGGCAAGCATGATTTTCTGAACAGCTGTAGCACCCCGTTCAGAGGGTACGTTCATCGCGTCAAGTGCCGATCCAAGCCCGCCAATCTGAGCGATTGTAAAGCCAGCCAGTTCACCCACAGAACTTAACCTGGTCATATAGTTCAATATCGTACCCGCTGAAGCAGCACTACTCTTTGCGAGCTGATTCAAAACACCACCGGTTCTGAGCATCGCCTCATTAATAGGCATCTCCTTATCAACCCTGAAGGCATTCATCAGTTTTCCTAGGCTGTTCACGGTATCTTCCACCGATCCTTCAAGGTCATCACCAAGCGCTATCTGGATCATATTAGCCGATTCCACGAACTGCATAATGGAATCCTTACCTTCAATACCAAGCTTACCAGCCACAATAGCAAGTTTAAGTAAATCATCTGTTTTCGTACGTGTGTCCCATGCATCGAAAGCATCTTTCATTTCCCATACTTCACCAACAGCCAGACCCGTATTTTTCCGGACCGTTCCCATCAGATCCTCCAGCTCCTTCATGCGCGTTATAACACCAGTCACCAACCGAACCAAGGTATAAATGACCATTGTAAACATCCCAATCACAGAGCCAGCCCTGCTTGCCGTACGCTCTATGCGTTCCCATGCCTGGGACAATCTGCCAGCACCGGTTGTCAGTGTTCTTATTCTTGCATTGGTTGCATTGAGATCCTTCAGAAGTCGCTGGCGAAGAGCCGGATTGCCTGTCATGTTATTCAATTGTATCTGCAGTGCCTTGGCATGATTCTTAAGTTGCTGAACAGTCATCCCGGCCAACCCCACCTGATGCCGTAGTTTTTCAATGGCTACAGACTGGGCACGTATGGCGGTGGTAGTGTCGTTATAGGCTTTTCTGGCTGTCACCAACGCTCCGGCATTGCCAATCTCATCCTTTTCAAGCAGTTTGATTTCGGCAGCCAGCGACTTTGCCGTTTGCTCCAATCGTATCATTTTAAGCTCCATCTTTCCAAGTTCAGCAACCATTTGTTTGCTGCCCTGGTTTAATCCCTGTCCGTTCAGAATCAGGTTCAACCTCAAATCTTCATCATATATTTTTCGTCCCATTTATCTCAGTTATCAATGTCCAATGTTTAATTTTCGATGATATATCAATGCATTTCAATTATATCCTGATTGTTAATTTGCGTTTGGCTATCTTACTGCTCCTTAAAAATTTGATCACTTCACCCTGCAGATCGTTCATACAGCGGAAGGCAATTGTATTCATGCGTCCCCAGATCATCCGGTTATGGATTCCTTTACCCTTTGTTTGTGAGACTTTTGGTGTGTGCAGCTTTGAATTGGTACGTCCGTGTTTAATTCTTCGCATATCCTGGTACCGCAAATAGTCTGGGTGCACAAGACTGGCAACGATTTCGTATTTATTTGTGGTGATCGAATAACGCCGACCAGCGCCACCGGAATGGATCAGTCCGGTTTGTTTTTGCAGCTTCGCATCAATCGACATGTCCTGCGACTTTTTGAAGTTCTGCCACTCTTCATAGGCGATACGACGACAGAGGGTTACATCTATGGGGTTTGTATTTTGCATTCAACAAGAATACCACCCAGAAATGTGTTTCTAAAGGACAAAAAAAGGTGCGCCAAATAAGTCGAGATACCCTTCATCCAGCGGTAAGTACATACCGTCGAGGATTATCAGGTTTTGGTCGGGTAAACCTTCTCTCATATAAAATTCGCTTGAGCCTTGGGTATCTAATTGTATTTCCTGGAGCAGCTATATTGATTAAATTATATCCAACTCGGCCAAAACCGCAAGAAGACCTTTGATTTTAAAATTGATACAAGCCGTTGTTTACTTTTTTTGTGGTGCCCACTTAAATCTAAACAAGAACATTAATAGTTTAGACTAAAATTGCGTTCAAAAATGCGACTAAATTCAACTTGCTATCGTGCTGACAAATACCTTTTTTAAATTTATTTGGATTTAATCCAAATAGACATTGTTATTTTGAAACTTTGGTATAAACAATAACGTTTCAAAGGTTAAAGTTGTTTAAATAGAGTTTTTTACCAATGGTGTTTTAAGAAGGAATTTTATTATTGCCAAAATAAGAGATATGAAAAAACAAATCACAATTTGCTTGTTTCGTACAATAGTATTAACAAAACGATTAAAAGATTATAACGAACGTGCAGAAGAAATCATTGGAGTAATACAATCTGTCACCGCAAATCCGGCAATCAAGGGGCACTCTTTTATGAAAGGCTTCAACAGTTTCGATGGTTTTCATGCCTTATATCATACTTTCCGTATACATGTCAGTGAAATTCTATCCTTTGTGGTGAATGAATATTTAAATTATATTAAAATTATTAAAAGACCATTCGGGATAAATATTGGTTGCAATGCAATCAAGTCCGGTTAAATAGATTCTGGATCGTACTTTATTAGCACTATAAACCATTTTCACAATTAAAATCCTAAAATCCATGAAAAATATATTATTTATTATTGCTATTTTATTAAGTATTAATAGTTTTGGACAAGAAACAGTTACGAATAAAAATTCCATCTATAAAAAAAATGGTGAAATCCAGACAAGAAAAATTCGTACATATGTTTTAGAATATGATTTCCAAACAGGATTATTCCCGAATGGTAAAAAAATAAAACCAAGGGTAAATGAACCACTTGTTTTTAAAATAAAAAATATTAATCGGTTAGCCTATTCGGTTAACATTACTGCCAAAGATTCATCTATTGCTATTTCTGGTATTCCGGAACAATTTGAGCTTTATAAAAAGAAAGAAATTATGGACACAAAAGATGCGTTAGTCACTGCAACAACTCCAACCCCATCTCCAGATATAAATATTGAAAAGTCTGATCTATTAGATCAAAATATTAAGATTAACGTAGATCAATTAAATAATATAATAAGCACTTCAGCACAAAATTTAGATGGAAAAAGCACTTCAGATATATTAAGGTCGACGCAATTTGATACTATATCAGGCATCTCAACTCTCATTGATGTTCAAAGAAGAATCACGATATTATATGATGCTATTTTCTCCAAAAACGATCAGTTGAATTCTTTATTAGGCGATTATTTGTATGTAGAAACAACAATAAATGACCCTTTATTAACACAAGCCCAATATCAAAATAATAACAAACCGAAAATAGATTCTATTAAAAATAGGTTAGATTCTAATAAAAATGTTTACAGCGAATTTAATACACTGGTTCATCAATTTAATAGCGGTTATAAAATACTAAAATCAAATAACGAACTAGCTAAGACATTTAATTATAGAGGAATAGTCAAACTGTCTTCATATGCTGACAATCAAAACCAGGACATTGAAGAGTTAAATGAAATAGTCAAAAAACTAGATTTCAAAAAAATTCGTTCAGATTTGGAACAGGCAACACGATTATTTGAAGACGAATCACTTTTTGAATATACTTCTTTACCTATACAACCAATTCAAGATGTCGCTATTTTTAAAGTTTCCATTGTAAAAAAAGAAAAAGAAAATTCATTATTCGATAATGATAGGACATTTACCCGTGGTATTTTCACAAAACATGGTATCCGTTTGGACGCAAGTATTGGAATAGCTGGCAGTTTCTTTCCAAATGCAACCAAATATGAGTTGCAATTCAATAATAAAGATCAAAATCAAATTGCAAAGATTGACGAAAATCAATTTAATCCTTCCTTTGTCGGCCTATTTACAACCAGTTATCGCAGTTCATCTCATTTTAGTGGTGGATTAAGTTTAGGGTTAGGATTAAATGCTGATGATGGAAAATTAATTATAGATAATTTTTATGTTGGACCTAGTTTGATAATTGGAAAATACGAACGAATGTCAATAACAACAGGAGGCACGTTTAAAAATATTCCGACATTAAATGATTCATTTCAAGTAGGCCAAACTGTTCCAAATAGTTATAATCTTAACAACATAACAACAGAATCCTACAAATTTGGATTTTTTATTGCCATAAGTTATAATCTTACCAAAGGAGTAAAAGACCAATTAAAATTTCTGAAATAAAATCGACTGATAAAAATGAAGATAACTATTTCCGGCAGTATATATCTGAATTACAAACAACTTGTCTTTATACTCATTTATAATGATAATAATGAAACCTGATTTGTTAATAAGTAAAGTATAAAAAAGAAACAATTATGAGACTACAACAATTGATTTGTCCATTAGTAATGATTGTTACGATTTTTACAGGGATATTAAACGCAAATGCTCAGAGAAAAGAAATTCCAATACACCAGATTGATGCGCGGTTTCACTTGAGTGCAGAAAAATCCTGGTCAAGTCTTGGCGGGCAGGAAGAATATTGGTTCTCTGTACAGAATAATACCATTGATGAGTATAAGATAGTTATCAATATTATACTTGAACTGGCTTGTGTGGAAAGCAAACCCTTCTCTCTTGGGTTTAACAGGGTTGTTTACCTCAAATCAAATGGCCGGTTTGAACCCAAAGATGATTATTTTCATATTTATTCTGCCGGTGTTGATAATGGTAAAAACTGCCGATTGGTTGATGGTAATTCGTTCACCTTATTTAAAGGGATGCGGTACAGTATAAGTTCTATTGTAAACTTAACGGCTCAAAAAGCACTGGAGGAACAAAAGATAAAAGAGGCTGAAGCGCAGAAATTACAAAAGTCAGAGGAGGAGAGGAAAATTAAAGAAAAACTAGCCACCCAGAGTAGGATAGAAGCCGAAAAAAAGAATGATGAGCGAGAAAAAACTCAGCAAGAAAAACAGACTACCCAAAGCAACAACACTAATAACAGCAATAAAAGTGGAGTAGGAAGTTTAGTTCCAAATCTGAAAGCCAATAATCAAGATGGTTCTTCTTTATTATCCGAAAAGGTGAAAGTAAATGGAGAATATGTCCAGGTATTTAAACAAGATGGAGAATACTATATGGTGCATGCAGATGGCTCTCAACATACAACTGCCAAAGAGGCTTATGATGATGTGAATGGTGTCATTGCAAGAAAAACCATTACCCAAACCAATTCTAATAACAACAATTTAGCAACCAATGAAACCCAATCTAATTCTTTTAACGGCACTCCGGTTTCTAATTCAGCAGATCCTTCAAAATTTGAACTCAAATTATCCGATATTGGTATAACTGAAAACTATACAAACAGTTCCGGTAACACCAATCCAATGATCAGTAACAATCATTACACGCCTACATACAGTGATGACAAGAATCAACAGGCTGTTGGGACAATTGTTAATACTGTTGCACCCTTACTGGCACAATGGGGTAATCAGATTCAGGCAAGACGAGAACAAAGAGAACAGGAAGAATCCAACAGGTTAATGGAGCAAACCCAAAGGGAAGAAGCCGCAGCGGAACTTAAAGCACAAAAAATTCGTTTAGTTGCAGCACGAAAAGATTTAATTGCAAAATTACCAGATGGGAAAACACCCCTTTCATCCGAGGCTAAAGATGCCAAAGAAGTTTATTTCTTTACTTTTAGTTACCAGGTCGCTACATTGGTAGATGATGCCCCGGTAATTTATATATCCAATGTATTTTCTGTTGCAAAGTATGGCGATGGAAGCTGGCCTTTTAAAGCCAGCCTGATGGAAAATATTGCCAAAACAAACAAAGGTCTTGATTTAGTTTTGTCTGGCTATTATTTGAATAAAAATGAAGCAGAGCAACAACAACAAACATTAATGAGTGGGGCATACGCTTATGGTTTCGCTGTAAATAACATCAATTATGTGAGCAGGAAATCTTCAACAACCACCAATGGAAATATAGATTATTGGGGAAACCTGGTAAAATCTAATGAGCAAGTACCCAATACTGATTCACTCAATAAACAAAATCCAATAAAACCAAAAGCTAAAGTTGATTTTTGGGGCAATCCAATCAAAGATTAAATAATACATCAAACAAAAATGAAAAAAATAATCCTACTCACCGTTTTACTATTTTCAGCCGTTCAATTTACTGTTGCACAAAACACTATTGCTAAGCTAAAATTTGAAGAAGCTGAAGAAGCTTATGCTAACAATAATTTTGAATTGACTTTAACTAAACTAAAAGAAGTTGAAACAATTTTAAAATCAACAAATCCAAGAATTTTATACTTGCAAATTTTATCACAAACAAAAATTATTGAAAAAGATGGGTGGAAAGATTACACAATAACTGAAAACACCAGAACCTCCATTGAAAAATATTTAAAGGAGTACGACAATTTACCTGATAACGAGGATAAATACAGAGACATTTACAAAATCTCTGAAAACTTTAAAGATGCCCCCACTTCACTTCAAGATTTTAATGACCGAATTAAAGAAGCGGGACTAAGAGCAAAACAGGCCGAAATGCTTATTAAAAGCGGTTTTAAGTTTTCTGATAAAACTTACGAGATGGGTACTATTAAGGGACAAAACGGAGAATGTAAAGTAGAATCATTTGTCGGTGGAGAATCAACGACAGATAGTTATGGATTTACTTCACGAAAAATCAATAAATCAGAATATTGGGGAGGCGAATGTAAAGATGGTTATTTGAATGGGCTGGTTTTAATGACTGTGTATGGGGATAAAAAGGAATATAAACAAAATATATTGGCATATTTCGTAATTGGAAGAGTAATATATCCCTTTTTGAATACTTATCTTAGTGATGATAATGCGTTATTCATTGGAATTCAGGAGTCAGATGGATCTTACGGTTGTTTGAGTGTAGCCAATGAAAACAGTTGGAACTTGGTTGACGAGCGTCAAATGTGTGTGAATATGAAAGAAATATATGGAGAGCAAATATTTTCTTTGGACTTTATGCGTAATTTCAAACATGGAAATATTGATTTGAAAGAATTGGAAAAAAAATTTAAAGATTTTATTATGAGTGGTAAAAAGATAACTCGGGAATAAGCGAGAAAAACAAAAGCGATTAAGCTGAAAAAGGGAACCAATCATTCCAAAAGAAGTTATACTTCCGGACTTGCTAAACAGATAATTGAAATTCTGAATGATGAGTTTATTGGAGCAGATTAAAAACACAAATTAAAAAAACAGCAAACTCCAAAGACAAATTAGATTTTTGGGGCAATCCGATAAAAAAATAATCATAACATTAAACCATAAAAAAATGAATAAAATTACCCTAATTACTATTTTAATGCTTGCTTTTGTTCAAATTACATTTTCACAAAACTCCATCGCTAAATTTAAATTTGAAGAAGCAGAAGAAGCATTTTTAAAAGAGGAATACCAGACCACAGTAACCAAACTGGAAGAAGCCGAGAAACTTTTTGGAAAAACAAATCCTCCGATGATGTATTTGCGAGTGATGGCACAAGACAAGTTATTGGGAGCTAATCCTATGGATGATTTTGAACTGTTGCAATCAGTAAGAAAAAACTGTGAATTCTATTTAACTGAATATGCTGGTTTAAGCGACATAGAAGATAAGTACAAAGAAGTTTACCAAATTTCTGAATACCTGAAAATATATTCCGACAATCAGAATTTTATTACTGCCAGAAATTATTATTTTGGAAGAGATGTTCCACAAGATTTTATTAAAGCGAAAAACTTTTGTGACCTGGCAATTTCAGAAGGCGATGCAGCCGCCATAAATCTCTTGGGACTAATGTATAAAGATGGCAATGGTGTTGAAAAAGATTTCCATAAGGCTATGGAGTATTTTGAAAAAAGTGCTGCAAAGGGGAATGTTTTTGCTTTGATGAATTTAGGAAGAGAGTATTCAATCGGTAAAAATATACCGAAGGATCAAGCAAAAGCTTTAAATTTTTATAGGAACGCAGCAGATAAGGGATTTCCTTTTGCAATGTTTAATATAGCCAATTTCTATTATATTGGTTCGGGAACAGAGGTAGACTATCAGAAAGCTTTAGAGTGGTATTTGAAATGCGCGAGCAAAGGACATGTTGATGCTTTTTATTGGATAGGTCAAATGTATGCTACCGGTAAGGGTGTAGCCAAAGATGAATCTGAATCAATGAAATGGTTTAAAAAGGCAGCAGACAAAGGTTATGTTGATGCTTTTTATTGGATAGGTCATATGTATGCTACCGGTAAGGGTGTAGCCAAAGATGAATCTGAAGCAATGAAATGGTATAAAAAGGCAGCAGACAAAGGTCATGTTGAGGCTTTTTATAAGATAGGTCAAATGTATGCTACTGGTACGGGAGTAGCCAAAGATGCAACTGAAGCAATGCAATGGTATAAAAAGGCAGCAGACAAGGGTGACGCTTGGTCGATGATAATGATATCCATTGAATATCAATACGACGACGGTAGTGTAACTAAAGATTATCAAATGGCAATAAATTGGCTTGAAAAGGCAATTGAAAGAGGTAATAGCTACGCTATGTATAGGATGGGTAATTTGTATTATGAAGGTCTGGGAGTGAATATAGATTATGCAAAAGCGGTTGAATTCTACTCGAAAGCAGCTGAAAAAAATGATGCAGATGCAATGTTGGGATTATATTCCATTTACAGAGATGGCGGCTTTGGAATAAAAAGAAATAAAATTCTTGCCGCTGAATGGCAAGCAAAATATGATCTGGCAAAACAATAAATAATACATATTTAATAATAAACTATTTACATATTCATTATGAAAAGTTTAATCCTATTCACAGTTTTACTACTGGCTACAGTTCAATTTACCATAGCACAAAACGCAATAGCCAAATTAAAATACGAAGAAGCAGAAGAGGCGTTTGCAAGTAATGATTTTGAACTGACAATAAGCAAATTAATAGAAACAGAAATTTTATTGAAGGCGACAAACCCTAAAATTTTGTATCTCCAAATTACAGCTCAAATAAAAATTATTGAAAAAAATCCATATGACGATTACGACTTAATTGAAAATACCAGGAAACTAAGCACAAAATATTTAACAGATTATGAAAAAATACCTGACAATATTGATAAATTTAGAGATATTTATAAAATTTCTGAAGAATTAAAACAATATCCAAATACAATTCAAAAATTTAATTTACAGAAACAGCAAAATAAAGCTGATGAAGAAATTCGAAAATCAAATGAAATTCTAATAAAACAAAAAGCCGAAGAAAGTTTTAAGAATTTTTCATTTTATAAAGATTTTAAAATTGGTCTTACATTGGACGAAACATATAAATTGTATCCGGAATTTAAAAAAAGTTACAAAAGTAAAGGTTCAGGTAATGAATTAACTATCTGTACTAAAAATAAGCCTACTCAATATCAGCCAAGATGTTTATCTATAAAAAACAATATTGTATATGGATACGATATTACATTTTACATGAACAAGGTTGATGACGCTCAATACTCAATTGGAACAAAAACTTTAACAGAAATTCTAAATAGATTAAATAATGAATTTCTTTTCAGTCCAAAAGAAACAACAACAGAAAGTACATCAAAAGTAAGCGGAATGGATTTATATACAAAAACGAAAGATTATACTTGGTCAAAAAATACTAAAACTATCATTTTGTCATTTTCACAATCAACTTATATGGGAGAATATTTAACGAATGGTGATTTTCATTCGGAGGATGAAAGTCTAATCAAATAAATAATAAAAAATCTTCTAAAATCTTCAAGAAATGAAAAAATTAATCCTTATCATCACCTCAATATTCCTTTGCATAAACATTTTTGCACAGGAAGAAAACACCTGCCAGTTCATTGGCCTCTATGACCAAAAGAATAGTGGAAACTGCATTGAAAGGCAATTTGTTCATGAAGATGTTCTGGACTTTGCTGACTACAATTCCAAAAAAAAACAATTTATTGAAACGCATAAAAAGGAAAATCCCAACACAAGATTTATAAAGGCACAAGAAAGTATAATTGCCTACAAGTTTGAAAAAGGAATGGCAGGTTCGAAATGTAATTCAATTGCAATCGGCATAAAATCCGGGAAATCCATTGAGGATTGCAATAAGCAATTAGCCGATCATCTGGCAAAATATCCTAAGGACTTTCTCACGCAACCTTATACCATTTTTACCTGGCAGGGCAAAGGAACCAATTCAAGTGAATATACCAAAGACTTTGGAGGTCTAAAAGGGAAGTTTATATCGGGAAATACAGCCACCAAATCCATAATTGTAGCACAGTTTACCAACCAAACCAATGACAAATTAGCCTCAGTTGAATTAAGTCTGGATGGTGGTGCAGTGATAAAGGTTACTGTTAATCCTGGCATCACTTTGACCCGGAAATACGATGCAAAAAAAATAGAGATCCAGGTGGAATACATGGACATCACAGCACCCAAACCATCCTTCGACATAATTGAAATTACTAAACGAAAAGTACGGGAAATTATCATCAATGAAAATGGGAAGATAAAACCGATGCCTTCAAGCACAATAACTGGTGTTAGAGGCTAAGTATCTTTATGAAAGAAAAACAAAAATACTATATCAATATTTAAAACTAAAAACAAAATGAAAAAACTAATCACCATTTGCCTGTTACTGACAACCGCTTTTACCAGCCAAGCGCAACAAAATATAAATGAAATTATTGATGATTGCCCTAAGCCCACTATACAACAAATTACGAGGATATTTATGTCCATTTACGAACGAACAATTCCAACTGAAGAGAGTGGCTTAGGCTATAAATATCAGGAAGATTTATATGAAATGTCCTGTGTTGATATAAAAAATGATAGCAAGGAAGTTGCCTATCAAAAAATTCGGAATATGTGGAATAAATATAGAGAAGAGTTTAGTTGTTCTCATTTTTCTGGTGTTTCTCTTCCAAATGCGAATCTGTTAAAATTTAGTATAGATGTTGGTTTTCCATCCTTTTTAGAAAATGCTGTAAAAAAATATAAATTAGATATGAATTTTAAAGATCCTATTAATGGTGAAACCATCATGGATTTTCTTATAGATCAATTAGAAAGTTACAAGGCAGGTGGTTTTGTAAGTAAAGTAGAAGAATATGATCGAATTTATAAATTACTTCAAGTTTACGGAGCCAAACACGCTAAAGACTTATAATCATTTGTTTCATCTAAATGAAAAATGACAAGATCAACCAAACCTATTCCCGATTATCGGTCTTAAAAAAGCAGATCTATTCACACGGCGAGATTCTCAGTTCTTTTAATTAATTATAGCCCGGTTCATACCCTTCAATAGTAATTTCATTTTCATGCACAATATTGAACCGGATACTCCAACCCATGCAGCCCCAGATACCATATTCCGGATCAATTTGAATAGAATCCGGCGTAACATCGTAAAGTTCTCTCCATTGCGGATAATTGCGATACCATTTTAGTGCTTTCTGAATTCCTTTTATCCCGTCAAGCGTCTTTTCCCAGGTACTCACGAGCTCCTCTTCAGTGCGGTTGCGAATTACATCTAAAGAATAAAAAAATAACGGCGATTCATATCCCAGTTCATCCATGTTACGACCGGTACCCATTATTGTTGGAAGAATGCCAACCAAAACCGGATATTGATCACTTTCCAATACCTGAATTTTTGCTATTAAATCTTCATCTGCAGCTCCATAAATAAAAGTTTGCAGTGGTGGAAACCCTGCAAGCAGATTTCCCAATTTCACATATCTCCGTACATCTATCATTATTTTATTTTTTTTATCTGATTATGAATCTGCAACAACCGTAAAAAGACATCCCACATACTCACTTTACTTGTCTGTTCCATATTTCCGAACACACCGCTTTCAGCCATTTGAAACAAGATCCCGGCCATACCAGTGTCATTTTCCACGCTTGTATCTCCTTCCGTTTTATCATGCGATTTAGGAAAAAGACATCCAAATCGTATCTCATTACCATCGATCTCAACTGCCTCTTCCCGAAGCCAGTTCATGCAACCAATAAAAAACAGGTAGATCATAAATTTCAATCCAACCGGTACATGCATTGCCGCCTTGATAGACGTCTGGTAATTTCGCTCTTGTTGTTGTACAGACCCACGGCAGTGTGTCCCTATCAGCGCGCCTCTTACCTTCCTTTTTCCGATCAATCCTCCAGGCTGGTAGAGCACCGCAAAAATCTCGTTCAAATACTGATCGTCCCTGGTCTCTGAATATTTACCTATTCGCCAGGAGGCTTCTTTAAATTCAAAAATAGTCAGGTCCGACAGCAGATCCTTTGGACCTACATACCAACGCAATCCAACCTTTACCCAGGGCACCAGCTGGGTGCAGAACTTAGGATTGATGCTTACATTCTCATCGCCATCTTTCGCCTCTTCGTGATTAAACAGAAAATCGACTGAGTCAGCAAATAACGATTCTGTACTCCAAAAGTCCACCGACCCTTCATCGAGCGCCGGTTTATTAACGCTGTTTACCCGGTTCAGAAATTCATCTACAGCAAGTTTACGCGCCATATCGTAATCAATTTTCCCCGTGTAACAATTGTGCATAATCCCACCGATCCGGCAAACATTCTCCGCTTTGATCTCATCCCAGGATGAAGGATAGTCTACTTTAATCTTCTTTTCGGGTATTAAGAGCTCGTTCATATGGAGAAGTATTTATTGGTGGAAAGGTTTCTGTCAGAGAGCATACTTACCGGGGAAACAACAGTTTTATCCTCTTTGGCAGTGATAATGCGGAGCTGGTTTTCGAGCATAGTCGTTGCTTCCTGTGCATCGCCAATAAGCGAGCTCACAATTAAATCTTTCTCTTTCCCGGCCACCGAAAATGAAGAGTCACGTGATTGGACTGAGCTCTTGAATTGTTGAACCAGACCTTCTGGTAATAGCTTCACCGATAAACGTTTTATACCCGTGGCCATTGTCCAGAGTGCTAGCGCCGGAGCTGCATATTCAATCAGCAGATGTAGCTTTTCGTCGCCTCCCGATCCGCTTGCATTCATATCCAGTGCTATCATTTGCCGCAGTAAATCTTCGCCCAAAACAGGTGCGATATATTTACGCTGCATCTCCAGCTGAAATGGAAGCAACTGGCAAAACAGTTCCAGACTGTTTTCGATCGGGTAGAAGCGGCTGAACAGATCAATATCCGAAAGCAGAACGCGGTGCCGTACCTTATAAACATTAGACCCGGTCCACTCTGTAACCTTTTCACAATCCAGGTAATCGATCAGCCGGTTCAGCGCCTTTTGTATGCGAAAGTTTAACCCCGCATTATCGCGCTCGATAAAAAACTCCCAGGCCTGCTTTTCATTGGCCGGATTGATGGATGCCTTACGTCCTGTAAGCGAATGTCGCAAATCATTCGTTGTCGTGTAATCCCGGAAAGCAGTATTGGCAATTGCACCCTGGACAAGCAATACAAGGGGAGTATTATCAGCATCCATGACAGCATCGTTGTACTCTTTTTCTGCCTTTTCGTAAACGGCAGAACCACAAATCTTGCGAAGCTCATATTCTGCATTGTCGATATCCGGCATTAACAATTCAAATTCGGTATTCTTGTCAAGTTTGGGAACATGTAGCCGAAATTCATTTAATGCAACTTTTAAATCTTTCGATTTGTTGAAAATCATATCATGAGTATTTTTTAGTTGTTTATTAAGGCACCTTATTGACTATTCTGTCCGATGGCGTTACATCCTGCTCTTTCATCACTGATTCGCTGTAAAAACCCAGTTGCACCTTCTTTTCGGGCCAGTTATAGCTGATAACGTCGTTAAGTATACCAAAAATGGCATATTCAATCCTGTAAACACTTGATGTTCTGAATAATTTATAGCTGTATAGTGATTCACTTCCTGATCCCTGTCTGCCGTCAGCGACAATATTCGAGAGGGAAGGAGCAAGGCCAATACCACTCGCGATGGCAACATCGGCTCTTTTCGAGATTTCAATCTGGGAAGCGATAAACTTATCCATCTTCATGTCGAGCGGGATAAATTCCCATTTGTCAATATCGCTTTTACCCAGATCAAGATCAATCCTGGATGATTGCGTATGAATAAACTTACCCACATTCTTTTTTCCTGCCAGTACGGTAGCCAGTGATTGAAGAAATGCCTCTTTGTAGGATTCGAGCATATCTTGTTTCCACAGTTTTCCTTCACCTTCCACCTTCGCTTTTAGGTGAACTTCCACGGCGTCCCAGTAGGAGGAAGGAGAAATGATATGCCATTTTACGCCCAGCGTATTTTCACTCAGGTTATTTAAGATGTCCGGAACATCCGTGCTACGTGCCATCCAGCTCCGAACTCCCCAGTAAGCAGGTAATATTGGCTGATTCAAACCCCTGCCAAAGCGGTACATATTTCGGTATGCCATCATAGTAGGCCGTAGTGTTTTGGTCAGTTTGCTCCAAACGGGGTAAACCAGCTTTTCGGTACTCGTACTGTCCCAGTCGCCAACAAACAAACGATTAATTACGCCTTTATTGTCCGGCCATTCGCGCCTGCATTCCGAAGCACAAACATGCTGCAACTCGTTAATCTTGCCAGTACCACCGCCACCCAAACGTCCGCCAACATTGCGAAGTAATTTCGAATAATAGGCACCACCTTTAACAAGATCCTCCAGAGAGTTGATAATATAGGTTTTATAATCCCACAATCTTAGCCACTCAGTAACCTGTGCATCTTTCGCCCATTGCCGGGTAATCTGGTTGTCAACAATCTTTTCGGTGTATTGTGCAACGCCCTGGGCAAGAATCAGCCCGATAACTTTATCAAGTACACTGCCTCCAAGATGATTACCATCCAGCAGATCCCGAAGATAAGACGGGATATTATTGCTGACTCCTTCCGGGATAACTTTGTATTCTCCAACACTTAAAGGATCGGGTGTTGTGGCAGATAATAAAGTAGATGTTGATGTGTCGGTCCCGGAAGACGCAGCATATGACTCATCTTTTACTGAAAAATAGAATGCCTCATGAGCCACTTCAATTAACGTTCCCCCGGGTAATGCAATTTGCTTCATAGTGTAATCCTCATTCCGTTATAGTACATTAATAAAATCTGGTAAAACTGTCCGGGGATGTTCGTCTCAATATTGAGATAATTAATCATGTATTTACTGTTTTTAAAAGCATCATCGGGTGCAGAACTTCTCAGTTTAACCTTTGTCAGTTCCACCATTCCTGAACTTTTTTCCCGGCTGGTATCACACGACATAAATGCGATTGAAAAAGTCACTCCTGCTTTGGACAATTCCCTCATCTGAGAAATCGCGTCATAGATATTTATCGATCGGTTTTGTTCCATGGTTCAATATTACATCAGGGAGTTTTCCTAATAAAGGACACATTTCCAGTCGTGGAGACAGGCTAAAATACTAGGTTGGATAAAATAAACTGTCATGATTGACTATACAATTTAAAAAATGCACATCGTAAACCGCACATATCCAGATTTTAACCACAAATTTTAAATTGAAAAATTTTATTTTCATATAGTGATGGCCGAGCCGCCCGGATAGGCTTATGTAATTACATTAACATAAAACAATAAGGTTATATGATTCGCGGGCGCGTTTCTATTCCTTGCTGTTTGTTGCTCTCTGTTTGTTGCTGTCTGTTTGTTGCTGTCTGTTTGTTGCTGTCTGTTCGTTGCTGTCTGTTCTTTGCTGTCTATTCGTTGCTGTCTTATTTGTTGCTGTCTGTTTGTTGCTGTCTGTTTGTTGCTGTCTGTTTGTTGCTGTCTGTTTGTTGCTGTCTGTTTGTTGCTGTCTGTTTGTTGCTGTCTGTTCGTTGCTGTCTGTTTGTTGCTGTCTGTTTGTTGCTGTCTGTTTGTTGCTGTCTGTTCGTTGCTGTCTGTTCGTTGCTGTCTTATTTGTTGCTGTCTGT
>Ga0209724_1002371_pt1 | contig 16160 bp, 18 predicted proteins | sample grotaG_FD_184143 | JGI IMG/M metagenome (GOLD analysis project Ga0209724, IMG submission 184143) | Glacier valley bacterial and archeal communities from Borup Fiord, Nunavut, Canada, to study Microbial Dark Matter (Phase II) -... | ecosystem: Environmental > Aquatic > Freshwater > Ice > Glacier ...
CTCGCTTCTTATGGAATTGCACTTAGCTCTTCTGAGGGCGCTTTTTACCTTGAACCTCAAACGGAATATCTGCTGACTAATTTTGGAGCAGCACTTTCGCCTGCTTATCGCGAATACCTCACAATTGGAAGCAAAGAACAGAGGACCCGTTTTGCCGAAGACGGTACGATTCTTATTTCTTCCGATTCGCTGACTTCGCGCATTGTGACATGGGAGAATTTCATGACAAAATATCCCGATTTTATTTCAATCAAGATGGCACAGGATCAATATGCACAATACATGGGCGCTTTTTTAGCAGGGATGGATAATTCGCGGGTATTTGATTCAGTAACCAATCGCCTGGATGATAGCTCAAAAGTCGCTTTTGAGTCTTTTGTTTTGAAAAATCCGGAAAGCAATAGTACCGAAGTTGTGAAAGCCTACCTCGAACTTTTAAAATCAACCAACTTCAACTATACCGATCGGGTGGATTCGTTTCTGCTTGAAAAAGTTTATCATTAAAATTTTATATCAAAATATTATGGAACAAATACCATCAACTCCAGAAAAAGCTGCGCCGAAACAGATGCTCTTAGAAGTAACTAAAAATTCGGAATTGCTGAAATTTCTGATTGAGCAGCTTAAAGGAAAAAGCAGGACTACCGTAAAAGCATTACTGGCACACCGACAAGTATCGGTCGATTCTCATACAATTACACAATTTGATTACCCTGTTTTATCCGGACAGACGGTGACCATTACGATGGGAAAGATACCTGAGGAGATTAAATACAAGGGGTTGAGAATCCTCTTTGAAGATCCTTATCTGATTGTTATTGAAAAGGAAGCTGGAATGCTTTCCATTGCGACAGCGAAAGAAAAACTGCTTACAACCTATAGTATTCTGAGCGGACATGTGAAACGTGAGAATCCAAATAACCGCATTTTTGTCGTTCACCGGCTCGACCGAGACACATCAGGTATTATGATGTTTGCCAAAAGCGAAGAAGTACAATCAAAGATGCAGCGGGCCTGGCATGATGCAGTGATCGAACGGACCTACGTGGCAGTTGTCGAGGGTGTGGTGGAGAACGATGAGGGAACGATCCGTTCATTTTTGAAAGAGAACAAGGCTTTGATCATGTATTCCACAAAGGTGCCCGGAGAAGGTGATGAAGCGATTACCCATTATAAAGTTCTCCGACGAGGTGATGCGATTACGCTGGTCGAAGTGAAGCTTGAAACAGGCCGCAAAAACCAGATCAGGGTACATATGAAAGAACTGGGACACCCGGTAGTGGGCGATAAAAAATACGGTGCCAAGACCAATCTTATCGGAAGGACTTGCCTTCATGCACGGGTTCTGGCCTTCATCCATCCTGTAAATGGTACAGAGGTGCGTTATGAAACCCCTGTTCCCGGTCGGTTTATGTCTGTTTTCGCGAGACATGCGAAAATCGAGAATGAGGGTGACGAAAGAAAATAGCATAGAAAAGGGTTTTACAGAATAACCAGGGACTCAAACGAAACCTTTTTTTAAGCAGTTTTCGTATAATGGGAGGTATTCAAATATTAGATAAATATGGCAACGATCAATCCTTATTTGGCATTTAACGGTAATTGTGAAGAAGTCTTCACCTTTTACAAATCTGTATTTGGGGGCGAATTTGCTTATTTGGGAAGATACAAAGATATGCCTCCTATTGAAAACTGTCCCCAGTTAACAGAATCTGAGGGCAATAAAGTAATGCATGTTTCTTTGCCAATTAGTAAGGAAACTATTTTAATGGGATGCGATACTTCGGAAGCATTTGGATCCGCGGTCATAACCGGTAACAATTTCTCAATTTCTATCAGCACTGATAGTAAAGAGGAGGCAGACCGGTTATTCAATGGCCTTTCGGCCAACGGACAAATTACAATGGCCATGGATAATACTTTTTGGGGATCGTACTTTGGAATGTTTAACGACAAGTTTGGCATTCAATGGATGGTGGGTTTTGAACAAAACGAAAAATAGAATTGAATATAGTCTCCTTGAAGGTCTAATATGAAATTCGAATGGCTTCTTGAATATGATCCGGTATTGCTTGCTCTTTTTGCAACAATATTTACCTGGGGTGTCACTGCGCTTGGAGCGTCTATGGTTTTTTTCTTTAAGACCATCAATAAAAAGATTCTGAATTCCATGCTCGGATTTGCTGCCGGTGTTATGATTGCGGCAAGTTTTTGGTCGCTTTTAAATCCGGCCATTGAGATGGCTGAAGCAAATGGAACAACGCCTTGGGTTCCGGCAGTCGTTGGGTTTCTTGCAGGTGGTGCATTTTTATTTTTAATTGATAAATTATTGCCTCACTTACACATGGGCCTTTCTACCGACAAGGCGGAAGGGATAAAAACAACATGGCAAAGAAGTGTTTTATTGGTTCTGGCGATTACCCTGCATAATATACCCGAAGGCTTGGCTGTCGGTGTCGCATTTGGTGCATTGGCAAGTAATGCTGATGCGGGTGCATTAGGAGGCGCTGTAGCACTTGCAATCGGTATCGGTTTGCAAAATTTCCCCGAAGGTGCTGCCGTATCCATTCCCTTAAGACGTGAGGGGTTTTCCCGACTTAAGGCATTCAATTACGGACAATTATCGGGGATTGTTGAACCTATTTCCGGAATAATTGGTGCTTACCTGGTTTTAGCCGTTACGCCACTACTTCCGTATGCCTTATCATTTGCTGCTGGTGCTATGATTTTTGTCGTTGTAGAGGAGTTAATTCCGGAATCCCAAACCGGAAACGAAACAGATTTATCAACCATTGGAGCGATGTTAGGATTTGCAACGATGATGTTTCTCGATGTTGCGCTGGGTTAAAAAACAGTTCTAATGTTGAGTTAGTCTGTTGCAGAGTCATACAGGTTGCCTTTGTCCTCAGGACATATTACAGGACGAGTCCTTTTTCTGTAAGGAAGTGAATGCATTGATTGAAAGCCATCAATAGAATATCAACTCATTTCCAATAAAGTATGATTTCTAAGAAATACAGATGTGTTGATGTTATGAACCCATATTCATGAAACCTGTCTGTTTAACCAGAAACCTTACCTAAGCAGGAAAAAACCATTGTAACAACTTTTTAACCAGTTGTTTGTTCCTGTTTTCAGCTTAATGTAAATAATTTAAAATTTTAGATTATGAAGAAGAACATGGGGTCCGCCGACAAAACAATCCGCGTTTTTATTGCTGCTATCGTAGCATTGCTTTATTTTACCGGGGTTATTACCGGGACACTGGCAATTGTTCTGATGATTTTAGCGCTTGTCTTTGTTATTACAAGCCTTATCAGCTTCTGTCCGCTTTATCCGCTTTTGGGGATCAACACGAATAAGAAAAATTAACCTCAAAGAAGGTTAAAGGTTAAAGTTGAAAGTGTAAAGTAAAGAGCATTTCTTTCTTAGTTCTTTTCTTTACACGATCCTTCTTTGTCTTTAATTTTCAGGGATTTCGTTATCAGGCAATCTTTCAAGTAGTACCACATTTTCGACATGGTGGGTATGTGGAAACATATCAACAGGTTGTACTTTGGTCACCTGGTAATTGTGGCTCATTAAACCGATGTCGCGCGCCTGCGTTGCCGGATTACAACTCACATAAACGATCTTTTCGGGAGCCGCAAACAAAATCGCACTGATCACATCCTCATGCATACCTGCCCTTGGCGGATCGGTGATGATCACATCGGGATGACCATTTTCAGCGATAAAATCCTTCGTGAGAATATCTTTCATATCACCCGCAAAGAAGCTGGTATTGGCGATGCCATTATTCTCAGCGTTGACTTTGGCATCAGCAATTGCCTCAGGAACATATTCGATTCCAATTACTTTGCTGGCTTTTGAGGCTACGAAGCAGGCAATTGTACCGGTTCCTGTGTATAGATCATAAACCACCTCTTTTCCCGAAAGGGCAGCAAAATCACGTGCAATTTTGTATAACTCGTATGCCTGCAGCGAATTGGTTTGATAGAAAGACTTGGGCCCGATGATAAACTTAAGACCTTCCATCTCCTCAATAATATAATCGCGTCCTTTAAAGACATGAACATCCTGATCGGTAATCGTATCGTTTCCCTTTCCGTTGATCACATAAAGTAAGGAGGTGATTTCGGGAAATTTGTCGGCTACGAAATTAAGCAGCGCCTCCCTTTTCTCAACGTCTTCGCTGAAAAAGTTCACTATCACCATCAATTCACCTGTGCTTGTCGATCGTATAATCAGATTTCGCAGGAAACCTGCCTTATTGCGTAAATCATAAAATGCGAGGTTGTTCTCAATAGCGTAATCCTTTACTGAATTACGGATGGCGTTCGACGGATCGGGTTGCAACCAGCATTTGTTGACATTCAGCACTTTGTCGAACATCCCCTGCACGTGAAATCCAAGTACATCCATATCATCGAACTGATTTCCCGAGCGAACTTCATCGATCGTAAGCCAGCGCCGGTTCGAAAACGTAAATTCAAGTTTATTCCGGTAAAAGGTCGAATTGGCCGATCCTTTAATCGGGATGAAATCGGGTAAGGTTACTTTCCCAATTCTTTTGAGCTGGTCGTAAACCTGTTTCTGTTTGTAAAATAGCTGCTTATCGTAAGGTAGGTATTGCCATTTACAGCCTCCACACACCTCAAAATGCTCGCAAAATGCGGGGATGCGGTCAGGCGAGTTGGTTTGGATTTTTACCACTTTCGCTTCCTGGTATTTCTCTCTCTTTTTTATCACCTGAAGATCAACGATGTCGCCCGGAATTACATGCGTGGTAAACACCACAATTCCGTCAACTTTGGCGATTGCCTTTCCTTCAGATCCGATATCGATGATTTCTACTTTTTCGTAAAACGGTAGTGGTTTATTTCCTCTGCTCAAAACTTTAAATTTGAAATTTTTGCAAAGATATAAATTGATTCTAAAACGAATTGTGTGGGTAAAACTTTATTGGCTCTTTTAAAAGGTTTTGCATCGGCAACTGGCAATTGGCGGCTGGCTCGCTTTCACGCTTTAATTGTTGTCTTCGTCAATAGATGGTGAGTCTTCATGGAAAGTTAAAAAAGAGGATATTCAATCTTAATCTCGAATCGCATGCCGCCAGTTGCTAATTGCCTGTTGCTTTTCAATTGAAATAGTTCGCTCCCTGGATTATCTAAAAGCCTGTTTTAAGGATCAGTTTATGCCAAAAAATAATTCCCCGCCACGCTGCAAATTCTTGTATCTTTGCGGCAACTTTTAAAATGCTTTTGAAGTGCGACCGATTGTATTGTCCGATCGGTGATTCAAAAGGGTATTTATTTTTGTATGTGATTGTGAATCATGAGTGTTTCAGTAGAAGAATTGTACGTCGAATTTGGCGGTTTTGAGCTTTTTAAGCATGTGAATTTTATTGTAAATCCGCGCGACAGAATTGGTTTAGCAGGAAGAAACGGTGCCGGTAAGTCAACGTTGCTTAAAATATTGGCAGGTATACAAACTCCGTCTTCGGGTCGTGTTGTCATTCCGCGTGATATAAAAGTTGGATATCTTCCGCAGCACATGGAGTTGTCGGATTCGAGAACTGTGATGGAAGAGGCGGTTACGGCATTTGCCGAAATCCAGGAACTTGAAAAAAGAATTGAGTTTCTGAACACGGAGCTTTCTGTTCGTGAGGATTACGAATCGGTTGAATACGATCGTATTATTAATGAAATGCATGAATCGAACGAGCGCTTTCAGTTAATGGGAGGCACTAACTTTCATGTGGATATTGAGCAAACAATGATTGGTTTGGGGTTTGAACGGTCAGATTTTGACAGGCAAACCTCCGAATTTTCGGGTGGATGGCGCATGCGGATTGAACTTGCAAAAATTCTGCTGAAGAAACCGAATGTCTTTTTATTGGATGAGCCTACGAATCACCTCGATATTGAGTCGATTGAATGGCTCGAAGCATTTTTAAAGGATTATGCAGGTGCCGTGGTACTTGTCTCGCATGACAGGGCTTTCCTGGATAATGTAACGAATCGTACAGTTGAAATCAGCCTTGGAAAGATCTATGATTACAAGGTGAATTATACCAAGTATCTTGAGTTGCGTGTTGAGCGGCGCGAACAGCAAATGGCCGCTTTTCGCAATCAGCAAAAGATGATACAGGATACTGAGGATTTTATTTCGAGGTTTCGGTACAAGGCTACGAAATCGGTACAGGTGCAATCGCGTATTAAACAGTTGGATAAAGTGGACCGGATTGAGGTTGACGAAGAAGATACGCGTTCCTTAAATATTAAATTTCCACCATCTCCGCGTTCGGGAACAGTTGTTTTCGAGGCGAAAGAGGTGAGTAAACGATATGGCGATTTATTGGTGCTCGATAAGGTGAATCTTACACTTGAAAGAGGAAACCGTATTGCTTTTGTTGGTAAAAACGGCGAAGGGAAGAGTACAATGGCCCGGATTATTATGCAGGAGCTGGAATGCACGGGCGAACACAAACTTGGTCATAATGTGAAGATCGGATATTTTGCACAAAATCAGGCTTCAAATCTGGATGAAGAACTGACTGCCTTTGAGACGATTGATAAAACTGCGGTAGGAGATATCCGGACAAAGATCAGGGATATTCTCGGGGCATTTATGTTTTCGGGACAGGATGCCGATAAAAAGGTGAAAGTCCTATCTGGGGGAGAACGGGCGCGTCTGGCGATGATCAGTTTATTGCTGGAGCCGGTTAATTTCCTTGTTTTGGATGAGCCTACGAATCACCTTGATATCCATTCAAAGGGGTTGTTAAAACAGGCATTGATTAATTTTGACGGAACATTACTGATTGTATCGCATGACCGTGAGTTTATGGACGGATTGGTTGATGTAGTTTATGAATTTAAACATAAAAAGATAAGACAGCACCTGGGCGGCGTCTACGAATTTCTGCAAAAGCGGAAGATGGAATCGCTGCGTGAGCTCGAACTCTCTGCACCTGAAAAAAAGGTAAAGAAAGAGGTTGTAAAAGAAGTCGTTGCTGTTAGCTTTGATGAACGAAAAGAGATCAACCGGATGATCAGCCGTGTTGAAAAGCAAATCAGTGAAGCCGAATACCAGATTTCAAAGATGGAAGCTGAAATTGCTGACATGGATAAAAAGCTCGCTGATCCGTCTACAATTGATAATGGTTCGCTCTTCGATCAATATGGCAAAAGTAAAAAGAGGGTTGAGGAGGAGATGAAGACTTGGGAATCGCTCAACGACGAATTGAAAGAGTGGGAGAAAATGAGAACCTGGTAGGAATGAGCGGGAGAGAGGGAGAAAAAGTGAGAGGGAGAGACGAATAAATTTCAATCTTATTTCAAGTTATTTCCACCAATTTCCCTTATTCGAATGAGTGATTTGAAAAAGATTAACGTAGCGCAGATTATTGAATTACAATAGAAAGAACAACATGGAAAAGACAGATTATATTTTCGGAATGCGGACCATTATCGAAGCAATCAATTCCGGTAAGGAGATTGAAAAGATTTTGATAAAAAAAGGATTACAGGGTGAACTTTATCATGAGCTGATGGATCTTGTTCACCAGATGCAGATTCCGGTTCAGTTGGTTCCCATCGAAAAGATTGACCGTGTCACGCGTAAAAATCACCAGGGAATTCTCGCATTTATCTCGCCGATCATTTACCAGAACATTGAAGAGATCATCCCCCGTTTATACGAAGAGGGAAAAACCGCTTTGATTCTGATTCTTGATGAGTTGACAGACGTACGTAACTTTGGCGCTATTGCGAGGTCTGCCGAGGTAGCAGGCGTTCATGCCATAGTTATTCCTGAAAAGGGATCGGCACAGATCAATGCCGATGCTATCAAAACCTCAGCCGGGGCGTTGCATCTAATTCCTGTATGCCGCACAAAAAGTCTTTCAGGAGTTGTGAAGTATTTGAAAAATAGTGGTCTGAAAATCATTTCAGCGACCGACAAAGGGGAGAAATTCTATTATGATGTCGATATGAAAGATCCCCTTGCTATCATTCTTGGTTCTGAAGATTTGGGAATCGAAGCTGGTTTATTAAAGGTTTCGGATGATTGGGCCAAGATTCCTCAGATTGGTCAGATTCAGTCATTGAACGTTTCGGTCGCTGCTGGTATCATCATTTTCGAAGCCATCCGACAACGTGCTTTACCCGTTTTATGAGAAAATAGGAACTTCTCGATTAAATGTCTCTTCCAGCGAAATAAACGTTTCTGTGCTGGATATCCCCGGAATCTTTTGAATCTTTTCACTCAGGATCTCTTTCAGGTGCTCGTTGTCGCGCGCATACACTTTAATAAAAATAGCATACTGACCTGTCGTGTAATGACATTCAACAACTTCATTGATCGCGTGAAGTAGTTCGGCAACCTCATGAAACAGACTTCCTTTCTCGAGGAAAATCCCAACATACGTGCACGTTCGGTAATCGATTTTTTTGGGATCAATGTAATATCCCGAACCCGTAATTACACCCATTTCAACCATCCTGTTCACCCTTTGATGAACAGCAGCTCTCGAAATGTTGCAATCGGTGGCTACATCTTTGAATGGAATCCGTGCATTTTTAGTGATAATATCCAGAATGTGAAGATCGGTGTCGTCAAGTTGATTTCGAAGCGTCATTTTAATTTATATTACTTTATTCAAATATAAGCTTCTTTCGCATTCTTTCGTGTGTATTCTGACAAAAAATTAAAAAACTGGCGATTATCGGTGATGTATTTAGGTTTTTTAACTAAAAAACGTACAGAATGATTATTTGTTCCGGATGAATCGATGCCGGTCTGTCTAATATCAAAAAAAACTTTTATCCATTAAATAGTCGTATCATTATAGGATTATATTCCGGATTGAAATTTTCTGGAATGAGGTTCTAATACATATTAACAGAGAGGGAAAATTATATGTGCTTTTCAGCCGAAGCAAGTTTTGCAGGAGGTGTTATCATTTCCGCCATTGGTGTTGCAACCATTAAGAAAGTACATAGCCCATCACAACTTATATTTGCCAGTATCCCTTTGTTTTTTGGGATTCAGCAATTTGCCGAAGGTTTACTATGGCTCACGTTACCAAATCCTGAATATGTAAACATCCAAAAAATTGCTACTTACATGTTTTTAATAATGGCTGATTTCCTTTGGCCCGTGATGATTCCGCTTGCAGTCTTGTTTATGGAAGAGAATAAGAAAAAGAAAAGAGTATTACAAGTATTCTTTTTTGCTGGCTTAACATTATCAATGTATTACGCTTTTTGTTTGTTGTTTTATAATGTCTACCCTCAGATTTCGGGTTATCATATTCAGTATAAGACCGATTTCCCCAAAGCGCTGTCAATGCCTGCTTTTATAATGTACTTAATTGTCACAATCACACCGCTTTTTGTTTCGAGCATTAAAAGAGCACATCTGTTAGGAGCATTGATGTTCTTATCCTGCCTGGTTACTGCAATATTCTTCAGGCAGTACCTCACTTCAGTATGGTGCTTTTTCGCCGCCTTAATAAGTGGTGTCATCTACTGGATACTCCGGGATTCAAAAAGAGTATTCAATTTTGACAAGCTTAATTTATTGAAATCTATTCAGATTAAATTGCCTTAACAAGATATTCCGCCTCCCTTATTCAGTTTGATTAGAATGCTTTAGCCCGAAGGCCTCGCTTCTCGCAAAAAGCAGGCTCCGCTTCGCAGAACCCGAAGGCTTCGCTTCACTTACTTGGCAGGCATTGCTTCGCAGATAAAGAAGGCCTCGCTTCACCCTGAATCTATACCGATACATTCAGCATATATTCGAAGTCATAGGTACGTGGTTCTTTCAATGCATGCGATGGAGACGAATATTGCGTGGTAATACTTAGTCTGTAATCGCCGCTCAACAATGTTGTTGGTGTTATGAATATGATTTTCTTTGGCTCGTTCAATAATAACGCGGTCTCTGGTATCGCAATTACTTCAGCAGTTGCCTGGTTGGTAAGGCGAATGCCTACAAGCGTATGATCACCGCTGATTTTAATTTTCGTGCCTGTAAGCTTCACCCCTCCGCCCGGCGTAAGGCGGCTATTGACTTCCCCGGATGTAACGTCGGTCACTACATTGATTACTGCGCCTGAAACTGCCATGCCGCGTACATCGACTTTGCATGCTTGCACTGAATTGCGCAATTTAGCGGACGGTGTTACACGTACCGACAAACTGTGTATAGCGTTGTCCCATCGGGCGTCGTTGCCAATAAAAACGCCATTGACGCCGAGGTTGAAGTATCCCAGACCAAAGCTGACAGATGCACCGTTTGCTATTTGCTCAATGGCTATATCTCCCAGTATATTCATTGATGCTTGCAGTGATGTTGCACTGAGGTCGGTGCGTCGCGAAACGGCAATTGAAATCAGGTCGTTTTCGGTAAGTGACTTCGATGTTACTACGCGTCCGTAGCGGTCGTCTTTTCGGCCGGTTAGTGGTAAATCGTAAAGTTCGACAATGATCCTGCCTTTTTCATTTGTTATCATGCAGAAAGGTTTTAAGGGTTTATTATTAAATAGTTGTAAAATATTTAAGATGCTAAAAATATTTAAACTTGATGACGGATAAATTTATTTTAACTTTCTATTCCAATAAAAGGTGGTCAATCATATATTGCCTGAATTTAGCTTTTATTTTCTTTATAAAGTGGCTTCCTGTTTGATTATAGCTGAATATTAAATTGAATCATATCAGTTGTTTATGTCTGTTGATTATTTTACATGGTCCAAATTTTAATATTATAATAAAACTTACTTTAAAACAAGCAATGTTGTGTAATTTGGAAATATGATATAAATTTGACCAGTAAGGAAAATCTCAATATATCTGCGGATGAAAAAAAACTGGCTTATTGTAATTATTCTGACGCTTGCTGTGTCATTATTTGGTGTTTATATATCTGGAATTAACCTAACCGGGATTGATCCAAATATTGTTCCGGGCGATGTAGCATGGATGTTGACTTCTACGGCACTTGTATTGTTAATGACACCTGGTTTAGCATTCTTTTATGGTGGGATGATTCAACCTAAGAATATTATATCTACCATGTTGCAAAGCTTCATTGCCATGGGGGTCGTTAGTGTTATATGGGTGTTTGTTGGATTTAGCCTTGCATTTGGTGAAAGTATTGGACCTGATAAATTTGGATTAATTGGCAATCCCTTTACTTTTTTCATGTTTAAAGGTGTTAATGGATTTACACACAAACTTTTGGCCCCCACGATTCCGCTTGCCCTTTTTGCAATGTTCCAGTTAAAGTTTGCCATAATTACCCCGGCATTGATTACAGGCTCATTTGCCGGAAGAGTCCGTTTTAGTGCCTATATCCTGTTTATGTGTTTGTTTGTGATCTTTATCTATTGTCCATTGGCGCACTGGACGTGGCATCCAAATGGCTTTTTACGTAATTGGGGCATACTTGATTTTGCCGGAGGTTCAGTTGTTCATATGTCAGCAGGTTTTGCAGCTTTGGCAGGGGCAATGTTTTTGGGACCACGACGTGATTATTCCCAATCATTTCATCCGGCGAATATTCCATTTGTCCTTTTAGGAGCAGGGATGTTGTGGTTTGGTTGGTTTGGTTTTAATGCAGGTTCTGCTTTAGCTGCAAATTCTGTTGCAACGATCGCTTTGGTAAATACAAATACTGCTTCGGCTGCAGCGATGCTCGGATATTTGATGATGGATGCTGCAATGGGCAGAAAACCATCTGCTATGGGAGCTGCGATCGGTTTGGTGGTTGGGTTGGTTGCTATCACGCCGGCTGCCGGATTTGTGAACGTAGGTGCTAGTATATTTATCGGATTGGCAGCATCAGTAATCTGCAATATCGCTGTTCATTATCGGTCATCTACCTCCGTTGATGATACGCTTGATGTATTTCCGGCGCATGGCATGGGTGGTATTTCCGGAATGTTTTTTACCGGAATCTTTGCTCAGGGTGTTGGGCTTTTTTATGGCGAATACCGCACCTTCTTATATCATTTACTTGCATTACTGGTTGTTGGGATATTTGCATTTGGGGGTTCTTACCTGCTTTATCGCCTTACCAATCTGATTATTCCGATGCGCGTTGAACCAAAATCAGAGCGATTGGGTTTGGATATTACTCAACATGATGAATCGTATGCATTTGAATATAAATCAGAGTAACCGGTGTTTTTATTCTTCACATTCTTTTGAAATACTAAAATCGGATCGTTTCTTGTACATGTTTATGGAAACTTTATCCCAAAGAATATCGCATTCTGAAAGCGGAGGGCGTTCAACTGCCTTATAACCGATTCCTACTACTGAAAGCACTTCTAATTTATCAGGGATATTAAAATGTTCGTGGATATATTCATTTGATGTGATATCGTCATTGTAATACCGACGGTTGATCTGTACCCAACAAGAACCCAATCCAAGCGCTTCTGCTTCAAGTTGGACAAATATTGAAGCAATAGAACAATCCTCGACCCAAACATCGCTTTTAGTTTTATCCCCGGTGATGATTATTGCCAATGGTGCGTGCTTCAACAACGACGCCCCGTGTGGTTTTGATGTGGCAAGTATGGCAAGTAATGCCGGATCGTCGACAATAATAAATTCCCACGGACGACTTCCTTTCGAGGAAGGAGCAAGTAGAGCAGCAGTGAGAAGATTTTTGATTTTGGCTTCTTCAATTTTCTTGTCCAGAAATTTGCGGGTACTTCGACGGTTGTATAGGATATCTAGCATAATAGTTCAGGTTTGGTGCAAATTTAAAGATCTTGAACGAACTTATGCAAAAAAAAACCACCCTTTTTTAGAGTGGCCTTATCATTTTTTTAGAGGGCAATTATTATTGCACTAAATACTTGTAATTATCGTTTATTAAATCAGGCAGATAGCTTGCAATTAGGTTAAGAGCCGTTGCGTTATCGATTTGCCCGTCACTAATTATTTTTTGATTATTAAGAGCATTCTGATTAATTATTTGTTCGAGTATCTGACCGGGAATCTGTGCTTTACTGGCTTTAACCATTCTGGCGCCAAATCCATTTTTGTTTATGACATATGCCACTTCGAAAAATTTGCTCCGTACCGTATACTCTTTTTCACCGTTTTTCTCATACATGGTTATTGTAATAGCATTCTCTGATCCTGAATATTTCAGATTCCATGCTGATGTGTTAACGGCGTTTTCAGCTGAAGTGATCGTAAAACTATCGTTTAGTGCAGCGGTTGCACTTACTGGACTAGCAGATATGCAAATTACGATAAAAAACGCAACAACCAGACTTACTCTTCCTAAAACACGATTTATAGATTTCATTTTCTTTGTATTAATTATTTTACTTTCAATTTGTAATTACATTGCAAAGTAACTGGTTTTTTAGGCCTCGTGCAGGCTTAAATCAGAAAAATATTCGAAGTTTTAACTGATAGAAATAATTTGTTAAAGTACTTTTAAATAAAGTGGTTACAAAAATGTTTCCTTGTTTGGTATTTGAAGTGATTACTTATGATCTATATATTAAAATCAATTTAAACTTTCGAATTGAAAGTTACATGTTATACAACATGTTTTTAAAGAATATTACTTCAATAATCATATTATGAGATAAATATGATAAAGTTTACAATTATTTAACATGATGATATCGGATATTTTTAAGATATATTTCAAAGAAAAATCGTTAAGTATTGAATTGTTACCAGAATGCCATAAAAATGTAAGTTATTTTGAATAAATAAAAAGGAGGGAATACTTTAGGTATATTCCCTCCTCAATTATATGTCTGGTAATAAAAGTAATACGAGAATGGCTATCGCCTGACCGTTTTGACAAAAAGCTGGTCGAAAAACCACAATGCAATAATCGCAAGCGCACCGATTGCAACAGCAGGCGAGATATTATTTAGTTTTTCAAAAAGAGCACCCACAGGAGCGAATAGCTGAGCCAGATCTATTCCATAAAAACTATTTGACTGGGATACTACAACTGTTTCTGCTGGCAGTGAAGAATGGAGCATGAATAAAATACTTGTCAGTAAAAAAGCGATCAACCCCATCGTCCACCACCCCTTTTTGCCAATTATTGGCTGGTACTTAATGGGATTTAAGGTCCATTCCGACATCACGCGTTGCATGACCTTTACCTTAAAATCGGGTGACGGTTGTTCTGAAGGTAACTCTTTGAGCCACTCCTTCATTAAATCTTTCTGACTCATAATATTGAAATTATTTCATCTTTTAAAATAAACCTTAATTCCTGCAAAAGCTTTTTACGACTTCTGTGAATTTTAACTTTTACGTTTGAAACAGTCAGACCTGCAATAACGCTTATTTCATCCATCGAAAAATCATCGTAGTAATACATTTTCAAAAGTGCCCGTTCGTCCGGTTCGAGTCGGTCGAGTCCAATTTGAAGGTATTTTTGCCTGTCGTCGGTATTTAACTGTCCAATTGCACTTTCAGTGGCCTGGATTTCCACATCTGTAATTTTGATGTCATCAATTTTTACCTCAATATTTTTTCGTGATCTAAGCCTTGATATTGCAGTGTTGTATACAATGCGGAAAAACCAAGTTTTAAATGTGGAACTGCTCTGAAAAGAACTCAATGAATTGTATGCTTTTATAAATGCATCCTGGGCAACCTCCTCTGCGTCTTCTCTTTGATTGAGTATCTTCATTGAGAGCGAGAATGCAAGATGACTATACTTTTCAACCAATTGTGAAAAAGAACCTGAATCACCTTTCAGAATTTCCCTGATATAATATTCATCTGTTTTCTTTTCCATTTGCCAATTAGACGAAGCCCGTCGGTATAAGGTTACAAAACAACAGCTGATAAAATTACTATAAAGATGATCGAAAATAAAAAAAGTTGCATTAAATTTAAAAAAATTGTGTGTGTAGAGAAGATGCGGTTCTTTTCCTATTATGTAATTCTTATCAAAAAGATGTATGATTTCATTTTTTTTTTAGCTGGATTTTGTAACCGTGCTAACCTGTCCTGCGTCAAATGGACAAATGTTAAACCTTTAAAACGAATATTATGAACCCAATTTTAGTAGGATTATTAGTTCCCCTCGGGGCATTTGCGATGGTCTTCGGCATTGTTTATATGGCAATTACTTCTAGGAATCGCGAACGAATGGCGTTAATTGAAAGAGGCGCTGATCCAACGTTATTTGAGACAAAGAAAAAGGCAACCAGTGGAACGATGAAAGCAGGTTTGTTCCTTTTAGGTATTGGTCTGGGCATAGTTGTTGCCTATTTACTTACTTCTGGTGGAGGAATGGACGAAGATGCTGCTTACCCGGCAATGATTTTTATCTTTGGAGGTCTCGCTTTAGTTGTATCCTTTTTATGGCAACGCAAACAGGAAAAGGAGGATGAGTTAAAAGGTTGATTTCAAATCTAATTCAAAAAAGCCCGGGAACGGGCTTTTTTATTTTGTATTTTCAAGGATCACTTCAAGAATTGCTTTCTGGCAAACAGGGCAAAAATCTGGCACTTCATTCGATTTCATCCGGCAATTCTCCATTGGACTAAAAATCCCTTTTGTGATATAACCACCACCTTCAAATGCTCCCACTTTTGAAGCATATTTTCCATCCCGGGGGGTTGGAACAGGTGTTTTAACGTCTACCATCGCTTTCCATTTCGATGGGAAATCAACCATCGTTGTGAGATTTGGCTCCCATGGTTCGACGTTTAGATTGTAATAATCGTTATAGGCAACTTCAGAAGTGTAATACTCGTCACCTAACCCGCCAAAGCCGTGTCCAAACTCATGAATGAAGACTTTTGGAGAGAGATTATGATCTGAAGTACATACATTGACAAAGTTGAAAAACCCACCACCGCCATAACGCGTAGAATTTACCAAAACAATGAGATGGTCGTAAGGTACTACTGCTGCCATATCGTGGATATTTTTCATGTCGGATGTTGTGAGATATCTCGAAATATCGAAGGTGTAGAATGTGCTGTTATACAAAGTATTCCGGAAAATATGCTCTCCTGGAATATCTGTTTCTGACTCCTGTGAAGGCGTTTTTAATGCGTAAACATTAAAATAATCTTTCATTTGAGAAAAAGGGGCAACCGCAAAAAGAGAGTCTGTCAGCCTTCGCGCATCTTTCAC
>Ga0209724_1002373_pt1 | contig 16155 bp, 17 predicted proteins | sample grotaG_FD_184143 | JGI IMG/M metagenome (GOLD analysis project Ga0209724, IMG submission 184143) | Glacier valley bacterial and archeal communities from Borup Fiord, Nunavut, Canada, to study Microbial Dark Matter (Phase II) -... | ecosystem: Environmental > Aquatic > Freshwater > Ice > Glacier ...
TCACGCCGCGTCGCTCGGCGGTACTGCTCGAATCCGGCACCATGATCGGCAGCTGTGGCAAGAGTCTGTTGCTTCATCGAACTACAACGCAGTCGCGCTCGCGACGGTGGACTTGTTCAGCGTAGCCTTAGCGTCGGACTTGTAGGTGTAGACCGGCTTGCCCTTGTAGGCCCACTGCTTCGTGCCGTCTTCGCGCGCGAAGATGCTGTAGTTGCCGCTCGGCTGATCGGTGGCGCTCGCCATCATCGGCGGCCACAAGGCGGCGCACGGGCCGTTGCAGGCGCTCTTGCCACTGCCGGCGGTGTCGCGGTCGAACTGGTAGAGCGTCATGCCGCCGGGCGCGACTAGGGCGCCGTTCGAGAGCATCGCCGGCATCGGGGCCGAGGGGCTGGCGTAGCCCGTGCAGCCGGTGATGACGAGCAGGGCGGCCGTGGCGGCGGCGAGCGAGACGGTCTTCAGCATGGGTGGAAAGCTCCAGGTTGGCGCGCGAGCGGCGTGCTCACCGATATGCAGACGGCCCATGCCCACCGCGTATTCCAACCGTTCGTCGGGCCGTGCCAGCAGGGCATGGCCCAGCCCGAGGGCCTCGCTCAGCCCAGCAGCGAGACGAAACCCGCTTTCGAGCCGGCGCCGAACGTCATCTTCAAGCCCTTCACGTCGCCGGCGAGCACCCCCAGCTCGCTGCGGACCACCACGCCGATCTCGCCGATCACCTTCAACGTCGCCGGCTGGTCCGTCGGGTGGTCCTGGTAGTAAGCCATGTCGAGTTGCACCGAGGTCTTGGCGCCACGCGCGGCCTCCATCACGGCGGCCGCCAGCGCCGTCGCGAAGGCCGTGTTCTCGGGAACCTCGTCGGGCCGCGTGCCAACGGAAACCGGGAACTGCGTGCTCGTGTGGGCGACGCGCTTGGCGATTCGCGCCTGGATCTCCTCGGGCGCGGGGTCGGGGGTGCGGGGGCCGCGCAAGTTCGGCTTCTCCTTCTCGACCGGTCCGCGCAGCTCGACCTCCATGCCAATCTTCCCTTCGCCGCCGTGCCAGCCGTCCTTGTTCTCTTCGATGCTGATCGTCGGCTTGATCGGAACGCCACCCACCACCTTGCGCACGATCTCGGGGGCGAGCTCCTGCGTGCCGTGCTTGTAGGCCTGGTGCGGGTCGACGGTCGTCTTGCCGTCGGCGGGCTTACCGACCGGCGCCTGCTTGTCGATGTGCGCATCGACCGTGTTGCCGGCACCGGTCGAGATGTGGGCGCCTCTTGGATCGTCCGGGTCGCCGGCCCATTCGCGGTTGGATGTCTGCCCCTTGTGCATGAGGCCCATGATGGTGCCGTCTTCACCGAAGTGGCCGGTGGCCTTCAGCTTCTTGATCAGGGCTTCGGCGTCGAGAGCCTCGAAGGTCAGGCCGCCCGAGTTGCCGTCGGTCTCGAACTCGAAGCCGAAGAGCTTCACGTGCTTCTCCGGGTGCTCTTTCTCGCCGGTGATGCGCGTGATGGCGTCCCACACGCCGTAGTGCTTCAGCCGGCTGTAGGTCTCGACGAGCGTGCGGCGTTGCTGCGTCACGAGGCCGGCCCAGAAATCCTGGCTCAGCTTGTCGCGCAGCGCCGAGGGCAGCTTCGCGTATTCGACGTCGGCGCTGAGCCGGCCGTCGTCGTCACCGACGGCGCTCTTGCTGCGCTCGAAGGTCGCCCCCGTCAACGGCGCGTCGCTAATCGCCACGGGCGCGTCCGATGGTGACCCTTGTCTAGCGGCGTGCTGCTCGGCGGCCTCTCGCGGCGATGGCACTTGCGAGCTTGGCGAGCCGACGAGATGGCCGAGGTCTCGAATCCATTGCCGCTGAGCGTCCGAAAGTGTTCCCATGTTCGTGCCCTCACCCGAAACGACGGAAACAGTATCGCCGGAGGTGCGAGGCTGGCCCCGCGCCTGCCATCACCCCGCTCAGCCGAGATAGGCCGCCACCACCTTCGGGTTGCCGAGCAGCTGTTCGCCCTTCGAGCACGATGCGGCCGCTCTCGAGCACGTAGCCGTGGCTCGCCACCTTGAGCGCCTGCAGCACGCCCTGTGGCTGCGAAGCCGTCAGGCTCAACCCGGGTCTGCGACGAAGCCGGGGAACGGATTGGGCACGCGCGGCAACGGCCGCGGACGCGCGATGACGCCACTCGCCACCAGGTTGGCGATGCTGTCGTAGCGCACCTGCACGAGCTCGGCCGGCTGCGTGCTCGCACGCTCGAAGGCGGTCTGGCTGGTCGGCGAATACTCGCGCTCGCCGTGCCCGGTGCCGAGCTTCTCGGCCTTCTTCGCGTCGGCCTCGCGCTCGGGTGCGGGCACTGCGGCCGGAGGGGCGGAAGAGAGGCGGCCCGACGAGGCATCGGCAGCACCGGCCGCGGCCGACGAGTCGGCGCGACGGTCGGACTCTTGCGCGCGATTCCCCGCATCGGCACGTTCGCGCGCCACCGGCGGCTGGCGATCGCGCCACGAGAACGAGGGCGACTGCAACGGCGACTCGACCACGCGCTCGCGGAACACCGCCGCACCGATCACGCCGACGTTGTCGGGGCGGTCGGTACGCGCCGCGTAGGAGTCGGGCAGGGCGGTGAAGTAGAACGCCGCCGCTTCGCTGTAGCTCTTGCGCCAGCCGGTGATCTCGGCCGTCTGGTACGCGCCGAGTACGTAGCCGGTCTGGCCCGTCGACGCCGTCTCGCCGCTCACGGCGTTGACCCCGTCGACCGAAAGCACGACCAGCACGCGTGCATTCGAGTGATTGGTCAGGCGCACGGCGTAGCGATCACCCGGCCGCCCGGCGACGTAGCTCGCGCCGCGATGTCGATACGCGGAAAGCGTCTCGCCGCGGCCTCGATCGACGATCTGCAGGTCGACCAGCGAGCCGGTCGCGTAGGCAGCGGGCGCGCTGCAGGCACTGGCCGCCGCGGCGGCGAGGAAAGTGAGCAAGGTACGGCGGGTGGGCATGTCGGTTCTCCGGCAACAACGTGGGTGGACAGGCGTTGCACGTTGCAGGCTGGGCAACGGGGTGAACTCTTTCTTGCAGCGCGCACGACCGGCGCGGTTGCTCAGTGAGGAGGCGTGCTGGCCGGCGTTGGCGCGGCCCAACGCTCTTCGTGCGAACCCGGCTCGGGCGGCCAGAAGCAGCAGGTGGTCCAAGCCAGGCCGATGGTTTCGCCGAGCACCGACTTGGCGGCGGCGCTCGATCGCCACCAGCGAGCCGCGTCGAACTCGCGCGGCGGTGTCGCGACGATCCCGACCTCGGCGCTCGACCCGAGGGCCAGCCGGTAAAGGGTGCGCGTGCGACGGGCGTGCGCGCCGGCCGAGAACACGTCGATCGCATCGAGCGCCACGTGCTCCCGGGCGGCCCACTCGCGCACCATCACCGCACTGAGAAAGGTGCGGTCCTGCGCCGACGCCGGTGCGGGTACGGCGAGCACCGGCGGCGCGTCGACGCCGTGGCGGCGCAGATAGACCGCGGCCCGCTCGGCCGAGCTCACCAGCACTTGCGTATCGGCCCACGCCAGCACCGGCCCTCCCGTCACGAGCACGCGCTCGTAGCGATGGCCGCGCAGGAAGGGCGCCACGTCTTCAAGCTCGGCGGCGTCGATCCAGCCTTCGACCACGAGGGTGCGCGCACCCGGCGCGAGTTCGGTGACGGCGAGGAAGGGATAGACGCGGCTTGCCGCCGCCCAACTCGCCGCCACCATGCTCACCAGCAGCAGGAGCCAGCCCCAGACCGTGGGCAACCGGACCAGGCGCCGGGCCGTGAGGGAAGGCAGAGGCATCGTCGATTATGAGGACGCAGCTCGCGTCGTCGACCAGCGCGACCGTCTCCGGCATGGACTCGCGGCCACCTTTGGGCTACGGTCACGGCCCCACTGCCGGAGCCCGCACCATGGCCCAAAAACCCGAGATCAAGGTCGACAAGGCCGTCGTCTTCGATTCCAAGTTCGAAGCCGCGGTGAAGAAATCTGCGAAAGCGGGCGGCGAGGCGGCAGTGAAGGAAAAGTTGGAAGAGGCCTACGTCATCCAGCTCGTGCCCACAGCCAAGCTCAACACCAAAACGAAGCAGCTGAGCGCGACCTGCACGTGGACGATCTACGAGGGCGGCGGGAGTAAGCTGTTCGCGCGCCTCAAGCAGAGCAAGGCCGCCACCGCGAGCGGCGACGTGAACCCGGACAAGGTCACTCCTGCCAACCTCGACGACGTCGTGGGCGCAGTGGCCGAGGCAGAGGTACGGGGAATCATGAAAGCGCTGAAGCAGCTGAAGTGAGCTGCGGGCCAATGGATGGTGCCGGCGAGAAGAGTCGAACTCCCGACCTTCGCATTACGAATGCGCTGCTCTACCAACTGAGCTACGCCGGCCTCGCTTCGGCAAGCGTGGCATGCCGGGCGAAAGACGCGATTCTAGCGGACGGCCGGAGCCGGCACGGGCATCACTTCACGGCGAACGGCTGGAGCTTGCGCGGCACGGCCGCGTTCTTGAGCGTGGCGTAGACGGGCAGGCCGCCGCGGTAGGCGGGGTAGTCCTCTCCCGCGATCAGCGGCTCGAGGTAGGTGCGGCATTTCTCAGTGATGCCGAAGCCGTCTTCGGTGATGAAGTCGCGCGGCATGAACTTCTCGACGTTGGCCACGTTCTTCAGCTCGGCCATGCCGATCTTGTATTTGTAAGGCGCATCCGACGTGCGCTCGATCGTCGGCATCACCGCGTTGTGGCCCTTCAGGGCGAGTTCGACTGCGTGCTGGCCGACTTCGTAGGCCTGTTTCACGTCGGTCTTCGAGGCGATGTGGCGCGCGGCGCGCTGCAAATAATCGGCGGTGGCCCAATGAAACTTGTGGCCAAGGGCAGCCTTGATCATTTGGGCCACCACCGGCGCGGCGCCGCCGAGTTGCGCGTGGCCGAAGGCGTCGCGCGTGCCTTGCTCGGCGAGAAAGCTGCCGTCGGCCCGGTGCGCGCCTTCGGAGACGACAACGGTGCAGTAGCCGTGCTCCTTCACCAGCGTGTCGACCCGGGCGATGAACTTCGCTTCGTCGAATTCGATTTCGGGAAACAGGATCACCACCGGGATGCCGTGCCCTTCGATCAGCCCGCCGGCGGCCGCGATCCAGCCCGCGTGGCGGCCCATCACCTCGAGCACGAACACCTTGGTCGAGGTGCGCGCCATCGAGCGCACGTCGAGCGAGGCTTCGAGCGCGGAGACGGCCACGTACTTGGCGACGGAGCCGAAGCCCGGGCAGCAGTCGGTGATGGGCAGGTCGTTGTCGATCGTCTTCGGTACGTGGATCGCCTGCAGCGGGTAGCCCATGGCTTCCGAGAGCTGGCTGATCTTGAAGCAGGTGTCGGCCGAGTCGCCACCGCCGTTGTAGAAGAACCAGGCGATGTCGTGGGCGCGGAAGACCTCGATCAACCGCTCGTACTCGCGCCGGTTGGCGTCGAGCGACTTGAGCTTGTAGCGGCACGAACCGAAGGCACCAGCCGGCGTCGAGCGCAACAGGCGGATCGCGCTGGCCGATTCCTGGCTGGTGTCGATCAGGTCTTCGGTGAGCGCACCGATGATGCCGTTGCGGCCGGCGTAGACCTTGCCGATCACGGCACGGTGGATCCGCGCCGTCTCGATCACGCCGCAGGCCGAGGCGTTGATCACCGCCGTCACACCGCCCGACTGCGCATAGAACGCGTTCTTTTTCGTCGGCTTCTTCGTAGGCGAGGTCGAACTCTTGCTGGCCACGATGGATCTCCTGTGCGTCAGCCCGCAGCGAGCGCGCGCAAGACAATCTCGCTGGCGTCGCTCGAGAGCTTGGGTGATGCGGCTACCCGCGCGACGGCCTCGCGCGCGGCACTGCGATAGGGCTCGGCGAGCTGCGTCCAGCGATCGAGCGAGCGCGCGATGCGCGAGGCGAGCTGCGGATTCACGGCGTCGATCTCGAGCACGCGATCGGCCCAAAACGCGTAGCCGGCGCCATCGGCGCGATGAAAGGCGGCCGGATTGCCGGTGCAGAAAGAGCCGACGAGGCTGCGCGCGCGGTTCGGATTGGCGATGCTGAAGTCGGCATGCTTCGTGAGCGCCTTGACGCGCTCGAACACGCGGCCTGCGTGTTCGGGCGCCATCGCCTGCATCGCGAACCATTTGTCGATGACCAGCGCTTCGCCGGCGAACAGTTCGTGAAAGCGTGCGAGGGCGGGACCGATGAGTTCCGAGCCGGAACCGAGCAACGCGACGAGCGCGCCCTGACGGTCGGTCATGTTCGCGGCGTCCTTGAAGCGCTGGTAAGCGCGGCCCGGCCACACCGTTTCGCCGCGCGATGAAGCGTCGAGGCAAAGCATCGTGAGTGCGAGGTTCGCGAGCCCGCGCCGGCCGGCCGGCTCGGCGTCGGGCGAGTAGGCACCCTTGACCTGGCAGTTCTCGAACGCCTGCTCCCAATCGCCGCGCAGGGCCTCGGCGAGCGTGCGGCGCATCGTTTCGCGCACGACATGGATGCGCTGCGGGTCGACGCTCGCGAGTTGCTCGGCGATGTAGCTCTCGCCCGGCAGCGTGAGCACGAGTTCCTTGAACGCGGCGTCGAGCGCGGGCTCGCGCAGGATGGCGCGCATGGCCTCGATGAACTCGGCGTCGAGCGGCGCGGGCTCGCCATCGGCGTGCACGCCGGCGACGAGGCGGCCGAGCGCGAGCCGCTGGCCGGCTTCCCAGCGATTGAACGGGTCGCCGTCGTGGCGCAGCAGCACGAGCAGGTCGGTATCGGCGAGCCCGTCGACCAGGGTCACCGGCGCGGAGAAGCCGCGCAGCAGCGAGAGCACTGGCGGCTGGTCGACGCCGACGAAGGTGTAGAACGCGCGCGCTTCGTCCATCACGAGCACGCGCTCGGTGACCGCCGGCACGCCGGTCTCGGCTTCGGGTTCGTCTTCGAGGCGCAACGGCAGGGCGCGCCCGTCGTCGCGGCCGATCAGGCCGATGGCGAGCGGCAGCACGAAGGGTTCCTGCGGGCGCGCCCCCGGCTGTGCATGCGCAGTCTGCGATTGCTCCAGGCCCAGCGTGTACGTGCGCGAATGCGCGTCGTAGCGGCCGCGCGCCGTGACACGCGGCGTGCCGGCCTGCGCGTACCAGCGCTTGAACTGCGGCAGCAAACGGGCCAGCTCGCTCTCGGGGTTGGCATCGGCGATGGCCTGCGCGAAGTCGTCGCAGGTGACGGCGTGGCCATCGTGGCGTGCGAAATAGAGCGTCATGCCGCGGGCGAAACCGGCGCGGCCGACGAGCGTCTGCATCATGCGCACGACCTCGGCGCCCTTGTCGTAGACCGTGGGGGTGTAGAAGTTGTTGATCTCGACGTAGCTGTCGGGCCGCACCGGGTGCGACATCGGGCCCGCGTCTTCCGGAAACTGCACCTGGCGCAGGTTGCGCACGGTGCGGATGCGTGCGACGGCGCGCGCACTCGCGCTGGTCATCATGTCCATGCTGAACTCCTGGTCGCGGAAAACCGTGAGGCCTTCCTTCAGGCTGAGCTGGAACCAGTCGCGGCAGGTGATGCGGTTGCCGGTCCAGTTGTGGAAATACTCGTGGCCCACGACCGACTCGACGGCGGCGAAGTCGTAGTCGGTGGCGGTGGCCGGGTTCGCCAACACGAACCTGGTGTTGAAGATGTTGAGGCCCTTGTTCTCCATCGCGCCCATGTTGAAGTCGCCCACGGCGACGATCATGAAGCGCTCGAGATCGAGCGGCAGGCCGAAGCGGGCTTCGTCCCACACCACCGAGGCGATGAGCGAGTTCATCGCGTGCTCGGTCTTGTCGAGATCGCCGCGGCGCACGTAGACCTGCAGCAGATGGTCCTTGCCCGCGCGCGAGCGGATGTGCTGCTCGCGTGCCACCAGGTCGGCCGCGACGAGCGCGAACAGATAACTCGGCTTGGGGAACGGGTCGTGCCACTTCGCGTAGTGGCGGCCGTTCTCGAGCACGCCCTGATCGACCAGGTTGCCGTTCGAGAGCAGCACCGGATACGCGCGCTTGTCGGCACGGAGCAGCACGGTGTATTCGGCCATCACGTCGGGCCGGTCGAGGAAGTAGGTGATGCGGCGAAAGCCTTCGGCTTCGCACTGGGTGAAGAAGCCCCCGCTCGAGGTGTAGAGGCCGGAGAGATGGGTGTTCTTCGCCGGCGCGCAGATCGTTCGGATCTCGAGCGTGAAGCTGCCTTCAGGAAGACTGTCGATTACCAGCAGGCCGTCTTCGTGTCGGAACGAGACCGACTGACCATCGGCCAGGCAGCGCGTCAGCACGAGGTCTTCGCCGTGCAACTTGAGCGGGCCGGGCGGCACCCCGGGGTTGCGCTCGATCTGCATCTTGCTGACGACGAGTGTCTTGGCCGGATCGAGATCGAACGTGAGGTCGACCTTGCGGATCCAGAACGGGGGCGCGGCGTAGTCTTCGCGGCGGATGAGAGGAGCAGTGTCGGTACGCATGGGTGATGCTGGAGACTAGAAGAGTTGAACGGTGAGGCCGGTCTTGCGCGCGGCCGCTGCGAGCTGACGGTCGGCTGTCGCGAAATGCCCGGCGTTCGATTGCAGGGCGCAGGCGAGATGCAGAGCGTCTAGTGTGGCCACAGCCACGCCAAGATCCGTCAACAAAGAGGTGGCGCGCGAAAACACATCGGCTTCGAAGGCGATCGATCGCCATCCTCCGGCAGCAAGATCCGCGAGGAGGCGCTGTCTCGCACCGGCGACCTGCCGGCGGTTCATCGCGCCCAGGCGCAGGCGGCGTTTCAACGTGGTCGTGAATTCCACCGTTTGCAGTGCGCAGATGGCCCGGTCGTAACCCGGTTCCTGGGAGAAACCGTCGAATTCGTCGCTGCCCGATTCGCGCACGTAGCGCTCGATCAGCGCACTGGTGTCGACATAGCAAAGCGCCTCGGCTTCAAGTGCCACGACGGTCGCGGTCTTTGCGAATGAGCACCTCGGACGAAACCTTCATCTCGGGCATCGTCTCGCGCCATGGTTTCAACGATGCAAGCCGGGGTCTCGTCTCGGGCGTGATCGGCAACAGCGGCGCGATCGGTTCGCCGTTGGAAACGAGCAGCACCTCGCCTTCCTCGGCCAGGGTCTGCTTGAGCCGCGACGTTTCCTGCCGCAGTTCGCGAATGCTGAGGGTCTTCATACGGCGATCCCGAGGTGTGCCGCGCATCCTACCAACCGTGCCAAGCGGCGCGGGCTTCAAACGCCCTGCTTCAGGCTGGCCTCGATGAACGGATCGAGGTCGCCGTCGAGCACCTTCTGCGTGTTGCTGACCTCGACGTTGGTACGCAGGTCCTTGATGCGGCTCTGGTCGAGCACGTAGCTGCGGATCTGATGGCCCCAGCCTACGTCGGTCTTGGTGTCTTCGAGCTTTTGCTGCGCCGCCATGCGGATGCGCATCTCGTGCTCGTAGAGGCGCGAACGCAGCATCTGCCAGGCCTCGTCGCGGTTCCTGTGCTGCGAACGGTCGTTCTGGCACTGCACGACGATGTTGGTCGGGATGTGCGTGAGCCGCACCGCCGAGTCGGTCTTGTTGATGTGCTGGCCGCCCGCGCCCGAGGCGCGGAAGGTGTCGGTGCGCACGTCGGCCGGGTTGATGTCGATCTGGATCGAATCGTCGACCTCGGGATACACGAACACGCTCGCGAACGAGGTGTGGCGGCCGCCGGCGGAATCGAACGGGCTCTTGCGAACGAGCCGGTGCACGCCGGTCTCGGTGCGCAGCAGGCCGAAGGCGTACTCGCCCTCGACCTTGATCGTCGCGCTCTTGATGCCCGCAACGTCGCCGGCGCTCTCTTCCATGACCTCGGTCTTGAAGCCCTTCTTCTCGCAATACTTGAGGTATTGGCGAAGCAGCATCGCGCACCAGTCGCACGCTTCGGTGCCGCCGGCGCCGGCCTGCAGGTCGACGAAACAGTTGAGCGGGTCTTCGGGCACGTTGAACATGCGCCGGAACTCGAGCTCGGCGATGGAGGCCTCGAGCTTGCCGGCATCGGCGTCGATGCTTTGCAGGCCGTCGAAATCGGCCTCGGTCTTCGACATCTCGTAGAGCTCGTTCGAATCGGCGAGGTTCGTCGTCAGGTGATCGATCGTGCCGACCACGTTCTCGAGGGTGCGCTTCTCTCGGCCGAGTTCCTGCGCTCGCTTCGGCTCGTTCCAGACAGTCGGATTCTCGAGCGCGGCGTTGACCTCGTTCAGCCGCAGTGCTTTGCGGTCGTAGTCAAAGATACCCCCGGAGGTCTGCGGTGCGCTTCGTCAGGTCGACGAGGCGATTGCCGATGGCATTGATGTGTTCGACGTCCATGGGGGGCTCTCGTCAGCTCGCTTCGGTTCGGGAAGGGCGCGATTCTGACAGGAAGGCCTCGATCAGCCGGGCCACGTCTTCGGGCCGGTCGTGGTGGAGCATGTGACCGGCCGGCGAGACGATGTGGCGCTCCACGTCCTTCACGAGGTTCAGCCGCTCGTGGAATTCGGCCTTGGTGTAGCGGTCGCCCCACCAGATGCCGATGTCGGTGCGGTCGCCCTCGACCCACAGCACCGGCGCGGTGATGCGCTTCCAGCATTCGAGCCACTCGTCGACGTTGGCGAGGATCGGGCTCATGCGCTTGTGGTTCGGGTCGGCGAGCAGCACGCGCGCGCCGGGCTCGCCGCCAGCGGCCGGGCCCGACCATCGGCCCGCGAGCCAGGCAGCGCGATCCGCGCGCAGCAACGGGTTGGTCTTGGTGAGCCTCACGGCAACGGCGGCCGTGTCGGCATAGGGCTTGAGCTGCGGCGGCGTCTTCAGGTCGTCGAGCCACTTGGCCATCCGGCCCGGCGCGCTCGCGGGTTTGGCGCGCGGCATGCCGAAGCCTTCGAGGTTGACGAGCCGGCGCACGCGCTCCGGTCGTACGCCTGCGTAGAGCATGGTGACGTTGCCACCCATGCTGTGGCCGAGCAGATCGACCTGCCCGCGGTCGGCACCGAACAGCGCGTCGAGCACGAGCTCGAGGTCGCCCAGGTATTCGGTGAAGTAATAGGTGTCGACGGGCGGCGTGTCGGTCTCGCCGAAGCCGCGCCAGTCGACGGCGATCACGTGACGATCGGCCGCGAACGCATCGACCACGAACTGGAACGAGGAAGCCACGTCCATCCAGCCGTGGAACATCACCAGCGGCGGCTGCGTGCTGCTCGCGCTGCCCCATTCGAGCACGTGGTGGCGGAGGCCGCGCGCCTCGACGAAGCGGCTCGTCGCGAGGCGGCGGGGAACGTAGGCGGCATCGGTCATGGCCGCACTCTAAGGCGGGGCGGCGACGCAGGCTGTCGGGGTGGCGACAGCCGAGCGAACCGAGCCGATGCGCCACGAGGCCGATGCCAGAATCAGCGCCATGCCTGCCGCCCATGAAGAACAGCCCGCGTTCGAGATCCGTGCCGCCCGGCCGGTCGATGCCGAAGACATCGTTCGCCTGATCCGCGCGTTGGCCGTGTACGAGAAGCTCGAGCATCTCGTCCAGGCCACGCCCGAAGCGATCGCTCTGCAGCTGTTCGGGCCGAGGCCTGCGGCCGAGGCCGCGGTCGTCGAAACGGACACGGGCCTGGTCGGCTTCGCGCTCTTCTTCCACAACTTCTCGACCTTCCTGGCGAAGCCTGGGCTGTATCTGGAAGACCTGTTCGTGGAGCCGGCGATGCGCGGCCACGGCATCGGGCAAGCGCTGCTCGTGCACCTCGCGCAGCTCGCCGTGGCGCGCGGCTGTGGCCGCTTCGAGTGGAGCGTGCTCGACTGGAACCACAGCGCGATCGGCTTCTACGAGCGCATGGGCGCGGTGGTGATGCCCGAATGGCGCATCTGCCGCATCACCGGCGAGACGCTCGAACGACTCGGCGCGCCGCCGTCGAGCGGCTGACATGGACGATCGCCACGCCGAGTTGCACGCCGGCTTTCGCTGGCACGTGCCGCCCGACTTCAACATCGCCGAAACCTGCTGCACCCGCTGGGCGCGCGAGACGCCCGACGCCGTCGCCATCCGCCACGAGCACGAAGACGGCACGCGCGGCAGCGTCACCTATCGCGTGCTCGACCGCGATGCCGATCGCCTCGCCGCGGCTCTTCGCAAGCTCGGCGTGGGCCGTGGCGATCGCGTCGCGATCGTCATGCCGCAACGCGTCGAGACGGCCGTCGCACACATCGCGATCTATCGGCTCGGCGCCGTCGCCATGCCGCTCTCGATGCTGTTCGGACCCGAGGCGCTCGAGTACCGCATCAACGACAGCGGCGCAAAGCTGGCCTTTGTCGACGAAAGCGCGATCGACAACGTGCTCGCCGCGCGGCCGCTCTGCCGCGGGCTCGCGACGATCGTGGCCGTCGGCGGCGCCGAAGGCCGCGGCGACGTCGACTGGCGCGCTTCGCTCGGCGGTGAGCGAGGTGGCTTCACGGCCGAGGCCACGCGAGCAGACGACCCCGCCGTGCTCATCTACACCAGCGGCACGACGGGCCCGCCGAAGGGCGCTTTGCTCGCGCACCGTTGCCTGGTCGGCAACCTGCCCGGCTTCGTCGCCAGCCAGAACGGGTTCGGCTTCTCGCACGAGACGCCGCGCAGCAGCGCGGTGTTCTGGTCGCCGGCCGACTGGGCCTGGACCGGCGGCTTGATGGATGCGCTGCTTCCCACCTTGTATTTCGGCCGCGAGATCGTCGCGTACCAGGGCCGCTTCGCGCCCGAAACGGCGTTCGAAATCCTCGAGCGCTACGGCGTCACGCACACCTTTCTCTTTCCGACCGCACTCAAGGCGATGATGAAGGCCGTGCCCGCGCCACGCGATCGCTACCGCTTGCGGCTCGAAGCCATCATGAGTGCCGGCGAGGCGGTGGGCGACGCGGTGTTCGCCTACTGCCGCGACCGGCTCGGCATCGTGCCCAACGAGATGTTCGGGCAGACCGAGATCAACTACATCGTCGGCAACAGCGCGCTCCTCTGGCCGGCACGGCCGGGCAGCATGGGCCGCGCGTATCCGGGGCACCGCGTCGCCGTGATCGACGACGAAGGTCGTGAATGCGAGCGCGGCACGCCGGGCGACGTGGCCCTTCACCGACGCGACGTTCACGGCGAGCTGGACCCGGTGTTCTTCCTCGGATACTGGAACCGCGACGACGCGACGCGGGCCAAGTTCACCGGCGATCGCCTTTCGCACGGCCGCGCGAAGAAGGGCGTGTCGCCTCGGGAGGCCGGCGTCGCTTGCGATGCTCTGGGGGTTCCACACGCGAGCTGGTGCCGCACCGGCGACACGGCGGTGATGGATGACGACGGCTACCTCTGGTACCAGGGCCGCAGCGACGACGTGTTCAAGGCCGCCGGTTACCGCATCGGGCCGAGCGAGATCGAGAACTGCCTGGTCAAGCACGCGGCCGTGGCCAACGCCGCGGTCGTGCCCAAGCCCGACGTCGAGCGAGGCGCGGTGGTCAAGGCCTACGTCGTGCTCGCGGCGGGCCACGAGGCGTCGGAGGCACTCGTGCGCGAGCTGCAGGCGCACGTGCGCGGCCAGCTCGCACCCTACGAATACCCGAAGGAGATCGAATTCATCGATGCCCTGCCGATGACGACGACCGGCAAGGTGCAGCGTCGCTTGCTGCGCCTGCGCGAGGAAGCGAAGGCGCAGGCGAAGGCGAAGGCGAAGGCCGCACCGCGCTGACCTTACGGGCAGGCCGACGCGAGCCGCGGCATCGGGCGCGTCGCGCTGTCGGTGGCGAACAGTTGCGAGGCACGCGACTGCTTGAGGTCGACGCAGTCGTCGCCGCGCGTGATGCGCACGCTGCCGTCTTCGCGCAGCTCTTCGTGCACGACCTGGCTGAAGCGCCGTTCCATGCGCGCTTCGGGTGCCGCGCGCGCCGTCGTGTTGGCGCGCAGGTCATCGAGTGCCGGGTTGCGCGTCGGTGCCACGCCTTGCACGCCGCGGCGCAGCGTGAGGTCGAGGGGCCGGAGCGGCTGCGAAGCGGCGGCGCTGGCGGCCTCGGCGAAGAGCGCGGCGCGGCCCGGCTCGCCCGGCGCCGTCACCGAACCGGCTGTCACGGCGTCGTGCCGGATCGGCCGCATCGATCGAAAGGCTGGCGCGACGGGCCTCCGCGATGCCGGTTCGGCCGCATCTGGCTGCGGCGCCGGCACCGGCGCATCGACCGGCCGCGGCAGCACGAGCACGACCGACGTCCGCTCCGGCCGGGGTGGCGCCAACAGTGGCCCGAGCGGCCGAATCAGCCACCACAGGGCGCCGTGCAATGCAACGACCGCCGAGACCACCGCGATCTGGCGGCGAAGCTTCATGCGCTGCAAAAATGGAAAAAGCGCCGCAACCGGAAGCCCGGCGGCGGCGCCTCGAGGCCGAGGGGGGCTTACTTGACCTGGCCGCGGATCTCGCCGCCCGGGTTGGCTGCGGTGTGCAGGTTGACGTAGTACTTGCCTGCCTTGAGGTCGGCGACCTGTGCGTCGGTCAGCGTGGCGGTGCCGGTGATCGGGCTCGCCATCGGGCCGGTGAACGGCACGGCAACGCCTGCATTGGCACCTGCCATCGCCGGGCCGTGGAAGTGGCCGGCGGTGACCGGGCCGGTCATGCCCGAGTACGAAACCGACCACTTGACGACGTTGCCGTCGAGGTCGACCTTGGCGGTGCCGGAGCCCGTGCTCGCGTTCGGCGGCACTTCGTTGCCAGCGGAGAGCGGTACGGTCATCGAGTTGCCGGCCATCATCGGCTTGGAATCCATCATCCCGCAGCCGGCGAGGGCAAAGGCGCCGGTGGCGAGCAGGGTGGCGAGGGCGTGTCGGCGAAGGGTCATGGGAGAGGTCCTGGTAAGTTGTGGGCTGGGCCGCGAAAACCCGTTCGGGCGGCAACGCGGATGCGCGGCGATCATAGTGCGGCCCTTGTTCCCCTGCATTCGCTCGACACCGCATGAAACCAAGCCAACTCTGGCCCCTCGCACGCCAGGCCGGCCAGTCGTGGATCGACGACTACGCGCCCAGCATGGGCGCCGCGCTCGCCTACTACACGCTGTTCTCGATCGCGCCGCTGCTGCTGATCGTGATCTCCATCGCCGGCCTCGTGTTCGGCGAAGACGCTGCCCGGGGCGAGATCTTCGCGCAGCTGCACGACCTGATGGGCGAGGAGGGCGCGGCCGCCGTGCAGGGCCTGCTGAAATCGGTCAACAAGCCGTCGGCCGGCATCGTCGGCACGGTGCTCGGCGTGGCCGCGCTGCTACTCGGCGCGATGTCGGTCTTCGGCGAGCTGCAGAACGCGCTCGACCGCATCTGGCGCGCGCCGGCGCGGCACGAGAGCTCCGGCCTGTGGGCGCTGGTGCACTCGCGGCTGCTCTCGTTCGGCATGATCCTGTGCATCGGGTTTCTGCTCATCGTCACGCTCGTCGCGAGTGCCGGCGTGGCGGCGTTCGCGAAATGGGGCTCGCCGTTCTTTCGCGGCTGGGCGGTGCTCGTCGAGGGCACGAACTTCGTGCTGAGCTTCGCGCTGGTGACGCTGACCTTCGCACTCATCTACAAGATCATGCCGCGCGTGAAGGTGCAATGGAAAGACGTGTGGGTCGGCGCGGCGGTGACGGCCTTGCTGTTCACCATCGGCAAGGTCCTGATCGGCCTGTACATCGGCACCAGCAGCTTCGCCTCGGGCTTCGGCGCAGCCGGCTCGCTCGCAGTGCTGCTGATCTGGATGTACTACTCGGCGCAGATCTTCCTGCTCGGTGCCGAGTTCACGTGGGTCTATGCGCACGTGTACGGCTCGCGGCGCGCGGCGCCGGTTCCGCCGCACGCTCCGGAAGTGCCCAGCCGTTCGGAGAGCGCCGCCCGTGACGACGTGAGCGCCGACCCGTTGGCACGTTCGCGTGCGGCGCTGGTCGCCGCCGCACAGAGATTGAAGCGCTGACCGACGGGTGCCGCGCCGCTCGCGCCGTTAGTCGCGTTCGAGCAGCCTGAGCCGCTGGACCTTGCCCGACGGGCCGCGCGGCAATGCGTCGACGAAGCGCAGCACCTTGGGCGTCTTGTAGCGGCCTAGCCGTTCAGTGCAGAAGGCGCGCAACTCGTCTTCGCTGCAACTGGCGCCGGGCTTGAGCACCACGCAGGCCATGATCTCCTGGCCGTAGTGCGTGTCCGCGATGCCGACCGCCGCGGCCTCGAGCACGGCGGGGTGCATGAGCAG
>Ga0209724_1002376_pt1 | contig 16149 bp, 13 predicted proteins | sample grotaG_FD_184143 | JGI IMG/M metagenome (GOLD analysis project Ga0209724, IMG submission 184143) | Glacier valley bacterial and archeal communities from Borup Fiord, Nunavut, Canada, to study Microbial Dark Matter (Phase II) -... | ecosystem: Environmental > Aquatic > Freshwater > Ice > Glacier ...
GCCCTAGCTCGATCTCGCAACTCCGCCGCGTTCGGGCACACTTTCTGCTGGGAGGATCCACAATGGACTATGAGACCGCGATCTGGGCGTTAGACCCAGAGTACCCCGATATGGCCCTGCTGGCGCGGGCGGGCGCGCTGCTGCGGGCCGGCGAACTGGTCGCCTTTCCCACCGAAACCGTCTATGGGTTGGGGGCCAACGCGCTCGATCCCGTGGCCGTGGCGCGCATCTTCGCCGCCAAAGAACGCCCCGCCGCCGATCCGCTGATCGTGCATATCGCCGACTTGGCCGGGCTGGCCGCAGTCGCCGCCGATTGGCCGCGCCTCGTGGCTCCGTTGGCGGCGGCGTTCTGGCCGGGGCCGCTCACCCTGGTGCTGCCGCGCGGGCCGGCGGTGCCCCTGGCGGTAACGGCCGGCGGGCCCACGGTGGCTGTGCGGATACCTGCCCATGCAGTTGCGCTGGGCCTGATCCGGGCGGCGGGGGTGCCGGTGGCCGCGCCGAGCGCCAACCGCTTCACCCGCCCCAGCCCCACCCGCGCTGCCGATGTCGCCGCCGATCTCGCCGGTCGCCTGCCGCTCATCCTCGATGGCGGACCCAGCCGGCACGGCGTAGAATCGACCGTGCTGGACCTGACTTGTAGCCCCCCGCGCCTGCTGCGCCCCGGTGCTATCCCGCTGGAACAACTCCGCGACCTGCTGCCCGATTTGGCAGTGCCTACCGCCGCCGCCACGCCCGACGCGGACATCGCCCGGTCGCCCGGCAGCCGGCTCAAACACTACGCACCCCAGGCCGAACTCTGGCTATTCGACGGCCCCGACCCGGCCTGTGTATTGGCGGCCCTCGCCGCCGCTGTCGCCGCCGTGCGCGCCGGTGGGGGGCGCGCCGGGCTGCTGCTCACCACCGAAGCCCGCGCCGCGCTCGGCCCACTCCCGCCCGGCCCCGACCTCGTGGCGGCCCCGCTCGGTCCCGCCGCCGACCCCGCCACCCAGGCCCACCGCCTGTTCGCCGCTCTGCGCGACCTTGACCGGGCCGGTGCCACCCACATCTTCGCCCAAGCCCCAGCCCCCGTGGGCCTCGGTCGCACCCTGCGCGACCGCCTCATCCGTGCCGCCGCCGGCCGCGTGCGCTACGTGTGAGTGTTTAGTGTTTAGTGTTTGGTGTTTGGTGTTTAGCGTAGGATCGCAATAGATTGCGGATCTATAACCGTCCTAATCCCGAATCTTCGCGTTTCTTCGCGTCTTTTCGCGGATCAAGAACCGTCTCTCTGCGCGGATCAAAACGATCACTGTGGAGCAAAAGGAGGCTGCCCCAGAGGTGTACCCCCCACACCGGCCCCGTCCCCTCGGCGGACCCGGTGCGGGAGTTGCATCCATCCCAACGCCGCCCCCGCGCCAAAAGTAGCGGCCCCCTCCGCCAGATTCATCAACTCCACAAAATAGCTTCCACACCTGACCCCGGACCCCGGACCCCTGATACCTGACCCCGGACCCCCAGAGCTTATGCAAAGTCCGCAAGGAGCGACAGAATGGGTACTTCTTTGGTAAGATGGCTTGCAACCCACCATCCCCTAACCCAAAGGAGCACCCGATGCAGTATACCCTATCCGCGTCCCCACTGCTGGCCCATCATGATCCGCCTGCGGTCGCCGCCGTCCTCGCGGCCCTGGTCCCCACCGTGCAGGTCCACCTTCCTACCGGCCCTCGCTGCGTCCCGCTGCGGACCTTGCCCGCCTTATTTGTCGCCATTCCCGATCCCCGCCGCGCCCGTGGCTGTCGCTATCGCGTCCCCGCCTTGCTCGCCGCCACCCTCGCCGCCCTGCTCTGCAATCACCTCTCCCAACTGGCCGCAGCTGAATGGTTGCACGACCAACTCCCCCCCATTCAACGCGCCCTCGGCTTTGTGCCGGGCCGCACCCCCACCAGTGTACCTTTAACCGCGTCCTGGCCTTGCTAGAACCGTCGGCCCTCGCCACGGCTCTCCATCAGTGGTTTGATCCGCCGGCCTCAGCGACCGATCCGCTAGACCGTCCCGCCCGCCCGCGCGGCAGCCAGGGAGTGGCCCTCGACGGCAAAGCCCAGCGCGGGCGCTTCCATAGCACCCCGTTGGTGCCCGGCACCAGTGTCGTCCATGAAGTCACCGCCTTCTGCACTGACCACGGCACCGTACTGGCCGCCGCCGCCGTGATCGGGCACGCCGACAAAGCAGCCGCAGAACTCACCACCGCCCCGCTGGTCATTGAGCAGTTGAACTGGACGGGGCGCGTCTTGACCGGCGATGCGCTCCTATGTCAACGCGCCTTGTGTGAGCAAGTAGTCGCGGCGGACGGGGATTATCTGTTCACCGTGCAGGCCAATCAGGGCCCTCTGCGGGACGCAGTGCAACGCTGGTTTGCGCCGGAGCCACCCCGCCGCTACGAGTATGCGCCCGTGGTGACGGATAAGCGCGAGACCGCAACGTGTGAGCGCCGCCGTGGACGGCTGGAGATCCGCTACCTGTGCGCGACGGAAGCCTTAGCGGGGGTACTGGATTGGCCGCATCTGGCCCAAGTGTTTATGGTGATCCGCAGTTGGCAATGTGGGACGGACGTGGGCCAAGAAATCCACTGGGGGATTACGAGTTTACCGGCGGCGGTGGCGGGCGTGGAACGCCTGCTGGAGCTACGGCGGGGACACTGGGGGATCGAGAACCGGCTGCATTACGTGAAGGATGTGACGCTGGGGGAGGATGCCAGTCTGCTGCATGAGGGGCAGGGGCCAGCGGTGATGAGTTTACTGCGCGATACGGTGGTGAGTGCGTTGCATCAGGCGGGGCATCAGCAGATTGCGGCTCGCTTGCGCTACCATGCACGCCACCCAGCGGCCGCGCTGGCGCTGCTCGGTCTCACCCTTCCTGACTTTGCATAAGCCCTGCCCTGACCCCTGTGTCGCTGGCACGCCCAATGCTGCACAACCCGCAACACCCTGGCCCATTAGGCCGGGGCCGACCCCCCGCCAAAGGAGACCCCACCGATGCCGACTGCGACTCAGCAACTCGTCCTCAAAGAAGACGACGTGTTTATCGTCAGCGACGAGACCGGCAACATCCCGCCCGACAGCCCACTGGGGCTGTACTACCGCGACACGCGCTATCTCAGCCGTTGCAACCTGCGGCTCAACGGGCGCGAGTTGGAACTGCTCAAAGCCACCAACAGCGAGAGCTTCCTGGTCAACCTGCACTTCGCCAACGAGCTGATCGTGGGCGACGACGGCAGCCGCGTGCTACCCCAGACCATCAGCATCCGCCGCAACCGGCTGGTGCTGGGCGGGCTGCACGAACAGATTCGCCTGATGAACTACAATCGCACGCCGGTGCCGGTCTGCCTACAACTGGAGATCGGGGCCGACTTCCGCGATATGTTTGATGTGCGCGGCTTCCCGCGCGACCACTGGGGCACGGTCCACCCGCCCGTACTCGACGGCGCGACGCTCCACCTGCGCTACAGCGGCCTGGACGGATTGGATCGCTGCGCCACCGCCGTGTTCAGCCCGCCACCCGACGACGCGGAATGGCTGGAGGCGACGACGGACACAGCGGACGTGCCGGACGAAGGCGTGATGATCCCCTCGGTAGATAGCACCGTGCCGCACCCCACCATCCCCAGCCACCCGGTCCGGCTCACCTGGAACCTGACCCTGCCGCCCGACGAGTCGGTGGAGATCCAGTTCACCTTCGCCCCCGAAGACAAAGGCACCCCCTTTAGCGGCCTCTCGTTCGACCAGATCGCCACCCGCCTGCGCCAAGCCCACAGCGACTGGCGGCAGGGCAGCACCAGCGTGCATTCGACCAATGATGCGTATGCGCGGCTGCTGGCGCAGGGGGCCGCCGACTTGCGAATCCTGTCGCTGGCGGTAGATGCGGGCTATTTCCCCACCGCCGGTATCCCCTGGTATGCCGTGCCCTTTGGCCGCGACAGCCTGATCACCGCCCTACAAACGCTGATGCTCAACCCCGCCCTGGCCCGTGGCACGCTCGATGTGTTAGCCGCCTACCAGGGCCGCAGCGTAGATGGGTGGCGCGAAGAACAACCCGGCAAGATCCTGCACGAAATGCGCTTCGGCGAAATGGCGCGCCTCAAAATGGTGCCCCACACGCCCTATTACGGCAGCGTAGATGCCACGCCGCTGTTCATCATGCTCTTTGTCGAAACCATGCGCTGGACCGCCGACGAGGGGCTGTATACCCGCTTCCTGCCCAATGTCTTGGCCGCGTTGGATTGGATCGATACCTATGGCGATATGGATGGCGACGGCTTTGTGGAATATGTCGCCCGCGATGCGCCCAACGGCATCCGCAACCAAGTCTGGAAAGATAGTGGCGACTCGACCCAGTTCCCCGACGGCACGCTGGCCGCAACGCCGCTGGCCGCCTGCGAAGTGCAGGGCTATGTCTACGCCGCCAAAGCCGGTCTGGCCCCGTTGCTGGCGGCCCACGGCGACCCGGAACGCGCCACCCGCCTCACCGCCGAGGCGGCCCTACTCAAAACGCGCTTCAACGCCGCCTTCTGGATGGAGGAAGCCGACTACTACGCGCAAGGGCTAGACGCAAGCAAGCGGCCCATCCCCACCATCACCAGCAACCCCGGCCACTGCCTCTGGACCGGCATCGCCGATAACGATAAAGCCGCCCTGGTCGCGCAACGGCTGGTCGCGCCCGACATGGCCTCCGGCTGGGGCGTGCGAACGATCAGCCGCGACAGCCCCTCGTACAACCCAATGAGCTACCACAACGGCTCGATCTGGCCGCACGACAACGCCATTCTGATCGCCGGGCTGCGCCGCTACGGCCGGCGTGCCGAGGCCATCGCCCTGGCGACCGAGTTTTATGAGGCCGGCCTGCAATTCCAGTTCTACCGCCTGCCCGAACTCTACTGTGGCTTCGAGCGCCGGCCGGGCAACGGAGTCGGCCCCGCCGAATACCCTGTCTCGTGCAGCCCGCAAGCCTGGGCCGCAGGCGCGCCTTTTCTGCTCACCCAAAGCCTGCTCGGTCTGGAACCCAGCGCTGCCGGCGGTGTGACCACCGACCCCTGGCTACCCGCGTGGCTGCCCGACCTGACCATCCGCAACCTCGCTGTCGGCGCGCGCCGCTACCGCCTATACATCGCCGTGCGTGCCGGCACGCCAACCGTCGAATGTACGGAAGAAGCCCAGACTACCAACACCGCATAAGCGCATGATACCGATAACTATCGCTTAACTATCGCTAGATTCCGCATTCCGCATTCCGTATTCCGCATTTGCCCGTGGGTACGGTTTATGCTACCGGAGGAGCAACCGGTTTCGGAAACCGGCTACTTGACTACAGGGCGTAGCCGAGTGTGTTATAATAGGGAAGGCGATAGCGCCATTGGGCGGGAAGACCACTAGCACGGGTATGCGCGTTCGCGGTGTCGTCTACTGCGGGCGGAGGCAAACAGCTAGCTGTTCTGTCGCTTGCGAGGATGAGCGCACCGTCGAACGCACGTTTGGAGGAGGAGAATATGAAGGCTAAAGGATTGATGGGTCTGGCCGGTTCGATGCTGGTCGGCTCAATGCTACTTAGCGCGTGTGGCGACACGGCTGCCACGAGCGTGCCCCAAGTCGGGGCCACGGTTGGAGCCGGGCTGGGCACCGCCGGCGCGAACGTCAGCACCGCTGTGAGCGGCGCGGGCAATGCCGCTGGCACCGCTGCCGCCGGCGCGGGCACCGCCGTCAGTGGCGCAGCGGGCACCGTGGGCGCGGGTGCGGGCGATGTGATGGCGACCACCACCGCCGCGCAGGGCATGAACCAAGCCGGCGCCATGGCGACCGGCACCGCCCTGGCCGGCAATATGGCGATGGCAACCATGACCGCCGCCGGCATGATGACCGGCACAACGGCCGGCACTGCCACGCCCGCCGGCAGCATGGGCGGCGGGATGACCGCTTTCGACCCGAAGGCCGTCAAAAAGAGCGATGTCGAAGCGGGGGCAACAGTCCGCATCTCCGGTGGGGGCAGCACCGCCGAGCAGGAGCAGTTTAAGCAGCAACTGGCCCGCTTCAGCCAAGTCTACCCGGATGTCAAAGTCAACTACGAGCCGAACCCCGACGGCTACAATGACAAGCTGAAAGCGCAGTTCACCAGCAACACCCAGCCCGATGTGTTCAACTTTGAGCCGGGTCTAACCGACGACCTGATCAGCTCCGGCCATGTGCTGGACCTCGCCCCCTACCTCACGGCGGCGGGGCGCGCGCCCAGCGACTACTTCCCCGGCCTGATCGCCATCTATCAGCGCGGTGCGAAAGTCTACGGCCTGCCGCGTGACTTTAACTCGCTGATGGTCTTCTACAACACCGAGCTACTCGCCAAAGCCGGTGCGACCGCCCCGAAAGACGGCTGGACGCAAGCCGAGTTTGCCGCCTTCGCCAAAGCCATGACCAGCGGCACCGATAAGGCGACCAAAGTCTATGGCACCGACACCGAAGCCGACTACGCCCGCTTTGTGCCCTTCGCCCTCGCTAACGGGGCCAAGATCATGAATAACGGCAAGTGTGCTATCAACAGTCCCGCCGCCGTGGACTCGCTCAACTACTGGTATGGGCTATGGAAAGCCGGCAACGCTTCGCAGAAGTCTGATGTCGGGGCCGGCTGGGCGGGCGAAGCCTTCGCCAAGCAACGCTCCGCCAGCGCCATCGAAGGCGGTTGGTTGGTGCCCTTTATGTCCGATCCCAAGGGCGGCTTCCAAAACGTGAAATACGATGTGGCCCCGCTGCCGGTCGGCAAAGACGGCGGCAAGGGCAATTATCTCTTCACCAACGCCTGGGGTGCCTCGGCCAGCAGCAAGTTCCCGAAGGCCACAACGGCCCTGATCATGTTCCTGACCGGGCGCGAAAACGAGCAACAGGTGCTACAGTCCGGCTTCGCGCTGCCGTCGCTCAAGGGCTTCGATAACGATCCCTTCTTCCAGGGCAGCGGCTTTGTCAACAAGGTCGCCAAAGTCAACTACGCTTCCGGTGCCTATGGTATCGCCGACTACTACGGTGCCTCGACCAGCGCGATCCAGAAGGCGCTCTCGAAGGCGCTGGAGCAGACGTTCGCCGGCACCGATGCCAAGACTGCCCTGGACAGCGCGTGCAAATCCATTGATGCCGAAACGCCGTAAACCTACGCGGGGTAGAGACACAGAAGTGCGTGTCCCTACCGCGTAGGAGGTATCTGTCTCCTGTAGGGCTACCACGACTCTGTAGCTCTACAGGAGAGGTAATGCGATTCATCGGGACCGCCCCTGCGGTCGCTATAGTAACCCCCAGGCATCCCAACCCCCATAGGGAGGCACACATGGCTAGTGAAGTTGCTCCCATCCCCAAAGCGACCGGCATGAGTCGGCAGACAACCGAAGCCCTGACCGGCTATCTCTTTGTCCTGCCGTTTCTCCTCATCGCGGGCATTTTCGTCTTCGGCGCAATGCTCTACACGCTCTACGTCAGCTTCACCGATCTGAAACTGTTTAACGCGCCGCAGTTTATCGGCCTCAAACAGTATGAGCGTGTCATCAACAACGACCTGTTCTGGACCGCTGTACGCAACACCGTCACCTATTCTATCGTCGTGGTCTTTTTCCAAACGTGGTTGGCGCTGATCTTGGCGGTCGTGCTCAACGGCAAGATTCGCGGGAGACAGTTTTTTCGCGTCGCTTGGTATGCCCCCAGCGTCACCTCGTCGGTCGTGATCTCGCTGGTCTTTATCTGGATCTTCCAGTCCACCGGCGTGCTGAACTATCTGCTATCCAGCCTGTTCGGCTGGGCGGGCTTTCAGCCGGTCAGTTGGCTCACCGACGCAAAAGCGCATACGGCGCTACCCGCGCTGATGCTGCTGAACATCTCGACCACTGCGCCGACGTTTATGCTGTTTTTTCTGGCCGCGCTGCAAGACATTCCGGCGGATATTTACGAAGCGGCCAGCTTGGACGGCGCGGTAGGCGCACAACAATTCTGGAAGATCACGGTGCCGATGCTGCGCCCGATCTTCCTGCTGGTCATCGTGCTGGGCACCATCGGCACCCTGCAAGTGTTTGATCAGGTCTATATCATGACGGCCGGCGGTCCGCTCGACCAGACAACGACGATCAACTATCTGGTCTATGATGCCGCCTTCACCCAATCCAAGATGGGCTATGCGTCGGCGATGGCCGTGGTCCTGTTCGTGATTATCTTTGTGCTGTTCCTAGTCCAGCGCCGCCTCATCGGTGGTGAAGATCAAAACGCCCGCTAACGGAACGGAGACGAGAGATGGCAACTCGCGCAAACATCCAAACCGGCACAGTCGCCGCGCCGCGCGCCGGAGCCGAGAGCCCCGGCCCCGGCTTTTATGTCCGCCAGATCGTGCGCTATGTCATGATGGCCGTCGTGACGCTACTGCTGCTGGGTCCCTTCATTCTGGCCTTCTTCGGCTCGTTCAAAACGACTGCAGAAGTGCTGGCGTGGCCGCCGACCCTGCTGCCGACCCAGATTCGGTTAGAGAACTACAACGATGTCTGGAACGTGCTGAAAGATCCCAACGGCAACTCCTACCTGCCGCGCTGGCTCTTTAACAGCGCCCTCTTATCGGCCACGGTCGTCCTCACCCAGCTCTTTTTCTGCTCGCTGGCGGCCTACGCTTTTGCGCGCTTGCGCTTCCCCGGCCGCGAGGCCATCCTGGCGGCGGCGCTGGCAACGCTGATGGTGCCCGGCATGGTCATCCTGATCCCCAAGTACCAGATCCTGAACGCCATGCACCTGCTCAATAGCTACGGCGGCATCATCTTGCCGGGGCTGGTCGGCGCGTCAGGCATCTTCCTGCTCACCCAGTTTTTCCGCAGCATTCCGCGCGACCTGGAGGAGGCCGCCTACATTGACGGCGCTGGCATCTTCACCACCTACTGGCGCATCGTCTTGCCCCTGGCCCGCCCGGCGCTGGCGACTCTGGCCGTGCTGACCTTCCAGGGCGTGTGGAACGATTTTCTCACGCCGCTGGTGGTGATGAACACCGCCGATATGTACCCGCTCACAGTGGGTCTCAGCTTCCTTAAAGGGCAGTTCGGCGTGTTCTACAATCTGGTGCTGGCCGGCTCCATGTTCAACACCATCCCGATGCTGATCCTGTTCACCATTTTCTCGCGCTTCTATGTGCAGGGTTCGACTTACGCCGGCGTGAAGGGCTAGGGCCGGCGCCCCCATGCGCCTCCTGCTCACAGCGTTTGCCCGTGCGGTTGAGGACTGGTGGTACGGCATGATCCCGTTCGCCGTCCTCAACCTGCTCTGGTTTGTCTGTGTCATCAGCGTGGTGGCCGGCCCACCGGCCACCGCCGCGCTGCTGGTCGTGGCCCGCGATGCCGCCATCGGCCAGGGCGCGGAGCCGAGCAGCTTTTTCTACGCCTTCCGCCGGCTGTTCTGGCGTAGTTGGCGGTTGGGCGCGATCAGCGCCGGCGGTACTTTTTTCCTGCTGCTTGATATCCGCTTCTACGGCCTGCTCCTCAGCGGCAATTCGCTGATCTATGGCATGGGTATGACCCTGCTGGTCTATATTCTGCTGCTGTGGTGCGAGGCGCTACTGATCGCGTGGCCGCTGCTGGTCAACCAGCCGGACATGGCCCTGCGTGACCTGTTCCGCAACACCGTGCTTTTCATCCTGCGCGCGCCCCTGCTCAACCTGGGCCTCACGGCGCTCGTCGCCCTGCTCTTGCTCTTCGGCCTCGTCGTCAGCTTCATCATCCCGCTGGCGCTCGGCGCGGTCATCGCCCTGTTCGTCCAGCACTTTCTCCACCTGCAAGCCCCCACCCTCGCCGCTTGGCCCCCCAGCCCCGGCGAGGCGAGTGTTGAGTGTTGAGTGTTGAGTTATGTCCGCCGACCTAACCCCCCAACCCCCTTCCCTACGAAGGAAGGGGGAGTTTACTGAACCCCCCAACCCCCTTCCCTACGAAGGAAGGGGGAGTTTACTGATTCGGAAACACTCCTAGTCAGAGATGCACGTCGTCTTGTTGCCCCTTCCTTCGTCTTGCTCCCCCTTCCTTCGTAGGGAAGGGGGTTGGGGGGTTAGGTCGGCGCGCACGACCTATCACGCGCCCACGCCCTGCCGCAACCTGTGGTATAATAGAGGGCCGTATTCAGAGACAAGAGGAGAGGAGCCATATTGCCGCAGACTGCCCTGGGCGCATCCAATGATCAGAAGCTGCAGCGCCCTAGCGAGCGGGGCACTAGGGGCGGCAACGGCGGGTGGTGGCCGGCGGGGCTGGGCCTGCGCCCGTGGGCCGCGCTGATGATCGCCGGGCTGGCGACGTTGGGCATGGCTGGGGCGATGTGGCTTACCAACCTCTACCGCGCCTTCGTCTTGCCGCAAACCGGCACCCCGCTCGTCCATGACCTGACGCTGCAATTCATTGCCCATCCCTGGCGCGAACTGGGGGTGGCTGGCCTGGGCGTGGCGCTGACTGGGATCGGCTACGGGGGGTTGGCGCGGGCGGTGCGCGCGGCCAGTCACAGTGGTCGCCCGCTGGGGCCGCCGGCGGTGCTGGCTCCCTTGCGCTTGCGCCCGCCGCGTGACGGCATCCGCGTCGTCTCGGTCGGCGGCGGCACCGGCCAACCCACCGTGTTGCGTGGCTTCAAGCCGCATACCGACCATATCACCGCCGTGGTCACGGTGGCCGACGACGGCGGCTCGTCGGGCCGCTTGCGCCGCGACCTCGGTATCCTGCCGCCCGGCGACTTCCGCAATTGCTTGGTCGCCCTGTCCGACGTGGAGCCGTTGCTGGAAGAACTATTCCAGTACCGCTTCGGCGCGGATAGCGGCGATTTGCAGGGCCATGCTTTCGGCAATCTGTTCTTGGTGGCGATGACCGGCGTGACCGGCGGCAACTTCGAGGCTGCCATCCGCGAGTGTTCGCGCGTGCTGGCCGTGCGCGGCGACGTGCTGCCCTCGACGCTGGCCGATGTCACCCTGCACGCCGAACTCAGCGACGGCACCATCATCTCCGGCGAGTCGGATCTGCCCAAAGGCAAAGCCGCCGTGCGGCGCGTCTTTCTCACGCCGGAGCAGCCGCACGGCTATCCCGACGCGGTGGCCGCCATCCTTGATGCCGACCTGATCGTGCTGGGGCCGGGGTCACTCTACACCAGCGTCATCCCCAACCTGCTCGTGCCCGACATCGTGCGCGCCGTGCGCTCGTCACCGGCGGTCAAGGTCTACATCTGCAACGTCGCCACCCAGCCCGGCGAAACCGACCAGTTCGGCGTGCTGGAACACGTCCAGGCGTTACGTGAACACGTCGGGCCGGGCGTGTTCGACTATGTGCTGGTCAACGCCGACCTAGCCCCCGCAGCAAACATCCGCCCAGAGTGGCAGGTGCAGCCGGTCGTGCTGCCGCCCGACGTGAGCTACCCCGGCGTGGAGTTTGTGCGCGCCGCCGTGGTCAACCCCGACAATCCGTTGCGCCACGACCCCGCGCGGCTGGCAATGGCGCTCTTACAGTTGTATGAGGACAAGCGCGGGCGCGGCGCGGGGCGCGCCAACGGCTACCTCCCCCAAGAAGCCCGGCAATAGGGCGATTCAATTAGCGAGGCGCACTTGCCTCACCCAAAGGAGTGTCAGACCCATGGCGACACGCATTGGTATCAACGGCTTTGGCCGCATCGGGCGGCAAGTGTTCAAGGCGATGCAGGACGAGGAATATGGCGGCGAACTGGAAGTGGTGGCCGTCAACGACCTGACCGACACGGCCACCCTGGCCCACCTGCTGAAATACGACAGCACCTATGGCCCCTATGACCCCGACGCGGAAATTGAAGCCGAAACCGACAGTATCATCATCAACGGCCCCAACGGCGCACAACGCCTGATGGTCACGGCGGAACGCGAGCCGGGCAAGCTGCCCTGGCGCGACCTCGGCGTAGACATCGTGATCGAGTCCACCGGCCGTTTCACCGACGGCGACAAAGCTGCCGCGCACCTCCAGGCGGGGGCCAAAAAGGTGATCATCAGCGCACCGGCCAAAGGCGAAGACATCACCATCGTCATGGGCGTGAACGAAGGCAAATACGACCCCGCCCGCCATCATATTATCTCCAACGCCTCCTGCACCACCAACTGCCTAGCCCCGGTCGCCAAAGTGGTGCTGGACAACTTCGGCATCGTGCGCGGCATGATGACCACCGTCCACTCCTACACCAACGACCAAGTAATCCTCGACTTCCCGCACAAAGACCTGCGCCGTGCCCGCGCCGCCGGCCTCAACATCATCCCGACCACCACCGGCGCAGCCAAAGCCCTGGCCCTGGTCATCCCCGAACTCAAAGGCAAGTTCGATGGCTTTTCGTTGCGCGTGCCCACGCCCACCGTCTCGATCATTGACTTTGTTGCCATCACCGAAAAGCCGGTCACGGTGGACACGGTGAACGCCGCCTTCATGGAGGCCGCCGAAGGTGAGCTGACCCAGGTGCTGGACTTCACGATGGAGCCGCTGGTCTCGACCGACTTCCGCGGCGACCACCACTCGGCCATCGTAGACGGCCTCTCCACAATGGTCGTCGGCGACACCATGCTGAAAGTGATCGCTTGGTACGACAACGAGTGGGGCTACTCCTGCCGCGTCGCCGACCTAGCCCAGTACATCGCCGGCAAAGGCATCAAGTAGGACGAGGTATCCGGATACCGGATACCTGATACCTGATACCTGATACCTGATACCTGATACCTGATACCTAGGAGACGATGATGGCGAAACGGACGATGGCGGATTTGGATCTCAAAGGCAAGCACGCCCTGGTCCGGGTGGATTTCAACGTGCCGCTGGACAAGAAGACCGGGGCGATCACGGACGACACGCGCATTCGGGGCGCACTGCCGACGATCCACGCCTTGCTCGATGCGGGAGCGGCGGTGATCTTGATGTCGCACCTGGGGCGACCCAAAGGCGTGACCCCCAGCCTGTCGCTGGCCCCCGTCGCCGACCGCTTGCGCGACCTGTTGCCCGGCGTGGCGGTGGCGTTTGTCGCGGAGTGCGTGGGGCCGCAGGCTGAGGCGGCGGCGCAGGCATTGCCACCCGGCAGCATCCTGTTGTTGGAAAATCTGCGCTTCCACCCCGAAGAAGAGGCCAATAGCCCAGCTTTCGCCGCCCAGTTAGCCCAACTGGGTGATAGTTATGTCAATGACGCATTCGGCAGCGCGCACCGTGCCCACGCTTCCACCACAGGCGTAGCGCACCTGTTGCCCGCCGCGCTGGGCTTGTTGATGGAGCGCGAAGTGGCCGTGCTGGGCGCGGCGCTGGAGTCGCCGGCGCGCCCCTTCGTGGCCGTGCTGGGCGGCGCGAAGGTCAGCGACAAAATGGGCGTGATCACTAACCTGCTGGGCAAAGTGGACAGCTTGCTGATCGGCGGCGGCATGGCGAACACGTTTCTGGCCGCGCAAGGCTACCCCAGCGGCGACTCGCTGCTGGAAGCCGACCGCGTAGAGGAAGCCGCTGGGCTGATCCGCCAAGCCCAGGAGCGCGGCGTGGCCCTGCTGCTGCCCGACGACGTGGTGATCGCCGATGCCTTCGCTGCCGATGCCGCCAGTCGCGTCGTCCCCGCCGCTGCCGTGCCGGACGGCTGGCGCATCCTCGATATTGGGCCGGCCACCACCGCGCGCTACGTCGCCACCATCCTAGCAGCGCGCACGGTGGTCTGGAATGGGCCGATGGGCGTGTTTGAGTTCCCGCGCTTCGCCGGCGGCACGCGCGCATTGGCCCAGGCCGCCGCCACCGCCACCCACGCCGGCGCGATCACGATCATCGGTGGCGGCGACTCGGTGGCCGCTGTCGAAGAGGCGGGGTTGGCCGACCAAATTAGCCACATCTCGACCGGCGGCGGCGCGTCACTGGAATTTCTGGAAGGGCGCACGCTGCCCGGCGTGGCCGCTATCGGGGAGCGGTAGCCATGCCCAGCCCCCGCCTGCCGATCATTGCCGGCAACTGGAAGATGCACACCACGCCCGACGAAGCGATGGTGTTGGCCGAAGATATGCTGGACGATCTCGAATCCATCGAAGCGGTTGAGATCGTCCTCTGCCCGCCGACGATCAGCCTCGTGCCGTTGGCCGAAATGCTGAGTGACACTGCGGTGCTGCTCGGCGCGCAGAATATGTTCTGGGCGGATAGCGGCGCATACACCGGCGAAATTGCGCCGGCCATGCTGGCCCCCTACTGCCGCTACGTCATCCTGGGCCACTCGGAACGGCGCACACTGTTTGGCGAAACCGATGAGATCGTGACACGCAAAGTGCAGGCCGCGCTGGCGCACGGGCTGCGGCCCATTGTCTGCGTCGGCGAAAACTTGCAGGAAAACCAAGCGCATGAGCGCGCCGCCGTACTGGACCGCCAAGTGCGCGCTGTGTTCGCCGGCCTGAGCCCCGCCCAGGCGCAAAGCTGCGTGATCGCCTATGAGCCGCTCTGGGCCATCGGTAGCGGGCACGCCGCCACCGCCCTCGATGCCCAGCTTGCCATCTACGGCATCCGCGACTTACTGGGCTACTTGGTCGGTCCCGCCACCGCCGCCGCCATCCGCATCCAGTACGGCGGCAGCGTCACCGCCGCCAACGCCGCCGATCTGCTGGCCCAGCCCGACATAGACGGCGCGTTGGTCGGCGGGGCCAGCCTCAAAGCCGCCGACTTCGTGCGGATCTGCGCCCTGGCCCAACAGGCCAAGCACTAACCGACCAGCAGAGGACTCCTGTCAGATGCGTCAGCGCAACAGCGGCCAACTCAGCCTGTTCCTGCCCCTGACCGGAGTCTTCCCCGCCACGCGCTACCAGGGCAGCAAAGCCAAATTAGCCGGCTGGATCTGGCAGCAAATCAGCGATCTGCCGTTCCAAACCTGCCTTGATGCCTTCGGCGGCACCGGCGCGGTGGCCTATAAGTTGAAGCAAGCAGGCAAAAGCGTCACCTACAACGATCTGCTGGGCTGCAACTACCAAATCGGGTGCGCCCTAATCGAAAACAGCCACGTCCGCCTGTCTGCCGACAGAGTGGCTGCGCTTCTACAGCGGCAACCCGGCATCAGCTATCCCACCTTTGTCCAAGATACGTTTGCCGACATCTACTTTACCGACGCAGAAAACGCTTGGATCGATCAGACCATCACCAACATACGCGCCCTGTGCGATCCCTACCAGTCGGCCCTGGCCTTCTTCGCCCTGGCCCAGGCGTGCCTCGTCAAGCGCCCGTACAACCTGTTCCATCGCAAAAATCTCTACTTGCGCCTAGCCGAGGTCGAACGCACTTTCGGCAACAAGACCACCTGGGATCGGCCCTTTCCCGATTGGTTCACCCACTTTATCGCCGCAGCGAACGCTGCCGTGTTTTATAGCGGCCAGCCCGCGCACGCGCAGCAGGGTGATGCTCAGGCGGTAACGGGGCACTACGATCTGGTCTATATAGACAGTCCCTATATCTCCGGGCAAGGCATAGCTGTGGACTATCACCACTTCTACCACTTCCTCGAAGGGCTGGCGCACTACGATACATGGCCCGCTCACATTGACTGGCGCAGTAAACATCGCCGCTTGCAAGGGCAGCCCAACCCTTGGACGAGCAAAACTGCCATCTATACGGCCTTTGATCGCCTGTTTGCCCGCTACCAAGCCAGCATCTTGGTCGTCTCCTACCGCAGTGACGGCATCCCGTCCGAGGCTGAATTAGTCGCCCTGCTGCAACGCTACAAACGCCAAGTGCGCGTGATCTACTCCGCAGGCTATCAATACGCACTATCCACCAATAAGCGGTCTAAAGAAGTGTTGCTAATCGGCACCTGAAATGGAGTGACGGCGGTCGCCTCCTTCGCTATTGCTCTGCACCGACGGTCAGCACGACTTTGCCGCGTGTTTGGCGGGCTTCGATGGCGGCGTGGGCGGCGGCGGCCTCAGCCAGCGGGTAGGTGTGGTCCAGGGTGATCTGGAGCTGCCCGGCCGCAATCAGGTCAAGCAGGGCGTGGCTGGCCTGCAACTGGTCGGCCTGTGGCTGGATCACGGTGTTGTAGCCGCTCACGCTCAGGCACTTGGGGATCAGCATCTGGCTAATCAGCGGCGTGACTGCGCCGCTCAGGCTGCCAAAGACCAGCAGGCGACCAAAGGGAGCGAGGCAGGCGACGTTCG
>Ga0209724_1002377_pt1 | contig 16140 bp, 13 predicted proteins | sample grotaG_FD_184143 | JGI IMG/M metagenome (GOLD analysis project Ga0209724, IMG submission 184143) | Glacier valley bacterial and archeal communities from Borup Fiord, Nunavut, Canada, to study Microbial Dark Matter (Phase II) -... | ecosystem: Environmental > Aquatic > Freshwater > Ice > Glacier ...
CAACGCTACGGCCAGAATCCGATCATCACCTCCGACCAGGAGATTTACACCTGCTTTGCCCTGCGGGTAGAGGGCGCGTACTACCTCTACTACCGCATCGCAGGGGATGTACAACTCTCCACCAGCATAGATGGTCTACACTTCGCTACCTACGCGGGCAATCCCGTTCTGAGCCGCCAGCCCAACACCTGGCAGGCCGAGCAGGTCTATGGCGTGTTCATCCTCCCACTTGATGATGGTAGCTACCGTATGTACTACAACGGCATCCGTCACCTGGGCGGCGGGTGGGGCATGATTGGCATCGCCAGCAGCACTGACCTGATCCACTTTACCTCACGTAGCGACAACCCAGCAATCACCGTCGGCAACACACCCGCCAACTTTACCGCTAGTGCCAACCCCGACGGCACGATCAGCGCAAGCTGGCACCGGGTGCTAGCTGATGACAGCACCTACGAGCTGCGGTATGGAACCAGTCCCGGCAACTATGACCAGGGCTTGGCAGTCAGCACAGTTGAGAGTATCACCTTCCTGCCGCTTGAGCCGTCGCCCGATGGCAGTTACTACCTGACCCTGATTGGCAGCAAGGGGGGAGAGCCTGGCTACCCTGCGGAGGAGCAGATGGTGCAGGTGGCAGCCCCCTGTCGGACGAAGCGCGACGGCAGTGGTTGCCCCACTAGCACTGCTACTGCCAGCAGCACTGCCACTGCCACTGCCAGCCCGACAGCAACGGTTGCGGACAGTGCCACCGCCAGCAGCACAGCCAGTACAACGGCAGTGCCAACTGCTACGCCGACGGCAACCACTCCTGCTTGCACGGTCAGCTTCAGCGACGTGCCAGCCAGCAATATCTTCTACAGCGACATTCAGTACCTGGCCTGTCGTGGGCTGGTCAGCGGCTTTGTTGGCGGTGCCTTCCAGCCAGATAGCGGCATTACTCGCGCCCAGTTCGCCAAAATCATGGCTCTCAGCTTCAATCTCAACACCCCACCACCAAATGCGCCTGCCTTCAGCGACGTACCCACCACCAATATCTTCTACCCCTACATCGAAGCGGCTAGCACAGCAGGCTTGATCAACGGGCTGGGGGCGAGCCAGTGCCAGCAGCTAGGCACAGCCGCGCCATGTTACGGCCCTGACCTGCCAGTTTCGCGCGTCGTAGTAGCCGTAATCGTACAGCGGGAACGGCACTACCCAGTCTATGCACCAACTGCGCCAACCTTCGCCGACTTGCCGCCCACCGCTTTCGGCTACAGTGCAGTCGAGAGCCTGGTACAGCAGGGCATCAACTCTGGCGGGCCTTGTGGCGACGGCTCCAGGCTCTGCTACCTGCCCAGTGCCAAGAGTACACGGGGGGAGACGAGCAAGGTGGTACACCACGCGCTGCTGATTGCCCCATGATGTTGGCGTTACAAGCTAAGCCACCAGGCGCAACTCTGCAACAGCCAGCCCCCAAAGCTGGCTGGCCTATTGCAAATTGTGTTGCTTGCCGCTATAATGAGCAGGAGCCGCAGATAGACATAACACGCAGAAATGGTGCCAATGAGCTTCCCAAGCTACTACACGCTAATTACATCGGTAGCGATTGCCCTGGCTTATGTTGGCCTGGTGCAGGGCATCTTCCTTGCCTTCCGCGTCCTCAACTTCCCCGACCTGACGGTGAACGGTAGTCTACCGCTCGGCTCGGCAATGAGCATCCTGCTGCTTGAACGCTTCGGTTGGGGGCCACTATGGACGCTACCGCTGGTCTTCCTGGCTGGGGCTACCGCTGGCCTGACCACTGCCCTGCTGACCACCAAGCTGAAGATAAACGGCCTGCTAGCGAGCATCCTGGTCGCCACTGGCCTCTACAGCATCAACCTGCGGCTGCTCGGCTTCGGTTCGCCAGCGGGCAGGCCGAATGGTACGCTCTATGTCAGTGAGGAGAAGGGTAAGGCAGTTGAGGGCTTGCTCAGCTTCCTCCCGCTCAGAGACCCAGAGAAGTTCTCCCTGGTCGCCCTACTGGTCGGTGGGCTGCTGGCCTTGCTGGTGTGGGGCTTGCTCAGTACCCAGCTTGGGCTAGCAGTACGAGCGACTGGCAACAATGAGCAGATGGCCCGTGCGGTGGGTATTGACACCGACCTGATGAAGATAATTGGCCTCGCCTGTGCCAATGGCCTCGTGGCGATTAGCGGCGCAATGCTGGCCCAGCGCGACGGCTATGCCAGTGCCGACGCTGGCCTGGGAGCAATAGTGTTCGGCTTGGCTGGGCTGATCCTCGGTGAGGCAGTGGTACGTAGCAAGCTAATTGGCTGGGCGATCCTCGGTACGCTCGTCGGCTCAATCATCTACCGTGTGGTGCTGGCCGTGGTGCTAGCCCAGAGCCTGGAGACTAGCGATCAGCAGCTAATTACCGCCTTGCTGGTAGCAATAGCCCTGGCCCTGCCACTCTTGCGCGGACGGCTACCGGGTTTCGCCAGCAGCAGGGTGGCAGCTACGCAAGCGACGGCGAACGACGAGCGGCCCGCTGGGAAGCTGGAGGGCTAGCCAATGCTCAAGCTACAAGCAGTCAGCAAGGTGTTCAACCAGGGCACGCCCTACGCGGTGCAGGCGATTAGCGGCCTGTCGTTTGAGGCGGGTGCGGGCGAGTTCATTACCTTGATTGGCTCGAACGGGGCGGGTAAGTCTACCATGCTCAACCTGATTGCTGGGCTGTTCTACCCTGATAGGGGGCGGGTGGAGATTGATGGGCGCGACGTGACCAACCTGGCCGAACATCGGCGTGCTGCGCTGGTCGGGCGCGTCTTCCAAGACCCGCTGCTCGGCACCGCCAGCCAGATGACGGTGGAGCAGAACCTGGCCCTGGCTAGCGTGCGTGGTGGGCGGCGTGGCCTCGGCCCTGGGGTAGGGCGCAAGCAGCGGGCGGACTTCCGCGACCTGCTAGCCCCCCTGGGCCTGGGGTTGGAGCAGCGGTTGGCGACCAGCGTCGGCCTGCTCTCTGGCGGTCAGCGGCAGGCTCTCACGCTGCTGATGGCGACGATGGCGCGGCCCGCAGTGCTGCTGCTCGACGAACACACTGCCGCGCTCGACCCGCTTACTTCACAGCGGATTAACGAGTTGACGGTTAAGCTGGTCGCTGAACTGGGCCTCACCACCCTGATGGTGACACATAACATGAACATGGCGTTGGCAATGGGTAGCCGCACGCTGATGATGCACCAGGGGCAGGTGTTGATGGACATTAGTGGCCCGCAACGTGCAACAACAACCGTACCACAATTGATTGAGCGATTCAACGCTTACAAGCAAGGGCTGGTTAGTGACCGAATGGCACTTGGCTAGCACAAGGGACGCACAAAGGAGGATGCTCTGTGAACAGGAAATGGCACTTTGGCTCAGTGGCACTGACGGCCCTGCTCGTCACAATGGTGGCTAGTGGCTGCGCGATTGGTGGTGGCCCCGACAACCCCACCCCCGGCCCGCAGGCGGCGGCCTCGCCTCGCGCAAGTGGCACGCCTGGCACGCCGATGGCAATGGCAAGCGGCACCGCGATGATGGTTAGTCCCACTGCGATGGCGATGCTGTCACCTACCGCGATGATGACCACAACGGGCGGCCCACTGAAGTCGCTCAAAGTTGGGGTGATTGAGACGACGGTGCAGCCCGCACTGGAAGCGGCCATTAAGGGCTTCAAGGACCAGTTTGCGGCGAAGGGCTACACTGAGGGGACGAACATCAGCTTCGACGTGAAGCAGGGGGCGGGTGACGCTGCCACTCTCAGCCAGATTGCCACCGTCTTCTTCGACCCCAGCAAGGGCTACGACATGGTGTTGGCGGTCGGCACTGCTGCGCTGAAGGCGGCAGTCAACGAGGGCAAGGCCAACCCGGCCATGCCGATCATCTTCGTCGCTATTTCCGACCCTTATGGGGCGGGCATCGGGGTGAAGTCACCGACTGACCACCCGGCTAATATCACCGGCATCCAGGACAGCCCGCCGGTCACGGACGCGCTCAAGCTAGTGCTTGAGGTGCTGCCAAACGTGAAGAACGTCGGCTTGCTCTGGAACCCCAGCGAGCCAAACTCTACTTACAGCACCGACCTCGCTCGCTCTGCTGCCGCCAGCCTCGGCCTCAACCTGATTGAGCAGACCACCGCGACCAATGACGACCTCGGCCAGGCGGCCAACGCGCTGGCTGACAAGGGGGCGCAGGTCTTCTTCGTCTCTACCACCAACAGCGTAGTGCAACGCCTGCCCAGTATCGCCAAGGTCTCTGGCGAACGCGAGCCAAAGATTCCGCTATTCGGCAACGACTTCCTCTCTGCTGGGCGAGGGGCGGTGGCCGCCTATGGCCTGGATTATAGCGACTCTGGGATGCAGGCTGCTGACTTGGCCCTCCAGGTTGCGGAGGGTAAGACAGTCAAGGAGATTGCGATTAAGCAGCAGACCAAGACGCTGCTCTACGTCAACACCTACTACGCGGGCCAGCAAGCAGTCAAGCTACCTGACGCGGTGAAGGGTAGGGCTGCCCAGGTGATCGACTCCGCTGCCCCCACCGCTCTGCCAGCCACGCCAGTCAAGAAGTAGCACCGCTTGGCGCAATAGCAGGGGGGAGCCAGATGGCTCTCCCCTCTGACTTGCTGCGCTGCCAACTAGCGCGGCTGCTTGCCTTCGTTGGAGCGGCGTAGCACCTCGCCCGCGACAATCATGCGGGCGATGGCGGCGGCGTTGCGTAGGCGCAGCCCTGCTGCCTGCACCACATCCGCAGGCAAGTGTTGGCTAGCAAACTCGATTACCACATCCATGGTCAGGTCAATGCGCCGCACGGCCTCTGCTGCACTGGCACTATTGCCGTCGGCGAAGTTGACATCCAGCACAATCAACACATCCTCAGCGGTAATACTGCGCCTGTGGTCAAGCATGGCGATGATTGCATCAAGGGCATGGCGTACCCCCTCCTGCACCAACGCCCACACTTCGGGGCTGGGTTGGGCTGTGTGGCCGTGTTCACCGTTGTCGCGCTCGAATATCATTTGGGTCAGCACTTCACGGCTACGGTCAATCAACTGGCTGACTGCGCCAAGCGGCTGGATAGCAGGCCCAGGTACAGCTAGCGGCTCAGGGTCTTTCATCATTATCGCTCCCTGTTCTTGATCTCACTGGGTTGGCGGCCTGGTTGGCGCGCTGCATGATCTCGTTTGCCAGCACCATGCGGGCGACCGCGCCCAGGTGACGCAGCCGCCGCTCGGTTGCTGCTACCTGCTTGGCAGGCAGGCAGTCGTGCGCGAAAGCGATCAGTGCGTTCATTGTCCTGTCCACCCGCGCCATTGCCAATTCGGGGTTGACTACAACGCCATCCGGCAACAGAATGTCCAGGGCAGCAGCCACATCTCCGCCATTCAAGGGGCGTGGTGTGCGCAGCCAACTAATGACCAGGCTGACGGTGTGCTACACAGACTGCTCTGCCTGCGGCCAGGATGCTGGTGCTTCCTGCATAATGAAGGCGACGGTTAGGCCTGCGTCCGCTTCGACTATCTGCTCAACTAGTAGCGGACGGTTGGCCTCGATTAGCCTGATTACGGCCTCCATATCATCTTCATTCAACAATCTGCCCCATTATTACTCCTTTGCTAACCGCTACACTGCGTTGGTAGCTTGTTCCGCCTTTTGCAGATGCACCAACAGCACGCTGATGTCTGCGGGGTTGACCCCGGCCAGGCGGGTGGCCTGCCCAACTGTGGCAGGGCGCATACGGGTTAGTTGCTGGCGCGCCTCATTGCGGAGGGCAGCCAGGGTGCTGTAATCGAAGTCGGGGGGGATGCGCCGCTCCTCCATGCCACGCATGCGCTCTACCTGCCAGCGTTCGCGCTCGATGAAGCTCTCGTACTTCACGCTGACTTCGACTTGCTGGGCTACGTCTGCGTACAGTATACCATGTTCTACCTCATTCACGCGCAGGCTGTCTGCTGGGCTAGACTGGGGCTGGTCGCTGAGGTAGGGCAGGGCGTGGTAGTCAACCTCCTGCCGCCGCAGGTACTCGGCTACGGTGCTGCCCTTCTGCAAGGCAGGGTAGCCCGCAGCGGTCAGCCGCTCGTTCAGCAGCGGAGAGGGGGCCACCCGCTGGCGATTGACCCGCTCAAGGTTGGCGAGTACCATTGCGCGGCGGGCCTCCACTCTGGCATACTGCTGCTCGGTTAGCAAGCCCAAGCGGTAGCCGATGGGGGCTAGCCGCAGGTCGGCGTTGTCACTGCGGAGCAGCAGCCGATGCTCGGCGCGGGCGGTCATCAGGCGGTAGGGTTCGCGCAAATCCTTCGTGGTCAGGTCGTCGACCATCACCCCGATATAGGCGAGGCTGCGGGGGAGGATGAGCAGGTCGCCAGCATCTAGCCGCTCAATTACCGCCCGCGTCTCGGCAAGCAACAGGTGGTAGGGCAGGGGGCGGGGTGGCAGGCCGATGGCGCGGATTGCGGCGTTGACCCCAGCCAGGATACCCTGACCAGCCGCCTCCTCGTAGCCGCTGGTGCCGTTGATCTGACCGGCGAGGAAAAGACAGCCCACCCGTTTGCTCTCCAAAGTGGAGCGCAGTTCATCCGCCTGCACCGCATCGTACTCGACTGCGTAGCCGAAGCGCATCACCTCAGCATTACGCAGGGCGGGGATGGAGCGGAGCATAGCCGTCTGCACTTCCTCTGGCAGGCTGGTGTTCATCCCCTGCACGTAGACCTCGTGGGTCTGCCAGCCCTCTGGCTCAAGGTAGAGGTGGTGGCTCTGCTTGTCGGCGAAGCGCATCACCTTGTCTTCGATGGAGGGGCAGTAGCGGGGGCCGACCCCCTCGATCAGGCCGCTGAACATGGGAGCGCGGTGGATATTGGCGCGGATGGCCGCGTGGGTAGCGGGGTTGGTGTGTATCTCGTAGCAACACATCTGCCGCCGCCACTCGCTGCCGCCAGCGGGGGGGTAGACGGCTAGCGGCTCCAGGGCAGTGACGGGGGTGGGCCAGTGGCTAAAGTAGAGGGGGGTGGGGCTGCCAGCCTGCGGCACTGTTGCGCTGAAGTCGATAGTGCGGGCATCCACGCGCGGGGGGGTGCCAGTCTTGAGGCGCAGCAGCTTGAAGCCGAGGCTCTCTATGCTCTCACCCAGGGCAACCGCTGGGGCTTCGCCAACCCGCCCGGCTGCGACCGTCTGTTCGCCGACCACAGTGCGCCCGCGCAGGAAGGTGCCGGTGGTCAGCACGACAGCTTGCGCGTAGTAGCGGCTGCCGCTGGCGGTGGTAATGCCCAAGACTACCCGCTGACCCTGTTGCTCGCCAACGATTAGACCCGTGACCATCGCCTGGCGGAGGTGGAGGTTCGCTTGCTGCTCGACGGTGCGCTTCATGGCGGCGGCGTAGAGCCGTTTGTCCAACTGGGCGCGCAGGGCTTGCACCGCTGGCCCCTTGCCCGTGTTGAGGGTGCGAATCTGGATTAGAGTTTCGTCAGTGATGCGGGCCATTGCGCCGCCAAGCGCGTCCAGTTCGCGCACCACGTGGCCCTTCGCGGGGCCGCCAATGCTGGGGTTGCAGGGCATCAGCGCGATGGTGTCAAGGTTGCCGCTGAGCAGCAAAGTACGCGCCCCCACTCTGGCCGCTGCCAACGCTGCCTCGCACCCTGCGTGGCCGCCACCAACTACAATCACATCAAATCGTTCTTCCACCGTAGCCCCTCTTAGTTGTGTCTTCGGATTAGCAGGCTAATTATACCAAACCGCCAAGCGGCCCTGCACCACCCGCTACGCTCGCTTGTGCGCCGCATGATGGTGTAGTGCGGCGGGAAGCTACAAGCTCAACCACAAGCGGGTTGCAGGGCTGATAGGGCGGCTAAAGCTCAAGGGGGTGATCCCCAAGCCTACATCCCGCTGGCCGATGGCAGTTGGATGTACCTGTTCAGTCTGGTGGAATAGTACAGCCGCTACATTGTAGTGTGGGAGTTGCGTGACAACCTGGGTCAAGGCTTGGTGACACGCTGCCTGGAACGAGCAGTGGCGGTGGCCCAACCGACTCTTTGGTTGTGGCTGGCGCAGGTATTACTGCATCGTCCTAGCTCTGCTGTAACATCTTTAAGGTGGGTCAAGGGGACACACTGGCACAGGTACCACGCGAAATCAGCCAAGAGCAACAGATACCACTCCTGAGTGCGGGACGAAAGGTCATCCTTGTAGAGCAAAAAGCCCTCGACAAAGTAGGCCGAACTCTCTCGACTCGGAAGGCTTTGGACAGAAATAAGGTGGTTGTAGCTCACAATCCTGCTCTCATGTAGAGGAGCAAGGCACAAAAATGTGGGGGTAGATTTGGCAATCACCCCCACATATTGTGGATACTGCGGAAATGGTCGGGGCGAGAGGATTCGAACCTCCGACCCCCTGCTCCCAAAGCAGGTGCGCTACCGGGCTGCGCTACGCCCCGATTACCTGCGTAGTATACCCCTTTTGGCCGCCGCCGTCAAGGGCCGCGCAACCAGGCGGCTCTACAGGGCTGGCAGCAGTTAGTATCCTACCCTAGCCGAGTGGGCGAGTTGTTACCTCTGTGTGCCTCACCAGATCGCTCCAATATCCCCTAGCTGTCGCCTACGCAATGGAACAAAGATGATATGCTTAAAGCAATCTTAGCGAAAGTGCCGAAATTAACGCTGAAACCCTTGACAAAGAAGTTGTTTTGTGCGAAAATAGAGTAGAAGATGCAAATCCTGTTCGCAGGGTGTGCGTCCAAGCCACCGCGATTGGCCCACCTCTGCCTATATAACACAAGATGACGGTAGGTGCAGCTAAATAGTGGCACGGAACTTGTTAGTGATCTTCTACCACAACGCACCGCGAGCTAGGGCTAGCGTAAGTGACGTTAGGGTAACGTAGCAGCAGTTTGCTAGAAAGAGGAGCCAGGATGAACCAGCAGGAAGCCAGCAGCAACACGGACTACCAGGAGGATGCCGATTTCATGAGCATCAGTGCCGCCGCTAAGGAGTTTGGCATTAGCCAAAGTGTGATCCGTCAGGGGATGCGCACGGGCAAGGTCAACAGCCAGAACCACAAGTGGGGGACTCGTGTGCATCGCGGTGATGTCGAGAAGCTCAAGGAGAGCCGCGCTCACATGGGTAACCACAACAGCAACGAAGTACACTAAGCACAAAGATCAGGTTGCTAGAAGGCAGGGAGTCGCTCCCTGCCTTTCGCTTGGTAAGTATGCGCTTCTATATAGCAGGATGGCGTGCCGCAGCCCTGAAAGCTACTGCGGTTGGGCTACTTGACCAGCATAGCAGTGCTGTGCTATATTGGGCTCAGAAATTAGCCAGTCAATTTGGCCGCACCACGCTGACCAAAGACGGTCCTGTGTAGCCGCGACAACAGCGGCCCAGCCCAACCAAGAAAGAGAAGGAGAGGTAAGTCATGACCTACGTGATCACCGAGCCTTGTATTGATGTCAAGGATCGCGCCTGCATTGACGTTTGCCCTGTAGACTGCATCCACCCAGGCACCGCTGAGGACAAGGGCGAAAAGCAACTGTTCATTGACCCTAACGAGTGTATTGACTGCGGAGCCTGCGAGCCGGAATGCCCGGTTGACGCTATCTTCCCTGAAGATGAGGTACCGGATCAGTGGAAGGAGTTCATCCCGCTGAACGCCATCTACTTCAAGTAAGCGTAGATAGATTGGCGGCAGCATGAGGGGGCGCAACCCTGCGCCCTCTTTCTAGTGTCCGGCGTAGATGCGATCCAGTGCTTCGGCTACGGCCACTAGCTCTATATTGGTTGGGTCAAAGCGGTCGCCAGCGGCCACGCGGCCTGCCCAGGCAACAGCGGCCCGCCCGCCCCACTGCTCCTCCACGTTGGTTAGCAACTCGCGGCTCGTCCCCTGGAAGCGTTCGGCGGCGAAGTGATAGAAGCTACCGTCAAGATTGTGGAAGCTGAGGCCACCACCTGTACCGTAGAAGGTTGCGCTGATCCTTGCATCCCTGCCTACGGATAGCTTCCAGGAGCAGGCTAGCTGTACCGCTGCGCCACTAACCAGGTCGAGACGGGCGAGGGCGTAATCCTCCACAGCCCTGTCATCTAGCAGCGGTTTACCGCCAGCGAACAGGCGGCTGCTGACTGTGCTGACGGCGGGGAAGCCCAGGCACCAGAGCGCAAGGTCTACCAGATGTACGCCCAGGTCTATAACGCAGCCGCCGCCTGCCAACTGGCGGTCGTAGAACCAGGGCTTGTCTGGCCCATAAGCGTTGTGGAACAGCAGGTCGGCAGCGTAGACTGCGCCGATCTCGTCTGCCGCGATCAGGTCGCGCACCTGTTGCATCCCGCTGGTGTAGCGGTAGGAGAGGTCTACGCCAAGTAGTAGGTTGGCAGTGCGGGCGGCCTCCACCACCTGGGCCGCTTCGTCAGCGTTGCGGCCCAGCGGCTTCTGGCAAAATACTGGCAAACCCGCCTCCAGCACTGCTATTGCCTGCTCTGCGTGCAGCGCACTGGGGGTGGCAATCACTACGCCAGCAAGGTCGAGCGCAAGTAGCTCAGCCAACGAGGTTACTACGGTTGCGTCAGGGGCGAGGGTCGCCGCTGCCTGTGCCGCCGCTGGCAGGTCAGCAATAGCGGCTACGGTAGCCAGTCCGCTGTCCAAGATTGCCTGCATCCTGTGCCTGCCAATCCAGCCCACGCCCAGGAAGCCGAGGCGCAGCCTTCGTTCGCTCATCTCTTTCATAACCATCCTCTGCAACTATCTAGCTAGCTGGCTTAGCGGCTGGGCATAAGTGGTGGCAAGCCGCTGTGCTATTTTAACCGAATCCTAACCATATTGCCACTCGTTGGCTCAAGCAAGGTTTGCGTTTTGGTCGGCTCTTGCTTATAATCTAGTATCCAGACTAACGCTTTGCCCCTGAAGGAGAACTAGTTTTATGTATCAGCCGCAGTACTCAAACAAACCCACCCCGCCGCGAGGAGGGATGAGCAGCGGCCAACGCACCGCATTGCTCACCCTTGCGCTTGTCGTCGTCTTCACCCTCGGCTTTGTTGCTGGCATCGTTACCGACCGCTATGCCTTCCCCGCCCGCCAGGCCGTTGCCTCGGTTCCAGTAGGGATCGCTACTAACACCCCACTGGCCGCCGCTGGTCTGCCCAAAGCCACACCTAGCCCCGATGCGAATGCTACACCCAACATCTCTGGCGACGCGACTGACAAGGCGATGAACGGCCCCCAGCCCACTGCTGAAGCGGGAGCAGTGCAGCCTGGCGATCCTTCTACTGGCAGTGGTGACAAGCAACTTGACGAGCAGATGAAGACCTTCTGGGAGGCATGGCAACTGGTGGAGAAGGAATATTACGGTCGCCCTGTTGACCGCCAGAAGATGATTTATGGGGCGACGAAGGGCATGATGGACGCACTCGGCGACCCACACACCACCTTTGCCAACCCAGCCCAGACCACCAGCATCACCTCTGACCTCAAGGGCCAGTTCGATGGTATCGGCGTATACATTGATGCAAAGAACGACAAGCAGATCGTCGTCCTCTACCCAATCGAGGGTAGCCCAGCAGAGAAGGCGGGGATCAAGGCGGGTGACATCTTTATCAAGGTCAACGGCGAAAGCATCATTGGTCAGCCTCAAGACGTGGTGATCAGCAAGATCAAGGGGCCGCGTGGCACCCCAGTGACGCTCAGCGTGCAGCGGGTGGGGGTGGAGAAGCCGTTTGATGTGACAGTTACCCGCGATGCGATCCGGGTGGCTTCGACCACCGGCAAGCTGTTGGACGGCAACATCCTCTACCTCAAGGTGACAATCTTCGGCGACCAGACGGTGCAAGAGCTTGACCAGCAGCTAGCCAAGTACCCCAATCCCTCTGGTATCATTCTCGACTTGCGGAACAACGGTGGCGGCTACGTGACGGCGGCGCAGCAGATGCTCGGTCGCTTCTTGCCCAATGGCGTGGCTCTTTACGAGAAGTTTAGTAAGAATGGCACCAGTGGTGACGATGCAAAGAACATTATCAAGGGCGCGTTCAGCGACGAGAAGACAAAGATGGTAGTGCTGATCAACGGTGGTTCAGCTTCGGCTAGCGAGATCACGGCGGGTGCTTTGCAGGATGCTGCGCGCGCTACGCTGATCGGCGAAAAGAGCTATGGCAAGGGGTCGGAGCAGTACGTCCACAACCTGAGCGACAACAGCAGCGCACGGATCACCGTCGCTCACTGGCTGACCCCCAAGAAGCGCGAGATCGATGGCATCGGCCTCCAGCCCGATATCCTGGTGAAGCTGCCCGTCGTCGACCCCAATGCCACCCCTACCCCTGGCCCAACCGTGGATACCAAGAGTACGAAGCTGGCTGACCAGGACGTGCAGACCACCCGCGCCATCGAGTTCCTGACCACTGGCAAGTAGCCTGCGGCTAGCTCACCGCTGGCAAGAAGTACACGACTGCGCCTCGCGCGTGACAGGGCTAGTCAAACCTGGATAGGTGTAGGGATAGGTGTAGGCCGCAACATTCAGGGTGGCAGCTACGTTGTGTATGATGAGGGTACGATTATGTCGGCAGTAGACCAGCGGATCAAGCAACATCTGCGCGAGAAGGAGGCGGCGTTTGGCCTGGCCCCGGTCCGCTCGCTGCGCCCGCCTACCGCCCGCCTGGAGCCGGTGCAGTTGCCACCGCCACTAGCAGCGGGCCGCACCTTGCGCGTTGGCAGCAACCTGTTGATCGCTGTCGGCCTACTGATCCTAATCTATGTTGTTGGCTACCAGGGCTACTACTATTGGTTGGAGAACAGCACGCCTAGCAATGTGGTGCTGGCTGGCGCACCAACCACTACCTACCTATCGGCTAGCGGGCTGGCAACTGCTACCCCTGCGCCAGTGAACGCAGCCGACCAGCCGACCACAGTGGCCCAGGCTGCTGCGGCCACGCCCACCCCAATTGCAGTCGCTAGCAACTTCCCTCTGTCCCCCCTCAACTCTGCCGCTCCGGCTGCCCCGGCTGCCCCAGCCGTGACCAGCCGCGTCCGGCGGGTGGCAGCCCCCAGCATCGCGCTTGATGCCTCGGTGATAGATGTCGGCTGGCACGCGAGCAAAGATAAGAAAAGCGGAGCGGAGATTATGATCTGGGATGTAGCTGAGTTTGCGGCAGGCCATCACCAGGGCAGTGCAAACCCAGGGCAGGTGGGCAACATCGTTCTCTCTGGTCACGACGACTGGAAGGGCGAAGTGTTTAAGAACCTCGAACATCTCAAGCCAGGTGACGAGATCACTGTCTACAACGAGGAGGGGACGGCCTACCTCTACGTCGTCACCCAAATGGAGCGAGTGCGCGAGGAGAATGTGCCACTGGAGGAGCGTATCCGCAACGCTGAGTACATGAACCAGACTGCTGACCAGACCCTCACCCTGATCACCTGCTGGCCCTACAAGGTAGACACCCATCGCCTGATCGTGATTGCCAAGCCCTATGATGTGATCCGCCAGACCACCGCCTTCAAGACCAACTCTCCTGCTGGCCCTAATCTGCGCTAGTGTTGTGCTGGCTGTGTGGGTGTTCGCGCTTGAAGCGGGTATCTGCCACTGGATTAGCCTAACGGGCGGTGCAGTTGGTTATTGATGAGCAACTAACCTGCCGCCCTTGACTTCAGCAAGCTGTCGGCTTCTACTCGCTTATCTGCTTCCATGCTGCACTAGCGGTACTTGTTGTCTCAAGTGCGCACGGTTAGCTGCCCACCCCTCTGTACCTGATGCTCTCACTCTGCTATAATGTGGGCAACAAACGATGGGGGGAAACAAAGATGCCAGAAGAACAAGCTAAAGTACGGTTCGCGGTAGTTGGCCTCGGTTGGATCGCGCAGGCTGCCATGCTGCCTGCCTTCGCCAACGCTGGCGAGAAGGCAGTATTGGCCGCCCTGGTTAGCGGTGACGCAGCCAAGCGCGATGAGTTGGGCAAGCAATACGGTGTACCAACCTACTCCTACGAGCAGTATGAGGAATGCTTGCGGAGCGGCACGGTGGATGCTGTCTACATTGCCACGCCCGATCCGCTACACGCGGCCCAGGCGATCCAGGCGGCAGCAGCGGGTGTACATATCCTCTGTGAGAAACCGATGGCAGTGACCAGCGCGGACTGCCGAGCGATGATCGCAGCGGCAGAGCAGCATGGTGTGAAGCTGATGATCGCCTACCGCCTGCACTTCGATGCGGCCAACATGGCGGCGGTGGAAGTGGTGCAGAGCGGCAGGCTGGGTGAGCCACGCATCTACAACGCAACCTTTAGCCAGCAGGTTACCGCTGGTAACGTACGCCTCGACCCGAAGCTGGGTGATGGCACCCTCTACGATCTTGGTGTCTACTGCGTCAATGCTGCCCGCTACCTCTTTCGCAGTGAACCAACCGAGGTGCTGGCGATGAAGGGACTACGCCAGGACGAGCGTTTCGGCGTGATAGATGAGATGACGAGCGCGATCATGCGCTTCCCCGGCGAGCGGCTGGCGAGCTTCACCACCAGCTTCGGTGCCTACTTCAACGCTAGCTACCAGGTAACCGGCACCCAGGGCCAACTGCTAGCCGACCCCGGTTTTGGCGGTGGCGAACTGCGCCAGCGGATCACCGTCGGCGACCAAACTGAGGAGCGCAGTTTTGCTGCCCAGGATGCTTTTGGCCCGCAACTGCTCTACTTCGCCGACTGCATCCTCAACGATCAGCAGCCAGAGCCAGATGGCAACGAAGGGCTGATCGATGTGCTGATTATCGAAGCCCTCTACCAGTCGGCAGCCGAGGGCCGCCCCGTGCAGCTAAACCTACCCACTAAGGTAACCCGCCCCGGCCCTGAGATGGTGATAGTCCTGCCCCCACCCACCGAGCCAGCGATGGTCAGAGCCGCGGCTCCCACCTTCCAGGCTGATTAGCCAGCCTTACCGCCACAGCACGGCAGTCAGCGAAACGAAGGGCCAACCCACAGCGGGCTGGCCCTTTGCCACAATGTGCGTCTTGTGCTAGGGCAACTGCTCGATGGCCCGATGCACGATCTTGGCAAGTTCGCCGCGGATGATGAAGTCGCTACGCCGGAAGCAGAGGCTGCTGCCACTGGCGCACAGTTGGCCGCTGACGATCCCCCGGCTGTAGAGGGTTTCGACCGCTGAGTAGCCGAAGTCACCTGGCTGCACGTCGCTGAAGGTCGGGCTGGTCGGGGTGGCAACCGGGTAGTTGCGGATGCGTTGGATGATCACCACCGTCTCTATGCGGTTGATCTGGAAGTCGGGGCGGAAGTTGCCATTGGCGTAGCCGTTGATTGCGCCAGCGTGGGCGGCAGCCTCGATGTACGGGTAGAAGATATAGTTGGGTGGCACGTCGCGGAAGGTCTGGCCGCTGGTTGGAGTGAAAGCTGGGATGTTGAAGCCGATGGTGACGATCTTGGCGAACTGGCCGCGAGTGGTCTGATTGTTGGGGCGGAAGGTGCCGTCTCCGTAGCCGTTGACTATCCCCCGACAGGCCAGGAACTGTACGTCGCCGTAGAAGATGTAGCTAGGCGGCACGTCAGGGAAGCTAATCGTGCAGGGTGTACCGATTGGCGTGGCAGTGCTGGTGCTGATTGCTGCGCCAGTGGCCGTGGCGGTGCTGGTGCGCGTCGCCGTGTTAGCGGCAGTGCTGGTGCGCGTCGGCGTGCTGCCGGTGCTGCCAGTCGCGGTACTGGTCGCGGTGTGGGTGACAGTCGGGGTGCTAGCGGCAGTGCTGGTGAGCGTCGGTGTGCTGGTACCAGTGCTGGTTGGCGTGATTGTTGGGGTACTAGTGTTGGTGGGGGTGAGCGTGGCAGTCGGGGTTAGGGTGATCGTCGGTGTGGCTGTGCTAGTTGCAGTACTAGTGTTGGTCGCAGTATTGGTGTTGGTCGACGTGTTGGTAACCAGTGGTGTGTTGGTGGGGGTAGAGGTAGTCGTCGGCGTGCTACTTGGCGTGCTGGTCAGGGTAATCGTCGGCGTATTCGTGGGCGTAATGGTACGGGTGGGGGTGGAGGTGTTGGTCGGCGTGCTGGTTGGTGTACTGGTCAGGGTAATCGTCGGCGTGTTGGTGGGCGTGCTGGTGCTGGTTGGGGTGAGAGTAATCGTTGGTGTGTTAGTGGGCGTGTTGGTAGGCGTGTTAGTGCTGGTAGCAGTGGGCGTGCTGGTGCTGGTTGGGGTG
>Ga0209724_1002380_pt1 | contig 16113 bp, 17 predicted proteins | sample grotaG_FD_184143 | JGI IMG/M metagenome (GOLD analysis project Ga0209724, IMG submission 184143) | Glacier valley bacterial and archeal communities from Borup Fiord, Nunavut, Canada, to study Microbial Dark Matter (Phase II) -... | ecosystem: Environmental > Aquatic > Freshwater > Ice > Glacier ...
CAGCGGTTGCGACGCTGCCGGCGGAAGCGCAGGCGCGGCCTCGACGGGCGCCGCGGCCACGCTGGAAAGGGCGATGGTGGCGGCCGTGGTCGCGGTCGTGGCGACAGCCGCCTCGGCCATCCCCTCGACAGCCGGAACCGCGGCGTCGGCCGCGACCGCCTGGCTCACTGCCATCGCAGCGGGCTGCACGGCCTCCGCGGTGAGCGGTGCCGGCATCGCATCTGCCGCAGGCGATGCCGAAGGCTCGGTGCGCGCGGCCTTCGACGGCTCGCGTGCCGCGCGCGGCGGGCGTGCTCGCGTCGGCGGCGCCAACGCCACGGCGGGAGCCGCTTCGCCATCGACCGTGGGCACGGCCGGCTCGCCGGCAGCCAGCGCCGGCGCCGCTTCGATCGTGCGCACGCTCATCGAGGCACTGCCCAGATCGTGCGCTGCGCCGATGCCCACCGCGTCGAGCCCGCGCAGCAAGAGCGCGTGCGCGAGCAGCACCAATGCCGCCAGCGCCGCGAGCGTGCGCCCGGGCCGGCCCCGGCCGGGCCGCGTGGCGGCGCGCACGGGTGAGGTTGGCTGCATCGACAATCGATTCTTCTCGACTCGCCCCACCGCTGCAGGAGAACCCGAACGATGAAGCTCGCCACCTACAAAGACGGCTCGCGCGATGGCCAGCTCGTGGTCGTCTCGCGCGATCTGGCGAGCGCCCACTATGCCAGCGCGGTCGCCACGCGACTGCAGCAGGTGCTCGACGACTGGAACTTCCTCTCGCCGCAGCTCGAAGACCTCTCGGCCACGCTCAACGACGGCAAAGCGCGGCACGCCTTCGCCTTCGAGCCGGCGCGCTGCATGGCGCCGTTGCCACGCGCCTACCAGTGGGCCGACGGTTCCGCGTTCGTGAACCACGTCGACCTGGTGCGCCGCGCGCGCAACGCCGAGATGCCGGCCAGCTTCTGGACCGACCCGCTGATGTACCAGGGCGGCAGCGACGACTTCATCGGCCCGTGCGACGACATCGTGGCCGCCAGCGAAGACTGGGGCATCGACTTCGAGGCCGAGGTCGCGGTGATCACCGGCGACGTGGCGATGGGCACCGCGCCCGAAGCCGCGATCGACGGCATCCGCCTCGTCATGCTGGCCAACGACGTGAGCCTGCGCAACCTCATTCCCGCCGAGCTGACGAAGGGCTTCGGCTTCCTGCAAGGCAAGCCGGCCACCGCCTTCAGCCCGGTGGCGGTGACGCCCGACGAGCTGGGAGATGCGTGGCACGGCGGCCGGTTGCACCTCGACCTCGAAAGCACCTGGAACGGCCGGCGCGCGGGCCGCTGCAACGCCGGCGAGGAGATGACCTTTCACTTCGGCCAGCTCATCGCGCACCTGTGCAAGACGCGCAACTGCCGCGCCGGCTCGATCGTCGGCAGCGGCACCGTGAGCAACAAGGACTGGTCGCACGGCTACTCGTGCATCGCCGAGAAACGCGCCGTCGAGACCATCGAGAGCGGCGGCCCGAAGACCGGCTACATGAAGTTCGGCGACACGATCCGCATCGAGATGAAGAACGCCGAAGGCGCGAGCCTGTTCGGCGCGATCGAGCAGAAGGTCGCGCCGCTGGCGTCGCGCTGAAGCCGCCGCGATGCGCGAAGAGCTGCCCGCGACGTTCAAGATCGTCACCGTCTGGCTGCTGGTCGGCGCGGCGGTCTTCGTCGCTTTCCAGTGGTGGCAACACCAGCGCCAGCAGGCGAGCTTTCATGCCGAAGGCGGCGTCGTCGAGATCCGCCGCGGCGACGACGGGCACTACCACTGGCGCGGCACCGTCAACGGCCGCGCGGTCGACTTCCTCGTCGACACCGGCGCGAGCGGCGTCGCGATCCCGGCGTCGCTCGCCCGCGAGCTCGGCCTCGAGCCCGAGGGGCAGGCGCGCGCCAGCACCGCCGGCGGCAACGTCGTCGGCAGCGTGGTGCGCATCGACCTCACGCTGGCCGGCGGGGTGCGCGCCGAGCGCCTGCGTGCCGTCGCGCTGCCGGGGCTTGCCGAGAACCCGTTGCTCGGCATGGACGTGCTCGGCAAGCTGAGCTGGCGGCAGGAAGGCGGCGTGCTGCGCATCGACCTGCGGCCGGGCAGCGCGACCGGGCGCTAAGCTCGCCGTCATGAGCCGCATCGCCCGCTTTGCATTGCCTTTCATCGCCGCCGCCTGCACGGTCGCGGCCTCGCCGGCCTTCGCTGCTGCGCCGCCCGCCGCTTGCCCGCCCGAAGCCGCACCGCTCACCGCCGAAGCGATTTCGGCCGGCATGCAGACGGCCAAGGACCACGGCTTTTTGTGGCGGCTCAGCAAGGACGGTCGCACCTCGTACCTCTACGGCACGATTCACGCGGCGCGGCGCGACTGGATGTTCCCGGGACCGACGGTGGTCGAGTCGCTGCGCGCGAGCGACACGCTCGCCCTCGAGCTCGACGTGCTCGACGCCGACATCCAGAAGCGCCTCGCCGCCAGCATCGGCAGCAGCCGCGGCGAACCCTTGCCGCCCGCGCTGGAGCGCCGGCTCGACAAGAGGAAAGACGCCGAGTGCGTCGACAAGAAGCTGTGGGCCGACTTCGCGCCCGAGTTCCAGGTCGCCTCGCTGACCGTGCTCGCGGCACGGCGCGACGGCTTCGATCCGGCCTATGCGATCGACCTCGTGCTGGCCAGCGTCGCGCGCAACCTCGGCAAGCCGGTGGCCTCGCTCGAAACCCCCGAGCAGCAGATGCAGGCGCTGCAGATGCAGAGCCAGCAGGAGACCACGGCGCTCGTGAAAGACACGCTCGACGACCTCGACTCCGGCAAGGCGCGGCCGCTGCTTCGCCGCATGGCCAAGATCTGGGTCGAGGGCGACTACGCCCAGCTCTCGCGCTATCCGCAGTGGTGCGACTGCGTGCGAACGCCGGCCGAGAAGGCCGCGATGAAGCGCCTGCTGGACGATCGCAACCCAGCCATCGCGGCCGGCATCGACGCCCTGCACGCCAGCGGCAAGCAGGTGTTCGCGGCGGTCGGCAGCCTGCACATGGTCGGCCCCGCCGGGCTGCCCGCGCTCATGCGCCAGCGCGGCTACAAGGTCGAGCAGGGAGACTTCGGCAAGTAGCCTTTCGCCTGCGGCCACGCAAAGCCGAGCGCGGCCCGACAATGCGGGCCGACCGGCGCGAGCCACGCGCCCGGCAAGGAGACACCCGATGAGCAACACGAACGACTTCACCAAGTTCGTCCCCGGCTTCGACTTTCTGCAGAGCCTGGTCAAGAACGCTGGTTCGGCGCTGCCTGGTATCGGCCAGTGGGTCGCCCCCACGCTCGACCCGGCCGAGCTCGAGAAGCGCATCGGCGAGCTGAAGACGGTGCAGTTCTGGCTCGAGCAGAACGCCCGCATGCTCTCGGCCACGATCCAGGCGCTCGAGGTGCAGAAGATGACCCTCTCGACGCTGAAGACCATGAACGTGCAGATGGGCGACCTGCGCGAGACGCTGAAGATCAAGCTGCCCGACGGCCTCGGCGGCGCGCCGGCCACGGCCGAGGCGAGTACGCCGAAGTCGAAGGCTGCGGCAACGAAGCCCGGCACCGCCATCGACCCGATGCAATGGTGGGGCGCGCTGACCAACCAGTTCACCCAGCTCGCCACCAGCGCGCTGAAAGACACCGCGGCCGACGCTGCCAAGGCGATGGCCAGCGGCATGGTCAAGCAGTCGTTCGACGCGGCGGCCGACACGTTCAAGAAGGTCGCGACGGCACCGGCGCGCGCTGTCGCCCACGCCGCCGGGCAGGTGGTCAAGCCCGCTTCGCCCGGCAAGAAGGCACCGGCCAAGACCACGCGGCGCAAACCCCCCGCTCGCCAGGGGCTGAGCCGTTGAACGCGCCCTTGCCGCGGGCGGCCGCGCTCGCCGCCACCGAACGTTCCGATCGAGACCGGCGCCAGGCCGAGGTCGTCGCGGCGCTCGCGGGAGTGCTGCCGGCGCACGCGCTGCTCTGGCATCGCGAAGACACGGTGCCGTACGAATGCGACGGGCTCACCGCCTATCGCGAGCAGCCGCTGGTGGTGGCGCTGCCCGAGACCGAGGCGCAGGTCGCGGCCGTGCTGCGCGTCTGCCACGGCCTCGGCGTGCCGGTGGTCGCACGCGGCTCGGGCACCGGCCTCTCGGGCGGTGCGTTGCCGCACGCGCTCGGCGTGACGCTGAGCCTGGCCAAGTTCAACCGCATCGTGAAGCTCGATCCGAAGGCGCGCACGGCGGTGGTTCAGTGCGGCGTGAGGAACCTCGCCATCAGCGAAGCGGCCGCACCGTTCGGCCTGTTCTACGCGCCCGACCCGAGCAGCCAGATCGCTTGCTCCATCGGCGGCAACGTGGCCGAGAACTCGGGCGGCGTGCACTGCCTCAAGTACGGCCTGACGCTGCACAACGTTCTCGCAGTGCGCGGCTACACGGCCGAAGGCGAGCCGGTCACGTTCGGCGGCAGCGCGCTCGATGCGCCCGGCCTCGACCTGCTGGCGCTGGTGATCGGCAGCGAGGGCATGCTGGCGGTCGCGTTCGAGGTCACGGTCAAGCTGCTCCCGAAGCCTCAGGTGGCGCGCTGCATCATGGCCAGCTTCGCCGACGTGCGGCACGCCGGCAACGCGGTGGCCGCGATCATCGCCGCCGGCATCATCCCGGCCGGCCTCGAGATGATGGACAAGCCGATGACCGCCGCCGTCGAGGGCTTCGTGCACGCCGGCTACGACCTCGATGCCGCCGCCATCCTGCTGTGCGAGAGCGACGGTACGCCGGCCGAGGTCGAGCACGAGATGCTCCGCATGGCCGCGGTGCTGCAAGCTTCAGGTGCCACGCGCATCGAAGCCAGCGAGAGCGAGGCGCACCGGCTGCGCTTCTGGAGCGGGCGCAAGAACGCCTTCCCGGCGAGCGGCCGCATCAGCCCCGACTACATGTGCATGGACTCGACGATCCCGAGAAAGCGCCTGGCCGACATGCTCATCGCGATCGGCGAAATGGAAACGAAGCACGGCCTGCGCTGCGTCAACGTCTTCCATGCCGGCGACGGCAATCTGCATCCGCTGATCCTGTTCGACGCCAACGAGCCCGACCAGCTGCACCGCGCCGAAGCCTTCGGCGCCGAGATCCTCGAGGTCAGCATCCGCATGGGCGGCACCGTCACCGGCGAGCACGGCGTGGGCGTCGAGAAGCTCTCGTCGATGTGCGTGCAGTTCTCGCCGGCCGAACGCGCGCAGATGTTCGCCATCAAAGCCGCGTTCGATCCGGCCGGCGGGCTGAATCCGGGCAAGGTGATTCCCTCGCTCGCACGCTGCGCCGAGTACGGCCGCATGCACGTCAAGCGCGGCCTGCTCGCCTTTCCGGAGCTGCCGCGGTTTTGATGCTCTCGGTCGAAGCGCTCGCCGAGCGCATTCGCGAGGCCGCCTCGAACGGTGAGCGCCTGCGCATCCGCGGCGGCGGCAGCAAAGACTTCTACGGCGAGGCGCCGGCCGGCACGCTGCTCGACACGCGCTCGCTCATCGGCGCTGCCGAGCACGAGCCGACGGAGCTCGTCGTGACCGCTCCCGCCGGCATGCTGCTCACCGAACTCGAGACGCTGCTCGCCGAGACCGGCCAGTGCCTGGCGTTCGAGCCGCCGCGCTTCGATGCGCAGTCGACCGTCGGTGGCATGGTCGCGGCCGGGCTTTCCGGGCCTTCGCGTGCGCAAGCCGGCTCGGTGCGCGACCACGTGCTCGGCGTGGTGCTGCTCTCGGGCAGCGGCGAGCAGCTGCACTTCGGCGGGCGCGTGATCAAGAACGTGGCGGGCTACGACGTCTCGCGCGTCATCGCCGGCTCGCTCGGCACGCTCGGCGTGATCGTCGAGGTCTCGCTCAAGGTTCTGCCCCGGGCCGAGAGCGAGACCACGCTGTGCTTCGATCTGAAGCCGCAAGCCGCGCTCGAACAACTCCACGCGTGGGGCGCGCAGCCGCTGCCGCTCGACGCCAGCGCCTGGTGGAACGGCAACCTCATCGTGCGCCTGCGCGGCTCGGAAGCTGCCGTGAACGAAGCGCGCGTGTCGATGGGCGGCGAGCCGATCCACGCCAGCCTCGCAGCGCCGTTCTGGAACGACCTGCGCGACCAGCGCGACCCGTTCTTCGTCGCCGCCGCAGATGCCGTCGCGCACCAGGACGCGACGCTCTGGCGCATGGCGCTGCCCGCCACCGCACCGCTGCTCGGCCTGGCCGGTGACGAGCTGATCGAGTGGCACGGCGGCCAACGCTGGCTGGCCACCTCGCTGCCCGCCGAGGCCGTGCGTGCTGCAGCCGTGGCGGCGGGAGGCCACGCGACCATGTTCCGCACCAGGACCAAATCGCCCGGCGTATTCACGCCCCTCACGGCGCCGCTGCGCGCCATCCATGCACGGTTGAAGCAGGCCTTCGATCCGAAGGGCGTGTTCAACCCGGGCCGGCTCTACCCGGGCCTTTGAAGAGACGCGCTGAACCATGCAGACCGATATCGCCCCCGAGTTCGCCGGCACCGCGCACGGCACCGAAGCCGAGGCCATCCTGCGCAAGTGCGTGCACTGCGGCTTCTGCACCGCCACCTGCCCGACCTATCAGCTGCTCGGCGACGAGCTCGACGGGCCGCGTGGCCGCATCTACCTCATCAAGCAGGTGCTCGAGGGCCACCCGCCCACGCGCGCCACGCAGCTCCACCTCGACCGCTGCCTGACCTGCCGCAACTGCGAGACCACCTGCCCTTCCGGCGTGCAGTACGGCAACCTGATCGAGATCGGCCGGCGCATCGTCGACGAGAAGGTGCCGCGCCCGGCCGGCGAGCGCGCCCTGCGCTGGGCGCTGAAGGAGGGCATGACCTCTCCCGTGTTCGGGCCGGCGATGAAGGCCGGGCAGGCCGTACGCGCGCTGTTGCCGGCGGTGCTGAAAAACAAGGTGCCACCGGCCGCGACGAAGGCCGCGCACCGCTGGCCGACGCGCACCCATGCGCGCAAGGTGCTGATGCTGATGGGCTGCGTGCAGCCGGCGATGGCGCCCAACATCAACAGCGCCACCGCGCGCGTGCTCGACGCGGCCGGCATCCAGACCGTGGTGGCCGACGAGGCCGGCTGCTGCGGCGCGATCCGCCTGCACCTGAACGACGAGGCCGGCGCGCATGCGCACATGCGCAGGAACATCGATGCGTGGTGGCCCATGGTCTCGCGCGGCGAGGTCGAGGCGATCGTGATGAACGCCTCGGGCTGCGGCGTGACGGTGAAGGAATACGGCCACGCGCTGGCCCGCGACGCCGAATACGCGGAGAAAGCGCGGCGCATCGGCGACATCACCAAGGACATCTCCGAGCTGCTGCCCGACATCGTGGCGGCCTTGCTGGCCTCCACGCCGTCGGCGTACAGGTTTGCGCCCCGTCCCCGCTCCCCCGCCGAGCAGGGGAACGCCGATATCTCGCCGCGACCTCGCCTGGCGTTTCACCCGCCTTGCACCTTGCAGCACGGCCAGCGGCTGAAAGGCGGCATCGAGGCGGCGTTCACGAAGCTCGGCTTCGAGATCCGTGTTGCCACCAATGAAGCGCACCTGTGTTGCGGCTCGGCCGGCACCTACTCGGTACTGCAGCCCGAGCTCGCCTACGCGCTGCGCGACCGCAAGCTCGGCCACCTCGCCGAGCTGCAGCCGGAGACCATTGTCTCGGCCAACATCGGCTGCATTCAGCATCTGCAGAGCGGCACTTCGACGCCAGTGCGGCACTGGATCGAGGTGCTCGACGAAGCGCTCGCACCCGCCTGAGGCAGCGAGCCGGAACAGACCGGTTCATCGGAACGAGCGCACGCCTTTTCGTTCCGAAAAAAGATTCAAGCCGCCGCCGGCCAGGGCGATACAGGGAGTCGCGCGGCGGTTCGTCGGTCGCGGAGCGCGGCGGCGAGGTCGTGGGCAGCGTGGTGGAGACCATGCGCACGATCAACGCCAGCTCGAAGCAGATCGCCGAGATCATCTCGGTGATCGACGGCATCGCGTTCCAGACCAACATCCTCACGCTCAAAGCGGCGGTGGAGGCGGCGCGGGCCTGATCGGATCGGCGGATCGGCGGATCAACGGCGGCGCGGGCGCGCGCCTGCGGCCGCCTAGATGCAGCGGCCGCCGTCGACCTCCATCGCCACGCCGGTGATCATCGAGGCTTCGTCGCTGCACAAAAAGCACGCCGCGTTGCCCAGATCTTCGGGCGTCGAGAAGCGACCGATCGGGATCGTGGCGAGGAACTTCGCGCGCATCTCCGGCGTGTCTTCGCCCATGAAGGTCTTGAGCATCGGCGTCTCGCCCGCCACCGGGTTGAGCGCGCACACGCGGATGCCGAACGGCGCGAGCTCGACAGCCATCGAGCGCGTTGCGGTGATGACCCACCCCTTGCTGGCGTTGTACCAGCACAGCCGCGGCCGCGGGCTCACGCCGGCCGTGCTGGCGATGTTCAGGATCACGCCGCTCTTCTGTGCCTTGAAGCGCGGCACGACCTCTTTTGCGGCCAGATAGATCGCCTTCACGTTGAGGGCGAGGATGCGGTCGAAAGTGTCCTCGTCGAGCTCGTCGAGCGGCTGCGGCACGTGGCCCATGCCGGCGTTGTTGACGAGGATCTCGAGCCCGCCGAAGCGTTGGTGCGCCGCCTCGACCATCGCCTTCACGTCGGCGGCACGAGTCACGTCGGCAGCGAAGGCGAAGGCCGCCTCGCCGAGTGCTGCGGCCACGCGCTTGGCAGCCGCTTCGTCGCGGTCGGCCACGATCACGCGGGCGCCTTCGGCCACGAACTTCCGGGCGATGCCTTCGCCGAAGCCGGAGCCCGCGCCGGTCACGATGGCACGCTGGTCTTGCAGTCTCATCTCGTTCTCCTCAGCCGGCCAGCAGGTTCACGAAGGGCTTCTCCTGCTTCCAGCGACAGGCCTTGAAGTCGCGCTCGTCGGTGGAGAGGATGCGGCCGTGGCCGAGGTGCTCGGCGAGCAGGACGAGCGTGGCGTCTGCAAGATCCATCGGCAGCGACGCGTACCTCGGCATCATCGACGGCGCCCAAGTGGCGATCCAGCCTCCTCGACGGTGGTCGACCTGTGCGGCGGCTTCCTCGTCGAGGCGTGCGTTGACTCTCATGTCATCCACCGTATGACAGCAGATCGAATTCGTCAACCGTGGTGGATCGCGACCGTCTTCAAGGTCGAGAATCCATACAGCGCCTCGAAGCCTTTTTCGCGGCCGTGGCCCGAATGCCGAACGCCGCCGAAGGGCAGCTCGATGCCGCCGCCGGCGCCGTAGTTGTTGACGAACACCTGGCCGCACTTCAGCGCGCGCGCCACACGCATCTGCCGTCCACCGTCGCGCGTCCATACGCCGGCCACCAGCCCGTACTTCGTGCCGTTCGCGATCGCGATGGCCTCGGCCTCGCCTTCGAACGGAATCAGCACCTGGACCGGGCCGAAGATCTCTTCCTGCGCGAGCGAGTGCGAAGGCGGCACGTCGGCCACCAGCGTGGGCCGCACGTAGTGGCCGCCACTCGGCGCGCCTGCTTCGATCACGCCTTCGGCCGCGACGCCGAGGCCGCCCTCGCGCGCCATGGCGATGTATCGCTCGACGCCCGATTTCTGCTTCGCCGAGATCACCGGCCCGAGGTCGAGGTCGCTCGCCGCAGGCCCGACCCGCAAAGCGCGATAGCGCGCGATCATCTGCGCCTTCACCTGCTCGAACACGGCCCGCTCGACCAGGATGCGCGAGGCGGCCGAGCATGTCTGCCCGGCGTTCTGGATGCCGGAATTGACGAGGAACGGCAGCGCCGCGTCGAGGTCGGCGTCGGCGAACACGATCTGCGGGCTCTTGCCGCCGAGCTCGAGCGTCACCGGCACCACGTTGCGCGCCGCGGCGATCTGCACCAGCGCACCGGTCGAGACCGAGCCGGTGAACGAGAGGTGGTTCACGTCGGGGTGGGCGGCGAGCGCGGCACCGGCCTCTTCGCCGAGACCGGGCACGACGTTGAGCGCGCCCGGAGGCAGGCCCGCCTCGGCGCAGATGCGGGCGAAGGCGAGCACCGTGAGGCAGGCTTCCTCGGCCGGCTTGAGCACGCAGGCGTTGCCCATCGCAAGCGCGGCACCGACGCTGCGGCCGACGATCTGCATCGGGTAGTTCCACGGCACGATGTGGCCGGTGACGCCGTGCGGCTCGCGCAGCGTGAGCGCGGTGTAGCCGGCGGCGAAGGGCAGCGTCTGGCCGTGCACCTTGTCGCAGGCGCCGCCGTAGAACTCGAAGTAGCGCGCCAGGGCCACGGCATCGGCACGCGCCTGGCGCAGCGGCTTGCCCACGTCGTGCACTTCGAGCCGCGCCAGCAGTTCGGTGTGCTCGAGCACGCGGGCCGAGATCGCCATCAGCACCCGGCCCCGTTCGAGCGCGCTGAACGCGCCCCAGGGCTTGCTGCCGTTGTTTGGGCCGGCCAACGTGCACTCGACCGCGGCGCGGGCCGCACGAACGGCGGCGTCGACGTCGGTGGCGTCACCTCGCGCGATCGAGGCGAGCGCGCTGCCGTCGGAAGGATCTTCGAGCGTCAACGTGCGGCCGCTCGCCGGCGCCAGCCACTCCCCGCCGACAAGGATGCGGTCGGTGGGAAAAGGGATATGCAGTGCAGTCATCGTCGACCTCCTAGAACGCATTCTCTCTCCGCGGCGCTGCCGCAAGCCGGCGCGCAACCGTGTGTAGACTCGTGTGTGAGGAGACACACATGGCGACCAACCTTTCCCTGGATCCGGAACTCATCGAACGAGCCCTGGCGGTGAGCGGCGAACGCACCAAGAAGGCGGCGGTCACGCTGGCGCTCGAGGAGTTCGTGGCCCGGCGCCGGCAGAAGCGCCTCACCGAGCTGATGGGCAAGCTCGAATGGGACCCCTCGTTCGACCTCAAGACCGAGCGCTCACGCTCCGGGAAGTGACCCTGTTCGTCGACACCAGCGTCTGGTCGCTGGCGCTGCGCAGGGACGCCGACCCCGGGCTGGCCGAGGTGCAGGCGCTGCGGCAAGCGCTGGCGGGCGAGGAGATCGTCGTCACCACCGGCGTGGTGCTGCAGGAGTTGCTGCAGGGCTTCTCCGGCCCGCGAGCCGGCCCGGAAATCATCGAGCGTTTCTCGGCCTTGCCGATGATCGCGCCCGATCGCGAAGATCACGTCGAGGCCGCCACGCTGCGCAACCTGTGTCGCAGAAGGAACGTGCAGATCGGCACGATCGATGCGCTGCTGATGCAGCTCTGCGTCCGGCACGACATGACGATGCTCACCACCGACCGAGACTTCACCCTTGCCGCCCGGCATTGCCCGCTGCGCATCTGGGCGGCGGCACGTTAGCGCCGGGGCTCCCATCGGCTACTTCCTCGCCCGCCGCTTCGCCGGCTTCGTCGCCACGCTGCTCGTGGCCTCGATCGTCGTCTTCACCGTGCTCGACGTGCTGCCGGGCAACATCGCCGAGGTCATGCTCGGCGAGAGCGCCACGCCGGAATCGGTGGCGGCGCTGAGCGCGAAGCTCGGCCTCGACCGCCCGGCGCTGGTTCGCTACGGCGACTGGATCGAGGGCCTCGCCACCGGCGAGCTCGGCACCAGCGTCGCCTACGACACGCCGATCGCCGCTCTGGTGGCCGAGCGGCTCGTCGTCACCGTGCCGCTGGCGCTGATGGCGATGGCGCTCGCCACCGCGCTCGCCTTTGCGCTCGGCCTGCTCGCTGCCGCGCGGCACCACCGTGGCGGCGACGTGGGCGTGATGGCGACGAGCCAGATCGGCATCGCCGTTCCCAACTTCTGGTTCGCGATCCTGCTGATCTGGCTGTTCGCGGTGAAGCTGCACTGGGTCTCGGCGGGGTTCTTTCCCGGCTGGAGCGGCGAAGAAGGTGGCGTGGGCCCGGCCCTGCGCGCGCTGCTGCTGCCCGCCATCGCGCTCGCGGTGGTGCAGGCCGGGGTCCTGACGCGCGTCGTGCGCTCCGCGGTGCTCGACGTGATGCGCGAAGACTTCGTGCGCACGGCGCGCGCCAAGGGCGCTTCGCCCGGCCGCGTGATGTGGGGCCACGTGATGAGGAACGCATGGGTGCCGGTGCTCACCGTCATGGGCCTGCAGTTCGCCAACCTGCTCACCGGCACGGTCGTGATCGAGAACGTGTTCTCGTTGCCGGGTCTCGGCCGGCTCGTGTTCCAGGCCATCTCCAACCGCGACCTTGTCGTCGTGCGCAACGTGGTGATGCTGCTGGCGGCGATGGTGGTGGCGATCAACTTCGCGGTCGACGTGCTCTACGTCGTGATCGACCCGCGGCTGCGTGCGAGGTCGGCAAGATGACGACGCGGCCGCGCTTTCGATCGGCCAGTCTCCTCGCAGGTGCGGCGATGGTGGCGTTGCTGCTCGCGACGGCGCTCGCCTCCTACGTGTGGGCACCGGCCGCTGCCTTCGAGATCGACGTCCCGCACAAGCTCGAAGCGCCCTCGGCCGCGCACTGGCTCGGCACCGACAGCCTCGGCCGAGACGTGGTTGCGCTGCTCGTCGTGGGCAGCCGCGTCTCGATCGCCGTCGGGCTCATCGCGGTGGGCATCGGCATCGGCTTCGGCGTCGCACTCGGGCTGCTCGCGGCTGTGAAGCGCGGCTGGATCGAGGAAGCGGTGATGCGCGCGGCCGACTTCGGCTTCGCCTTTCCGGCGCTGCTCTCCGCGATCATGCTCACGGCCATCTACGGGCCCGGGCTCTTGACCTCGATCGTGGCCATCGGCATCTTCAACGTGCCGGTGTTCATACGCATCACGCGGGCCAGCGCGCTGATGGTGCGCTCGCGTGAATTCGTGACCGCGGCGCGCGCGCTCGGCAAGGGCGAGTGGCAGATCACCTTCGAACACGTGCTGCCGAACATCCTGCCCATGCTGATCGTGCAGGCGACGATCCAGTTCGCGCTCGCCATCCTGGCCGAGGCCGCGCTCAGCTACCTCGGCCTCGGCACGCAGCCGCCGATGCCCTCGTGGGGCCGCATGCTGAACGACGCGCAGCTGCAACTCTTTCGCGCGCCGCTGCTGGCCGTGTGGCCCGGCATCGCGATCGCGTTCACCGTGCTCGGCCTGAATCTCCTCGGCGACGGCCTCAGAGACCGCTTCGATCCCCGCCTGCAGCGTCGGTCCTGAAGGCCGCGGACGCTCGACTACGATGATTTGCAAAGCAGGCGTGAAAGAGCGACGCATGGTGAAGACACGACGTTCGAGGTTGGCGGCGCAACGCGCCGGAAGCCGGCTCGCGGCCTGCGTGCTGGCGGCCGCGCTCGTGCTCGCGGCCTGCGGCGGTGGCGGCTCCGAGAGCACGCCTGCCGCAGCGCCGACGGCGCCTCCCGTGGCCGTCGGGCCCGACTTCGCCAGCGTCGCCGGGCGCGCCTGCAGCGGAGCGGCGTCGGCCGGCTGGTGCTGGCAGCAGCCGCTGCCGCAAGGCAACGCCATCGCCGACACCACTTTCGTCGATGACAGCCATGGCTGGGCGGTGGGCGATGCAGGCAGCGTGCTCGCGACGGCCGACGGCGGGCTCACGTGGTCGGGGCAAAGCTCCGGCACGCCGCTCGCGCTGGCCAAGGTGCGCTTCGTCGACGCGCGCATCGGCTGGGTCGCCGGCAGCTACGGAGAGGTGCTGCGCACGACGGACGGCGGCACCACGTGGCAGCGCTCGAGCTTCGGCCGCAACGACGCGGTGCAGGACTTCGGCGCCGCCGATGCGAACGCGGCGTGGCTCACCACGTTTTCCAACGAAGGCTACGTCACGCACGACGGCGGCGTGAGCTGGCGCAAGGTTCCGCCGGCGCCCCGGGGTACGTTCAAGCTCGCCTTCGCCGGCGTCGACGACGTGTGGTCGCTCGCGAGCTTCTTCACCGCGCAGCCAATGCTCGCGCACTCGCTCGACGGCGGCGCCACCTGGGTCGACCTGCCCTTGCCCCCGATCGAGCCCGGCCTGGCCGGCTACTCGAGCGACCTGCTGTTCAGCGACCCGTCGCATGCGCTGCTGATCGGCTTCGAATCCGGCTACACGCCGGCCGATCCGGCGGCCTTCGTCGCTCGGCAAACGCTGCGCATCACGGCCGACCGCGGCACCTCCTGGCAGGCGGTTGCGCTGCCGCCGGGAACGTCGAACCCGATCTACCGGCTGGCAGCGGGCGGCACGGTCTTCGCGGCCGCGCCCGGCAGCCTGCAGCGAACCGACGACAACGGCGCGAGCTGGCAGGCGGTGCCGCTGCCCGCCGCCTTGTTCGGCTACGCGAGCGCGTTCGAAGCTTTCAGCGCGCAGCGCCTGCTCGTCGCCGATGCCTTCGGGCGCAGCTGGCTCAGCATCGACGGCGGCATGCACTGGGCGCTGCGCAGCGCCCGTGGCGATCTGCACGGAACGCTCTCCGGCGTGTGGTTCTTCGACAGCCGGGAAGGCATCGCGAGCGGAGAAGACGGCCGTGTGCTGCGCACCAGCGATGGTGGCCGAACCTGGGCGAACACCGCCGATTCCGCGCCCGCGTTGCGGCGGCTGCAGTTCACGCCCGATGGCAGCCTCGGCTGGGCCGCCACCTCCATCGGCACCCTCGTGCGCAGCACCGACCGAGGCCGCACCTGGGCGCCACCGGTCGCCACTGGCGCCGACACGCCCGCGGGCATCGCCGACTTCCACTTCGTCGACCCGCTCCACGGCTGGGCCGTCAGCCCTTACGCCGATGCGTCGGGCTCGGCGATCTATCGCAGCAGCGACGGCGGCACGAGCTGGCAGCGCATCCCGGGCACGAGCCTCTCGTCCGGCTACGTCGCCATCCGCTTCGCCGATGCGCTGCACGGCGCGGCACTCGGCCCGGCCGGTATCGCGGCGGTGAGCAGCGACGGCGGCGCCAGCTGGACGGCGCGACCCACCGGCGTGCCCGATGCCATGCGGAGGGTGAGCTTCGTCGACGCCGCCACCGCCGTCGCGGTCGGCGAGGGCGGCCGCGTGCTGCGCTCGATCGACAGCGGGCAAAGCTGGCTGGCCACCGTCACGCCGGGTGCACGCACGCTCAACGACGTGCAGTTCGTCTCCGCCACCATCGGGCACGCCGTGGGCGACGGCGGCACCGCACTCGCCACCCGCGACGGTGGCCTCTCGTGGGCGCCGCAGCCGACCGGCACCACCGCCTCCTTGCAGGCCGTGTTCTTCACCGACGAGCAGACGGGCTGGATCACGGGATTCAACGGCGACCTGCTCGCCACGGTGACCGGCGGTCGCTGAAGGGCCGCGCGCCGAACGCGGCGGGGCGAAAAACTGCCGGCTTCGCGCCGCCGCGAACCGCCAGGCAGCGGCACGCTCGCCACCTCGCTTCGACAATCGCCACTCGCCGACTGCCGCCCGCTACGGGCACCATCATGGCCCTGTACCGCACCCTCCTCGTTCCCTTCGACGACAGCCCCGCCGCCAGTGCCGGGCTCGACGAGGCGATCCGCATCGCGAGCGAGTGCGGCGCGCGGCTGCACATCATGAACGTCGTCGACGACACCGCCTTTCGCAGCAACGCCGACGGCGACGAGACCGAGGCCGCGACGGATGCCCTGCGGCATGTGGTCACCGAAGGCGGCGAGCGCGTACTGCGCCACGCCAAGGCGCGCGCATCGGCGGCCGGTGTGGCGGCCGGCGTGGTGCTGGTGCACAGCGGCGGCACGCCGCTGCAGGCCATCGTCGCCGAGCAGGCCGAAGACAGCCATGCCGATCTCATCGTGCTCGGCACGCACGGCCGACGCAACCTGAGCCGCCTGTTCATGAGCAGCGACGATCAGCATCTGCTCAACATCGTGGGCGTTCCGGTGCTGCTGGTGCGCAGCAAGGAGGTCGGGCCCGACCTTTCGGTGGTCGAGCTCACCGCCAGCGATTCGATGTTCATGCCGGCGCCCTGAGCGCCGCAGAGCGGGCGGCTACTACCGCTCGATGAACGGACAGTCGTGCTGCGCATCGCGCAGCAGCAGCGTCCGTGAACTCGAACATCGCCTCCATGTCCTGTCGCGGCATGCCGGTGCAGGCACGGATGAGGTGCTTGACGAGCACCTGCCGCGTCGTCTGCGCATCGCCGAGCCTGAACGCGGGATAGGCCTCGACGACGGGCTGGTCCCAGCG
>Ga0209724_1002382_pt1 | contig 16094 bp, 11 predicted proteins | sample grotaG_FD_184143 | JGI IMG/M metagenome (GOLD analysis project Ga0209724, IMG submission 184143) | Glacier valley bacterial and archeal communities from Borup Fiord, Nunavut, Canada, to study Microbial Dark Matter (Phase II) -... | ecosystem: Environmental > Aquatic > Freshwater > Ice > Glacier ...
CTTATCATTATCAACAATAAAGTTGATTCCTGCAGGTTCATATTTCTGAACCAACTGATTAATAAGTTCAAGTTGTCTCACAGATATATGCCCGCCAAAGGATATATCTAATGAGTTATTCAAATACAGCGGATTTAATTTACTGTATGATAAGGCATCAATTTCACTTTCAGCAATTACAAACGAGGTTATTTTTCCAATTACATTTTGATCAGTGTTACTTAGCCATACGCCAAATGATTTATTACCATCAGCTACATAAGATGAAAACGTCTGATAGTTGCCATCCTTGGTATATTGCCTGCCCTTCATAGAAAAATCAACTATTTCACCTGCAATATTTTTAACCGGGAATGCAGTATTTAAAAATGAAAACGGTTTGTCAGGATCGGGGAAGAACAGCTTGTTATAAATAGTGGTTGTATATTTTGAATGTTCTATAATCTCATCACCAATACCACGGGAATAAAGATAATTGCGACTGGTATGGGGCAAATATGTTAAGTCAGGTTTTTCGTTTGTATTTGTATTAAAAGAGTGAGCAAACTGGCTTTGAACAATACCAGAATGGGAGTAATGTTGAAGGCCTTGTAATATTTTATTTACGGTATCTGCTTTTGTTAAATCGCCAGCCCTTTCATTTCTGCTTAGGTATTGAAATATATTACCCACTTCGCCTGTTCCCCATGATTTGTATAACCAGGTATTGCGGCTATTTCTGTCCAGAAATACATTGATCCTGCCTGCTGGTGAATTGGTTTGAACAATAAATTCCCGGCCATCTTTTTTTATTGGATAGTTATACCTGTCATGCAGAAAGTAAGCCATGTTAATGCGCTTGGCGGTATCTATATTTTGTTGAAAGATATGCTTATTAGCTTCATACTTTTCTTTTTGGCTAAGTCTCATAATTAGATTTTTATCGTTGAATAAGTAATACAAAACATCCTATACCAAAATAAAAAAAGCCTGCCGCCGTAACTTCGTATACTACCTGCAGGTGAAGTTTTGTAAGCGGATAAAACAGCTTGTTTATAGTATTACCCTTTTGCTCCAGCCATTTTATTAAGAGCCAGCCCATTACTCCTATAAGGAGCGCAAAGGAAATTGTGATCTGATATATTTGATACATCATTATTTTTTCTTTATGATTATATTTTTACCTGAATAGTTTTTTTTGATTCTTCCTTTATTTCATCAGCCACGTCCTGCTTTTCTTCTTTTTGTATGGGAGAATCATTTGCAGAAAGCTGCGGCGTTTCTGCATGAATTATTTTTACTTCAGTTTTTTCTTCCACCGCAATTTCTGCAGCAGATGGATTTACAGTATTACTATCCGCCGTATTTGTTTTATTCAATTCATTTGATCCGCCCAAATGATTTTCAGTCAATGGCTTAATTTCTTCTCCTGACAACTTTTGATTAATTATACTTTTTGCCGCTCGCTGATCGTCGGTTAAATACCCTTTGCTTTCATAAGAATCTCTGATATCAATACTTAAGCTGTTTAATTCTTTTGTGGTTAATCCATCAAAATTTTGTGGCAGATAGTCGGCTGAGTATTGCCTCCTTATTTTTTCATCCTGGTTATTAATTCCGGTCATTCCACCAAGATGATGTTCAACCAATGCCTGAATTTCTTTTGCTGATATTTTCTGCGTTTGCTTAAAAGTATCTGTTAATTCAGGGGATGCTTTTGCCAGTGCATCCCTCAAAGGTTTATTAAGATGGCTTTCTTCTTTCCATGATTTCATCATAGCTGAACCGGAGTGTAAAGCAAGGTTGGCTAAATGTTCCAGGAGTACAAAATGTCCAAGCCCTGAAGTTAACAGCGCCAGGTCAATGAGCAATTCATTTTCTGAATAAGAAGAATGTTTTAGCTGAAGGTTTTTTACCGGCTTATTGTTGTTTTCTTTAACACCTGATTCCGAATTAGGATCAAGCTTGTAACTTCCATCTCCTACAGCAATATCTTTACCATTTTTAAAATCAGTTTTCTGTTGTTCTGTTAATGCGGTTCCATTAATTACTTCAGGAGCTAAAATGTGGTCTCTTCTAACAGCAACAAATTCTTTGGTTGTTTTATCAAGTGTAACGAGGTATTCATTTAGCTTACCTGCTGCATCTTTTATTTGTTTTGAAACAAAATTTGTTTCACCATTAGCCAAATAGCTCAGCTCCTCCTTTGTCAGATTGAAAGAGTTTTTTGCAGACTGGTTAATAGGATGAATTTTTAAGGATACCGAATTATCAGGTTTTCTTTCCAGGGAAAGTCTCGCATCTAAAGAAAGGTGGCTGCTCATGCCCGGAATATTCACTTTGGTAAAACGTATTAAAGAAGTCCTGTTGCCGGAAAGCAACGCATTTAATGTACGGGGTGGTAAACTCAATATATCTTTTCCGGTTAGCCCTATAAGCGCTAATTGCTTTTGGGGTAATTCTGTTATTTCAAACTGCATATTTATATTTTTTAGTAAATTTATTACTTAAATTAATAAAAATTTATTAAAATGTCTAAAATTATTCTAAATATATACATAATGTTAATAAGTATTCTATCTAAATTCGAGGCATAGTTTACCGCAATTTCTGTATTTAGCATTGTAAAACCCTCATCCTCAAAGAAACAATCCGGGGCAAGCGTTGTGTTCGATTCTACCGTTCAAGAGTAATTGCAACTGAGTCAATACTAGTTACTCCTGATAAATTTGAAATTCGGTTCAGTTATCCGGTTGCAGGCAAGATGTATTATTCTTCAAAATTTGTGATCAGGATTCATCCTGTGTCAGGGCAATTAAAATTACATGCCGGTGTCGACATCAAAGCATATTATGTGCCTGTTCTAAGCATTGCTGATGGCATTGTAAAAACTGTCGCCTGGAGGGAAAAAGAAGGAGTTTATGTTGTTATTGCTCACGGAGATTTTGAAAGTGTATATGCACATTTAAGCAGCGTGTATGTTCAACCGGGCCAGTTAGTTTGTGTAGCTGAAGAAATTGGCATAAGTGGAAATACCGGAATGAGCACGAGTGCCCATCTGCATTTTGGGATGAAATACAGAGGTCAGTTTTTTAATCCCCGGTTATTTCTGGATAACATTGCGCAACTGATTTTAAAAGATATTTCGACTGATTAGTTTATTCAAAAAAACTTTTATTCTTTTGGATGAGTGAACTTGTACGTTTGGGTGATTTATAATTTCTCAGCGTGTTTTATAAATGCCCTGAATATTTTATAGCAAAACAATATTTCTTGTTCAACTGGCAATCACGATAAGATATTTTATGTCCTTTAAGTATGCCTTTCTAAACTCCTGGATTTAAGCCCTCAATTATTATTATCTAAAACGATCACAATTAATTTTTACCTGATAAAATTCAAATAATAACAAGTCCATTTTTGATGGCATACATTGCCAGCCCAATACGTGTTTTAAGATTTAGCTTTTCACAAAGCTCATACCGATAGCCTTCAACTGTCCTGGTACTTAGAAACATTTTTTCTCCGATTTCTTTATAGCTGAGTTCGGTGCAGATTAATTTCAAAAACTCAATTTCCCGGTCCGTTAATTTTACAAAAGTGCCTGTTTTGTTTTTTGCATCCATAATATGATTGACTGCATGCATCACTTTACGTGTTATAAACTCATTGTAGAAATATCCAATAGTGATAACTTCATCAAATGCCTGTTTTAATTCCTCGGTTTCTGCATCCTTTAGTACATATCCTTTGGCCCCGCTTTTAATCATCTTTATAATGGCTGTTTCAGCATCCATTGTACTTAAAGCAAGCACTTTAATCTCAGGGTAATTATCCTGAATCCATTCTGAAGCAGCATAGCCATCCATCTCTGGCATGTTAATATCCATCAAAACTATGTCTGGCAACTGATGAGGGTTTAATTGCTTTATAAAATCCTGACCATTGGCAGCATCGAACAAAACCGCATGATTGGGGAAAAGATTAATAAGCACTGCTAATCCCTTCCTTAACATCGTGTGGTCATCGACTATTACGATATATCTTGTTTCATTCATAAGGTAAAGTAATTCTTATGATTGTACCTTTATCAATAAAGCTATTAATATTTGCTTGCCCCCAAACCAGGGCAGCACGGTTAATGATGTTTTTGAAGACCAAGTCCTTTTTTTTTGTTTAATAATTCCAAATTAAATCCTATTCCATTATCAGCAATTTCAATTTTCAAATGCTTTGTTTGAAAGGAAAAGAAAACATCAATATTTTTTGCTTTTGAGTGTTTAAGAATATTCTGGATGGTTTCCTGAATAATGCGAAAGAGGATAAGTTTTTTTTGACCTTCCAGGTTTTCCTCGGTGCCTTCTATTTTGCAACTGGTATGTATTGGTCCCAGCCGTTCTATTCTTTGCAATTCATGAGTTGTCATATCTGTTAAACCAAGTAATTTTATTCTTTCCGAGTTTAAGCTTTTAGTTGCCACTAACTCGTAAATATTTTAAATAAAAAGCTACTTGTAAAAAAGTTGCAATTGTAAATCAATGATTTAACGTTATTTTGGTTTAAAATAGTAACACTACTTTTAAAAATCTTACGATTTCATTTATATGGATAAAAGGTGATGCAAAAGATTTTATTGCAAACAAATGCATCCCTTTATAGATTGATTTTAATTAAATAATTAATCGATAAAATGATTATAGCTTAATAAATTATGGCGGGTAATTAGCTTTCTAAGGGTGATGCAAGTAAAATTTAGAATACATTGTATAGTTTTAACGTTTCCTTAACTAATATATATGAGTGGTGGTAAACTTGACTACTATTCATTTGTCTTATTATTGTTGAAAAATATTACAAATAAAATATACCTTGGTTGAAGTCTGTGCGTTTATCTTAAACATGTATATTTATGGTTAAATAGGATTTTATGAAAAATATTGTTATTGCTAAAAGAGAGCTTTACGAAAGTCTGAAGTTATCAATTGATGAAGTAACAGGGGCTGGCATAAAAACAAAGGATGGTGTTGAATCAATTGTGATTTTTATCGCTACGGATTCGGATTCAGTTATCGAAAAAATTCCCCAGGAATTCAAAGGTAATCAGGTACATGCAGAAGTTCGTTCCTTAGCAGAAGCGTGGTAACGAATTGTAATCTTTACTTGTACTCAATCTAATAAGTACTACATTCACAAAAAGATTTCCAAAATTTATTTAATTTTCACGATCTTTCTATTCCTAAAGATTAAAAGGTCAAATGAATTTGAATGACACTCCACTTTACAGCCTTCGGTTAACGGACTGCGATTCATACGGGACCAAAACACTCGAAATTACATTTTCAAACCTTCTCCGAAATTATAATTGGGGATTATATTTTGGAACAATTCAGTACCTTTTGATTACCAGGAATTTTGGAAAAGACACCTTCCTGCATATTTCATTTAATTTATCAAATTGTTGTTGGATAGATCCTGTTCCAATTATGTCAATTTTAGTTGCTGCCAATAGATACAAAGAGATTTATTCAGGGGCTGTAAAATTTACTTTTGCAGGCTTTAATCCGGCTGATCCTAAATTAACTGACAAGCCATTAAAGTTTTTAGCGACAGAAGGTTTTTTAGACCAGGTATTTAAAGTTGGTGATATAATCTATTTTGGTGACAATCAAATTCAGGTTTTAGATAAAGATATTTTACTTGCCAAAATTATTCACCTGGATACCAAACTTAATTATACAAATTGCACGGTAATTAAGGCCCAGATTATTAATACAAGTAAACTGTTTGAAAAGAAAAACACTGCGGGGGACTGGCTAAATGAGCAGTTAAGTGAAGCTAAAATAGGCCTGTTGGGTAAGGAATCGGAATTAATTATTCAGGACGTTTTATATAAAATCAAAATTTTTTTAGATGAAACATTGCATAACATTTCCCAACATGCATATAACGACAAAAACGCGTGGGCTTCAATATATGTGCGTTTCAGGAATGGAACACGCAATAAGTCAATCTCTGTAGAAGAACGGATTGACCTTCAAAATAACATTGAGCTGGAAAGCAAATATTGTCCCCGTCTTAACCGCCAGTTCGTTGAAGAGAATAATTGTTTTGTTGAAATCTTTGTTTTGGATAGTGGTCTGGGGGTAGCAACTACCTATTACGGTAAAGAACGCAGATTAGCTTTCAGAAATGCCATTGATGAAATTTTTCGCCTAGGGAAAAGGCGCAAGAGTTCAGAGTTGAAAAATATGACTGCCAGAGGAGGATTAAATCTAATTTACGATCTTCTTCAACAGGACCGTGATTATATATGCGGCTATAGTGATAGCGAATGGATCGGCGACGTGGTACCGTTTAGTAAACAAAACCCTGTTTTATTTTATGATCCAGGTAAAGTGAATTCTGTTTGTGCCGCTGGGGTGTGTTGGATTGCACGGCTTTCAATGAATTCCGGAACACAATTAAATCAGGAAGACTGGAAGTCCTGGGTAGGACACCTGTATGATAATCCTGTCTTCTTTGGGTATAAGGATCAGCAATATTCGCATGAAGAGCTTGCCGATTTCCAGATTAATGACAACCGGTTTCCCGGCGACGCTTTTTCGAAATTTAGCCCCCAACCAATCTTTGATGTAATTCGTGCTCAACAGTCAAATGTCGTAATATTACTGGCGGGCCAGTTAATAACCAAGATTAAGGTTTGGGAGAATATTGATAAAACGCTTCATCATCACAGTCCATTAGGAAATAATGATTCAAAAGTTTTGATTATCGGAGATATTCCGGAGAAAGAAGCTCTTACCTATGCTGCAGCATTAATCCAGGCAAGAATTTATGAAAATGCCAGCTGGAAATCTAAAATCACTGATATCATTCTTATCACTCAGAAATTTTACGTTTGTGTACTTAGCAAAATAAAAGATGAAAACAGCCAGTCGCCTCAACCCAGCTTTACCTTCGTAAAGGATGACGCCATTAGGGAGCAATATATCCATGCTATTCATTACGATCCGGCTTTGCCAAATCCTGCAAGATCAATAAGGGAATATATAAATTTTCTGAAATCGTACGATTCTTATTTATTCTGGTTTCATTTACGGAATCATTCATTGATAAAGTATCTGTTTATCAACCAAAAGATTAAATGGGGAGAACCGGATGTATACATAAATGGCTATTTGAACTTCTCACTCACTTTAACTCAACAAATTTTTTTACAACTTTACAAGCTTTCTCTCACCCGATGTTTTGGTTTATTTCACAACAAGGTGGCAGCCTTGCGAAATACAGATGATCTGACAACAAAGTTGTGTGAAGAATTTAACAGCAACTTGGAGATAAATAACACGACACAGGCACTTACATTATATCTTGGTAGTGTTTATGGCAGTGGTACGAATGAAAAAAATACGCTTATAAACTATCCAAAAATCAACAATGATTTGGTAGCAAACTTTTTCATTCATCCCGGAGTAGAGGAATTTCGTCCACGTATAGCGTTATTATTTTGGCCTAATGCAGATGAGCTAAAGCAATTTATTGTTGATGCCAATCCTGTTCCATACCAACGAATTGGGAAATCACATACTATTGCACCATACGGCTGGAAGTATTTTCCCATTCCACGATACGAAGCAGATGGAAAATCGTTTTACCAACGCAACCCCAGGGAAACTTACAATGATTGGCAGTCGATTAGTAATGCGATTATTTCTTTCGGAAATGTCTCCTATCAAAATTTCACCGATTTGTTCAGGGTGGATATCAAGAAGGCTTTGGAATATACCTTTAAATATAAAACAGAACTGGCCAAATACCTGATTATTGAATTTGCTTACGTATTTAATGCCAGGAATGAAGACGATTTTGCAAGAAAAGAATATTTCAATTTTTGGCAAATGGCAAATACAATTGAATCCCATAAATTGACATTTTATGAAAACATAGGCCTTATTCTTTATCCCAATCATCTGAACACTTCTTTAGCCATCAACTATATTCAGTCAACTTTTACCAATATTAATGAGGAAAATCAACTGATTCCGGTAGACTTTACACAATCATATCATGAGTCGAATGCCTATCTGATATCCCCTCTGACGTTGGAACGTATCAAAGATGCATTGAATAAACAAGCCGCACAAGGGAAAAATAATGTTCTGTTTTTTGATTGCACTATTGTATCCGGTAAGACCAGGAAACAGATATATCATATATTAGAGGGGCTTGGTGTAGGAACTATAAGAACGCTGACTATTTTGGACCGCAGCAGGTTGCCCTATAATCTGCCGAAGAAAGATGAAATACGGTCATTTTGGCGAATGGATGTTCCCCGGCTTGCCAATGGCGACTATAACCCAATCAATGCTTCTTTGCAGGAAATCGCTACCATGAAAACGTTGTTTACGGAACCTGCAAAAATGAGATATGATCAATGGTCAAAGGCTTGGGGAAACAATGTTCTTGGTATTGTAGATGCAGAGAACGGCATTGAGCCATCCCGGCTACCCGCAGAAGCGCAACAAACAAAAAAATTTGGTGTATATAATTTCCACCCGCATGATCAAATTGGAGGTAGAGACAATCTGATAGACCTGGTTAATTCATTTGGTTTAAGTATTTATTGCGCGGAAGCTCATTCTATGACCGGAAGAAATGACCTGTCATTGTCGATGATTGAGGAATTCTTTTTACCCCCATCTATCATAATCGAGCTGATGGCTTCGCAATTGCTTCTGTTCCCTCATGACTTCTCCACGGATTTGCGCCTGAAAATGCTAAAACAATTATTCCAGGCCTCTTTATCGATTCCGGATTCAGACAATCACACAGCTTTAGCTGCTATTGTTTTATTAAGGCAGGGAGGAAATATTATTACGGCTTTGTTTAAAGACATGTTTCGTATTCATAACATGCAGGATGCTGTGACCAATATGGATTTAAGAATAGGAATGGCTTATTTAGTAAATAAATTCGGGCTTCAGGATTTATATGATATCAATTCTTATGATTCTATATTGATCAAAAACCAGGAGGATAACATCTGGCAAATCTACAAACGATTTCACTTTGAAATATATGAAGGCAAAGGCAAGATGCATTCCAGACCTATCCTTGAGATATTTTCTTCAGAACCCAAGACTTTTGAACAAAAACTGCATGATGCGATTGTTAGTTTTTCAAGATTGAAGTCTATATTTAAAAATGATATAAAAGAATGGTTTCTCAGAAGTACAGGAAAGCCGCTGACTCATGCAGCCATTGTGAAAAAAATGGATGATAGTTATAAAAATAGCTTGGCAATCCTGGAAAGTAAAAATGCAGATGAGTACGTAAAGTTCAGTAATTCCGTAAAAAGCGATCTTCTGCCATTTTTGCAAAATGTGCATAGCGCCCTTTTTACATTGATTTCTTCAAAAAATGATTCCGTTGTTCAAAGACGACTGAGTGGTTTAATAACAGAAATGATACGAAGAATAACTCCTGAAAGATGGCGTGACGAAGGAATTTCTAAAAAAATAAGTCATTTTTCAGACAAGGTAACACCAGTGATTTTAGTTTCAGCTTTTACGCCGGATTTTCCTGAGAGTTACAAAAGTCATGATAATCTATGGGTAGTATTTGACCGGCGGGTACAGGAGGAGTTAGAAAATCTCTTGTATAATGCATTGTATGCAAACTTGCCATTTCAAGACCCTAACAATAAAGCAGACGTGCGGAAAGCTCACATGTGGGTAGGAGTAAATTATGAGAAAGACAAACTAACAATTAATTTTATAAATTCAATTAAAGAATCTTTTGAAAAAGTCAGGACTGATATTATCAAGGGGCAAACAGATGCTCACCGCCATTGCGTATTTGATAAGGCCTTAAATGGTCATTCGGACATTATCCGAATTTACAGTGATGAAACAAACCTGATCCAGGTCACTCTTACCTTACCAGTTTTATAATTTGATTACTTATGAAATATAGTCTACTCATTATCGATGATGAATCGCAGAGAAACAGCGCTTACCGTGAATTGCTAAGCGATGAATTTGATTTGGAAATTCAAAACGATATCGTTTCGCAGGATTTGCAAAATGCAATCAATGACTCTAAAGTAGATTGCATTATACTCGACATGGTATTATCCAAAGCGCCCAATCCGGATAAAGAACATTTTGATATGGTAATGGACATGATTGGATCAAAGAAGCCCGTAGTATTAATCAGCAGGTCTTTTAACAAAATCGCTTCATGGATCAGTAATCAGCGTGAAAGACCTAATATCATCGCTTTCATTGGTTGGGATGAATTGTATACTGAAACTTATCAAATTAAGGATGTCAGTACGGCAGCGAGTTTCCGTCTTAGAATAAAACTTGCACTGAATAAATATTTTCATCGGTCAAATTCAGAAAAAGAGCCGAATTCCTCCATTGTCTTAGTACATTTCTCTGATTTTCAATTTGGTGACCCTAATTATGCACCTGATGCGAAACTTTTGAATGACAGGATTTTGGCGATCAAACTTATTCAGGATTACAAGCTAAAAATAGATTTTATTATTGCCTCCGGCGATATTGCTTATACGGGTCTTCCTTCTGAATTTGAGAAGGGTTATGAATGGCTGTATGATTTTGCAGTGTTGGTACTTCCGCAAAATTTTAAAAATATTGGAGAACGGATACTCCTTTGCCCCGGCAATCATGATGTTAATTTATCTTTGAATGCCGCTGATTATTTTACGTATAATTTTAGGGCAAGCAGTACCACACCCACCCCAGATACATTTTTGAAGAAAAGAGAATCGCCCATCAACGATCACACCCAATTTGGCCTTTTGCCTTTTACGCAATTTGCCTATCGTCTGACTGGTGATATTAACTGGATAGAAAATCCTTATGGCAATTGTTTTATAAATGACCGGTTCATCGGATGGGGTATTCGATTTATACATATTAATACTGTGATGGAACTGGGTTATCTGACGCCCAAGCAAATTTCTGTCATTGCAGATAAAGTCAAAAATTTAGCAAAATCTTCAAGACCGGTTCAAGATCATCTATTTACGTTGATTATTGCCCATAATGGCCCGGAAGACATGGGATATATTTTTGGGTCGGATGTGCCACAAGCAGCCGGCGATCTCTTTGGGTTAATAAATGCAGTAGGCGGAGATCTGTATTTGCATGGTCATCGGCATAAGACAGAACGACTACGGACAATTTCTTATGAGGGGAAGTTTACAACTAAAATGCGGTATGGGATGTCTGGTACTATAAGTCTAAATCAGGGTCTTCAACCCAGCGACAGCAGGCGATCTTTTTCCGTAATCGAATTATTTAGAAAAGATAGTATAGTGACTAATTATGAAGTCAAGATTTTTGAAATTGAAGGCCAGGATTTCCATGAAGCGACACATAAAAAAAGTGAAGTTGATTTAACAAAGCAATGAAGTCGAATGAAAATGAAAATTATAATTTCTCTCTGTCTATTAACCGGTAGCTCATTTGCATAAATGAATTATAATAACTTTTTGCCAGTTTATGACAGCCTGGGAGTGCCAAGTTTTATGAAGCTAACTGATACTGCCAAGTTTTTTAACCACACCAAGCCAATGCCGGGTAGCAGGATCACAATGATTGATGAAAATGAAAAAATTGTTGGGTATTATGTTTTAGAAATTAAGCGTAAATGGGTATTCAAGAAAAAATAACGCTTAATTTTCGAATGCAAAATCATCCAATCCAAACTCTACTAATACAGTTCATGTTTCTTATATTTTTTGATCACTTCTATTCAAATCATCTTGCAATCCAAAGCTGATATTTGTTTTCAATTTGGATTAGGTACAATTCTATCCAAGACTTTAGTATTGTATAAAACAGTCAATCATATATCAGGTTCTACTGCAAATGCGGCTGTTTCCGATTGTATTATTGGTGAATAATGTTTATAAATGCCAACAATTTAATTAGTCTATTTTGTTGGTAAATTCCATCACAAATATGATGAATTGGCTTTAATGCTGGAAGTATCCGATATTTATTTACATAAGTAAGGTTTGATATTTTTTGTCTCCTTAATACAGAGCCTTTTCTCAAGCAATATTTTCCGGCATAAATAATAGCTTACAAGTTTTATTACACATTGTTTATTAAAAGATATGCTGCTGATTTTTAGGCTATTCTTTACTATTTTTATAGTATGTCAGTACAAAAATACCCATATCAAAACCTTTCCCTTAAAAGTATAAAGGGAGAAAGATGGAAGGACATCCCTGGTTTAGAGGATTATTTTATGGTTTCTAATTTTGGAAGGGTAAAGCGTCTGGAATTTGAAATGCAACACGATAATGGTGTAACTTATAGAAGGGCTGAAAAGATCATCAAGCCCAATCATGTAAAACAGAAAAATAATTTTTAAAAAAATTATACTGATATCTTATTCAACCGGGTGACGTTAAATAAGGCAATCCATACATTTACCCTAACCAGGTTAGTATATAATTGTTTTGTTGCAACCTTCGATTTAAATAACAGGGAAACCTTAATACTTTGCAAAGATGGAAATGGCCTGAATATTACTCCGAAAAATTTAATACTGGTAACCCCATCATACAGATCGCAAAGAATTTATAAAAGAGGCAGAGGAGAAAGTTTATTTAAAAACGCATTACCAGAGATAAAGGAAAAATGGAGAAAAGCTTCGGCTAAAGCACGCCGAAAACAGGTGAGTCAATATTCATTGACCGGAAAAAGAATAAAGATTTATCTAAGTATTACTGAAGCAGAATCCGCCACAGGAATATTGGGAAGTAATATAGGATCGGTGGCTTCTGGCAGAGGAATTGCTGCTGGTGGCTATGTGTGGCGCTGGGGTAAAGAAAAAACAGTGGATGTTAAAACTTTTAAAACAGAAAAGCTAACGCAAAGAAGAATTAAATATGGCCGGAAAGTAACACAATATGATTTTACTGGCAATAAAATTGCCCAGTTTCCATCAATTCGGGATGCAGAAGTTGCAACCGGAGCAGACTACTCTGCAATAAGACGTGTACTGACGGGTGAATTTAAAAGTGCTAAAGGTTCTTTTTGGAAGAAGGGATATGGCATGGATAAAATTGATTTATCAAATTATAAACGGGGGAAAGAATCAATGGCCGCAAGCGTCTCAAGAAAAGTAAATAAACTTTCTCTGACTGGAAAAATTATTAAAACATATCCCAGTATAAAAGAAGCTGCTCTTACTGTAAAAATATCTTCCCCTAACATCATTTTAGCTTGCAAAGAAAAACAAAGAACAGCCGAGGGGTATAAATGGGAGTACGTTTAAATGTATTTTCCTTATAAAATTAAAAAAAGTTACCCTTATTTTTCCAATCAATTAAAATCCATCCCTATATCCCCTCAATTTCTGCATAAATATTTTTAAGGTTGGTTAGTAAAAAATTTGCCTTTTGTTCATCGTCTCCAAAGTCATATAATTTAGGTAAATCCGGATAATGCTTTTTTTCTTCATCAATAGCTTTTAAATCCAGGGTTACTTTGCACCTGAAAGTATTGGCTTCATATTTCCCATAAGTATCCTGGTTATCCCGGGAAACTATACCCACTACTTCTCCGGTATTTTGATTGGCAATTTTGGAGGCGGGGATTACTGTATCCATTCTCTCATTAATACTGATGGATGTTTTATTACGGTCAATGGACAAGCCCGTGTTATTTTGTTTTATTTTACCAAACAGTTTTTCCAACCAGTCTAAAGTTTCTTTTGCACGTACTGCTCCGGAAATTACAGAACCCATAATGGAAGTGATTGTATTGGCGGTTTCTTTACCATACTGCAAATGAAACTGGGGTAATTCCTGTAAACCTAACACTACGGCGACTTTATTGCTTCTGGCGGTGGCAATCAGGTTATCTATTTTATGCAGGTATAGTGTTGGTGTTTCATCTACTACGATTGCAGAAGGGTTATTGCCAGGAGAATTAATAAGTCCAATAGTCCGGACTAATACCGCAGCAAAAAATGCACTGTTGATGTTTTGTCCTTTAGGACTGTTTGCCAAAACCATTATACTCGGTGGATTAGAAATTTTTAAATCAAAGTCACTTGCAGAGAATACCCAAAAACTTTCTTTCGTGGCAAGGCGTGATATTTGTATTTTAAGTGTTCCTATTTGACCTTCAAGTTGATCAAAGGATTTATTGTCATATGCAGTTTTAAAAGGACTTAGCAAAGAATGTATTTCAATCATGGAGAACAAATGGGTAAATATCCGATCATAAGGCAGGGCTATGAAAGCCAGTAAATGTGGAAGTGTTGAATATTTACCTTTTTGATGTTTTGCTAAAAAAAATATGGCAGCCGATAAAAAATTGATAGCGGATTGCGTAAAGAACTGGTCACTGCCGGAAGCCTTATCTGATTTTTTTAAAGCGGTAACAACAGCATCAGCAGTTTCTCCTGCATCTGCAAGTGTTTTAATATATTTTGCATCCAATGGATTGATGCGCCGGGAATATTCTATCTCATCTAAATTGACACAATGAAATTCATGATTTTTTAAACTGCCATTATTTTGTTTATTCAGCAGGTAATGATAGTAGGTAATCTTTGCCAATGCAGGATATTTAAAATCATAGACCATCATTGAATATCCCTTCGCCAAAAATTGTTTTATAAAAGGAATAATTATAGATTCGGTCTTTCCTGAGCCTGGTACGCCAAGTACCATAATTCCCCTAAAAGGATTGATATTCATCCAGCCTTTATGAATCCGTTTCTTATAAAAAAAACGGATAGGTACATTGAATATATCAGGGCTGCTGTTAAAAGACTTGTTTTGCTCAAAGCTTTCTTCTTCTTCATTCCATACATCTTTTTTCAATTTTTCTTTTAACCGTTTGGTTAAATTAGAAAGAGCAACTTGCAAAAGAACAGCACCTGATAAATAACTGATTACATAACAGAAAAACTGAGGGCTGCCATGCATTACCGGCAAAATAAAAATGCTCACAAGATAAAACAATGCCCCAACTAAAAAGGGATAAATAAAATGTTTGTAGATGTGGAAGTTGATATTCTTTCTGGCTGCAGCAGTAAGGGAAATCAATAATATAATGATGAATAAAGTCAGATGGCTCAGCAACACATTGGCGATTACAGGTATTTGATACAACTTAGCATTCAGCGGTGCAGCAAAAGGGTTCTTATTATACCTGATAGAAAAACAGTGAATGTAAACATCTAAAAAAAGAAAAAGGTAAATAAAGAGTTGAAAAAAGCTATACACTTTTTTTTGTGCGGATGTTTCTTCCATATAGGCAGCATAATTTAGAGATTAAATTTAAAACCTGCTCACAGCAGGAACCGTGCTTTTAAAACCTGGCTATATCCGATCTTTAATTCGACTTTTCTTCCGGAGACTTGCTGCTCTGTTAATTCAACACTGAATATTTTTTGTGTTGGATAAGTAAATTTTTTAAAGATGTAAAAGTTGCGCCAGGAGCCGGAGATAATTGAATTATCATTACTGTAAAACTGGAACATGGGTTGCAGTTCCAAATCCTGACTTACCGCTGCATTCACTCTAAACCTATCCTTTATTTTGAACCTTACCTGGTCAAGATCAAATTGTAATTTACTTTTATTCCTTGCGCCAATATCAAATAACAGGTAGTCGCCTACTATATAAATATTATTTATCCATACAGATAAGCCATATGCTATTGCTGCAATGTTTTTAATTTTTCTCTTTTTTGCAAGCGCCTGCATAGAAAGCGTATAACACTGTTGCTGAGACAATGCATTGGATTGATTAAGCTGTACGGCTTTATTTGGATCAACCGAAATTACGTAGGTGGTTGGGCTAGTATCTTTAAAAGATTTTGCATTATTTACACAGATCAACTTATACACAGCAACAAATACTTTTGTTACCACTGTAACAGTAAAGCTTTGATTTTCGGTAATGTTGCCAGAAGGTTTTATCCGTAGGATATTTTTTTCCTGAATGTCCCCTTCAACATCCGGTGTTGATATATCTGCATACAGAATGGGTTCTGGTGAAATAATATGAGTAGTGGCATTAACAGGAATATTAAATTCTATAATGTTATTTT
>Ga0209724_1002384_pt1 | contig 16084 bp, 10 predicted proteins | sample grotaG_FD_184143 | JGI IMG/M metagenome (GOLD analysis project Ga0209724, IMG submission 184143) | Glacier valley bacterial and archeal communities from Borup Fiord, Nunavut, Canada, to study Microbial Dark Matter (Phase II) -... | ecosystem: Environmental > Aquatic > Freshwater > Ice > Glacier ...
AGAGTGCTGGTGCTATCTTACTTTTTGGTACCGAAGCGTTTGGTATTCCTGTAAGTACCACACATACTATTACGGGTGCAATCATGGGAGTTGGATTAACGAAACGTGTTTCTGCTGTGAGGTGGGGAGTTACCGTGAATTTACTTTACGCATGGATTCTGACCATTCCCGTTTCGATGGCTTTGGCTGCAACTATTTACTGGATATTTAAATTGCTTAACTTCGGTTAGATCAATTATCAGGATATAAGAAAGAGGTGAAGTATTATTCAATGAATACTTCACCTCTTTTTATTTGGAAAACTGAGCCCTTCGAGTGGTTGAAAACCCTCGAAGCGGCTATTTTAATCTTTAAAAACCGTTAACGATAGATCTATTAAATACTTGATATTTACACTTCTTTTTTTAGCGTAGCCGCTGAAAGGGTTTGTAACCGCTTTCAGGGCTATCACCTACTTCAACTCCAATATCATTGATGTTTTTGCAGGCAGAACGATGTTATTCAAATCATTCACGGCCTTTCCAGACATCACTTCTTTACCGGATGTGAACCCTTTGAGCGATTCTGCAAACCGGCTCGTGTTGAGTGTCTTCTGTTCTGAATTCAGATTGAGGATTACCATCACCGATTCCTTTTCGTTGTACCTGAAATAAACATAGAAATTGTCCATTGGATAGTAATGTTTCAGCATTCCATTATGGATAAGAGTTTTATCCTTTCTCCAGTTGACCAGTTTTTTCATGAATTGCTGAAAATCTGTTTGGTCAGCAGTTAAGCCCGTACCTTTGAATCCGTTGATCTGATCACCTTGCCATCCGCCCGGAAAATCTTTTCTCATTTTGCCATCGCCATCACGTTTAAATCCGGTCATTAATATTTCACCGCCAAAGTAAGTCTGAGGTATACCACGTGTTGTCATTAGGAAGGTCATGGCCGTTTTATACTTTGGGATATCTTCACCAATTGCAGAGAAAAAGCGCTCTGTATCATGATTCTCTGCAAAGATCACAAGATTATCAGCTTTAGGATAGAGGTAATCGAGCGCCAATGTTTCGTAGAGGCGATTTAATCCGTCTTTCTCATTCATCGATTTTACAATAGCATCCTGCGTAGGAAAATCCATTAGACTTGGCATATAGGAGACATATCCATTGGGATTTACTTTCCCTTTTTGCCAGAAGGCAACAGCTGCCGGGTTGGTATTCCACTCTTCACCAACAATGTTGAAATTCGGATATTCATCCATCACCTGTTGGGTCCAGTTGGCCATCATCTGTTTGTCGGGGTAAGGATAGGTATCCATACGGATGCCATCGAGTCCGACATATTCGATCCACCAGATTGAATTCTGGATTAAGTAAGTGGCCATGTATGGATTGCGCTGGTTCAGGTCGGGCATTGTTGGCACGAACCAGCCATCTGTAAATTCTTTGGAATCTATTTCAGAACCATATGGATCCTGTACCGTCGCTTTCTTGTGATTGGTAATCTTATAGTCGGGATATTCGTTGATCCAGTCTTTCATCGGCATGTCTTTCATCCACCAATGACTTGATCCGCAATGGTTAAAAATCATGTCCATCACCATCTTAATCCCTTTTTTCTTCGCCTCTACGCTTAATGTCTGATAATCGGCATTCGTGCCAAAACGGCTGTCCACTTTGTAAAAGTCGGTGGTCGAATAACCATGATAAGATACACCCGGCATATTGTTTTCGAGGACCGGATTTACCCAAATAGCAGTATAACCGTTGTCCTTGATATAGTCAAGATTATCCTGAATCCCTTTCAGGTCACCGCCATGGCGTCCATCGGGGTCGGTACGGTTCGCTTTTTCAAGTGCGTCGGGCATTGAGTCGTTCGACGGATCACCGTTCACAAACCGGTCGGGCATAATCAGGTACATTACATCGGATGTATTGAAACCAACCCGCTGTGAAGAACCTGTTTCACGCGCTTTTAACTCGTAAGTGGTAGACACAATCGTTTTGCCGTTTTGCTTAAAGGCGATTTCGAACTTACCCGGCTTTACATTCGGCGATAAGCGCAAATCGAGGAAAAGGTAATTCGGATTTTCAACGGAAGACGAACTGACCAATTCCACCCCTTCATACTTGATTTCGGGTTTGGTCTCCGATATCCGTTCTCCGTTAACCATTAGTTGCAGCGAAGGATTTTTGAATCCCGTCCACCAGAACGGTGGCTCAACCCTGTTGAGCGTCGGTTTGTTGGCTGCCTGAATGGGGATCACGGTAAGCAAAACAATCGCGAAGAGTGCAATTGTTTTGATCGTTAATTGTTTAATGTTCATTGCGATCGTGTTTAAGTTGAACTTCTGTTTTCTTGTTTCCACCGATAAAGTATTCCTGGTCATAAATTGTCAATGTCAATTCCTTATCCGAAAGATTCCCGATGCAAACGGTGTTTTTGTTGACGTTTATTTCGAGAACTGTGTTTCTGAAGTTGATCCGAAACGAGTAAGCGGTCCATTTATTGGGCATCAAAGGAGCGAATGAAACTTTCCCGTTTCTGACCCTCATGCCACCAAATCCTTTTACGAATGCCATCCATGTTCCGCCCATCGAGGTGATGTGGCATCCGTCGGATGTGTCGTTGTTATAATCGTCGAGATCGAGACGTGCTGTCCGGAGATACATTTCATAGGCCTTTTCCTCGTATCCGATGGCGCTGGCCAGGATGGTGTGAATGCAGGGCGACAACGACGACTCGTGAACAGTCAGTGGTTCGTAAAAATCGAAATGCCGCTTGATGGTCTCTTTGTCGAAGTCATCTTCAAAAAGAAACATACTTTGCAGCGTATCTGCTTGTTTAATATAGGGTGAGCGTAAAATACGATCCCATGACCAGTTCTGGTTAATCGGCCGTTCACCTTTTGGAATCTCTGCTGCTTTCTTTAAATCCTTGTCGAGGAAACCATCCTGCTGCAGGAAGATATTCCGTTTTGCATCGAAAGGGAGATACATTTTTTCAATGATTTCACGCCAGTTTGCAGTTTCGGAATTTTCGTTGAATCCCCATTTCTCGGTTAACTCCTTGTATTGAGCAGCGTGTTTATCTTTCAGGTATTCAATTACTTCGAGCGTATAACTAAGCGTCCATTGCGCAATGCGATTGGTGTGGTAGTTATTACTGACATTATTTTCGTATTCATTCGGACCTGTAACGCCGAGCATCACAAACTGTTGCCTTTCAGCAGACCAGTTGACCCTTTGCACCCAGAAACGTGAGATGGCGAGCAGCACTTCAAAACCGTAAGGCGCGAGGTATTCCCGGTCGTTTGTATACCGGACATAATCGAAAATGGCAAATGCTATGGCGCCATTCCGGTGTATCTCCTCAAAAGTGATCTCCCACTCGTTGTGACACTCTTCGCCATTCATTGTGACCATTGGAAAGAGAGCGGCACCGTGTTTAAATCCAAGAATGGCTCCGTTGTCGATTGCTTTTTGTAACTGCTTATGCCTGTAAATAAGTAAATTGCGTGCCACTTGTACCGGTGCTGTCGCCAGGTAAAAAGGGAGGCAAAAAGCTTCGGTATCCCAATAGGTGGAGCCGCCATATTTTTCGCCTGTGAATCCTTTGGGGCCAATATTTAGCCGCTGGTCTTCGCCTGTGTAGGTTTGCTGAAGCTGGAAAATATTGAAACGAATGCCTTGCTGTGCTGCAACATCACCTTCTATTTTTACATCACTGGTTTTCCATTTTTCGAGCCATGCCTGCGAGTGTTCCTGTATCATTTGATCGAATCCTTTGTCGAAAGCAGCGTTCAAATGCTTAACCGCGGTTTTCATCAATATCTCCTTCGGGAAGTTCTCTGAAGAGACGTTAACCCCGAATTTTTCAATCGTGATCGATTCTCCTTCTTCGATCGATAGTGGGATGATATTCGAGATAAATTTAGTTCGGTTTTCGACATCTGCTGAATAGGTAATCGCTTTTCCATTACGCAGAACGTTGATCTTCATTCCGGTGCAGACATGAAAGAGTGTCTTTCGCACTTCGGCCGTGATATAGCCTTCGCCCGGTTTTACATTCACTTCAACCTCGTCCCAGAATTTTTCGTCGTAGTTGGCATCCTCGTTACGGATATCGAAATCGAGATATGGCGTTAAGGTGAGTTTATCAGAAAAGTTAAGGGCGATTACCGTGTACCTGATGGCGCCGATTTCGGAATCGACGATGCTTAAAAAGCGGCGCGATACCACCTTTACCTGTTTGCCCGATGGTAATTCGGCAATAAACTCACGGTAAAGATTCCCTTCCTGCATATTTAGCTCACGTTTGAAATCGAGAACTTTAGCGGTGAAAAGATCGAGCGTTTCGGTGCCGATTTTTACGTCTATTCCGATCCAGTTGGCAGCATTCAATACTTTGGCAAAATACTCCGGATACCCGTTTTTCCACCAGCCAACGCGTGTCTTATCGGGATAATAAACACCTGCAACATAGTTTCCAAGAAGCGTTTCGCCCGAGAACTTCTCTTCGAAATTGGCCCGGTGTCCGATTCGTCCGTTTCCGAGACTCATCAGGCTTTCGGTGATTTTATTATATTCGGGATGGAATTGATCTTCAATAATCTTCCATTCGTGGTGCACGATATATTCTTTCATTCTTTTGTCGTTATTTTAATATATAAAGATCAATTCCATAGAGACGCATGCCATGCGTCTCTACAAATACCACGATCTTAGCTGATCCACATTCATTGTTTCAAATCCAGGGATGATAAATTCGGCATTTGTTAGGTTTTCGGGTTGACCAATACCAATTATATGCATTCCACCGTTTCGGGCGGCATCGATACCCGCCTGTGCATCTTCAAACACCAGACAATTATGCGGATCAATCCCTAATTCGATGGCCCCTTTTAAAAATACTTCCGGGTCAGGTTTGGCTTTCGACACTTTATTTCCGTCAATTATCGCATCAAATTTTTGGGAAATATTGATCTTGTCAAGAATTGACATTGCGTTTTTGCTTGCTGACCCCAGAGCGATCAACATGCCGCTGTTGTGCAATTCGTCTAAGAACCGGATGACGCCGGGAAGTATTTCATCGGGTGTCATTTTCTGAATGTACGAAACGTACAAACTATTTTTGGTGGCTGCCAGTTCCTCTTTCTTTTTTGGATCCGCTTTGATTTTGCCAATTTCGAGCAGGATATCAAGCGATTCCATGCGACTGACTCCCTTTAAACGTTCATTATCATGTTCCGAAAAACTAAAACCGAGATCATCAGCGATTTTCTTCCATGCCAGGTAATGGTAGCGTGCTGTGTCTACCACAACTCCGTCAAGATCAAATAAACAGGCTTTAATTTTCATCCGTGAATCATTTATTTTTTAGAGGTCCCGAAAAATCGGGACCTGTTTTTTAACTTACTCTTTTGCTGCAACAATGTATTCTTTTACAAAGACAACAGAGATTCCTGCTGCAACCATCGAAAGTCCGGCTACACCAAGCATATAAATGGCCTGGCCGCCTACAAGACCTAAAACCAGGCTACCCAACAATCCGGCTGCGATCTGTGGAATTGTAATCGTTGCATTGAAGATTCCCATGTAAACTCCCATTTTGTCGGCGGGGAGCGCAGCAGAAAGTATAGCGTATGGCATTGCAAGGATTGCTGCCCACGCAATTCCTACTCCAAGCATTGAGAAGATCAATCCATATTGATTTTGAATAAAAACCATAGAGATTAAGCCGGCACCTCCAGCCAATAAGGCGATCATATAGACCGTTTTCCGTCCGAGTTTGTTCGCCAACTTAGCCATTATCAACGAAAAGAGCGCTCCGAACAAACTGTATCCGGCAAATATGACGCCAACCCAGTTTCCTGCTTCATTGTACCCTGCAGATATTGAATCACCCGCAACTGTTTTCCAAACATTTTGGGCAACACCAGGAGTTGTGTAAACCCACATCATAAAAAGGGCAAACCAGGAGAAAAACTGAACGATTGCCAATCTCCACATGGTAACCGGAATCTCTTTGAGCAGCTTGATAAAGGAGGTCTTTTTAGTTTCGACCTGTTTAATTTCGTTGTATTTACGGTACTCTTCCGGCGGATATTCCTTTGTTTTAAAACTTGTCCACAATACAGAAAGCAACAATGCCCCACCTCCTAAATAGAAGGCCCAAATAACCGTGGGAGCAACTTTTTCACCAGCTGCGGGAATGTTTGATACACCGATCCATGTTAGAATGAAGGGTAGCAATGAACCGACAACAGCACCAGCATTGATCAGAAAGCTTTGGACTGAATACCCCTGATTTCGTTGTTCTTCCGAAACCATATCTCCAACCAATGCTCTGAATGGTTGCATTGTGATATTAAAAGAGGTATCCATGAATAGCAGCATAAACGCGCCAAAAAACAGGGGTGGCAGAATGTAGGCGAAGAATTCCGAGTTTGGCATAAAAAACATGGCCATGGCTGAAATGATTGCCCCGACAAGAATGTAAGGAATCCTGCGCCCAAGCCGTGTCCAGGTGCTATCGCTGAAAAGTCCTATTATAGGCTGTACAATTAAACCGGCGAGCGGTGCCGCTAACCAGAAATAGCTTAAGTGTTCAACTTCAGCGCCTAATGCGGAAAGGATTCGGCTGGTATTGCCATTTTGCAACGAATAGCCAATTTGAACACCCATAAAGCCAAAGCTCATGTTCCAGATTGACCAAAAGGAGAGACTCGGTTTTTTTGCCATAATAGTAAATTGTAGTTTATAAATCAGACTTATCAGAAACTGGTTAATAAAACCTGCGTTCAGATCTGTCGCACGAATACAGCAGATCTTCAATCGACAAATGCACCAAAATATTGAAAACAAGAGAAATTCGTAGCCCCCGGAAAGGAGTACGATTTGTGGAGGAAAGGACAATTAATATTCGGGAGCAAATATAAAACAGGAAAATTTGAAAAACAATAGGTAAACTCTTTTAAATCAAAATAATAGTTGAGAGTTAGTTAAAACCTTTTATGCAAACGTTTGCGAAAGCATTCTATTTGTCAGATTTTTTTGGTCGATTCACGTATTACAAGGTTTGTATCAATATAAAACGTTTCTCCCTCACCGGTCCGATGCGATTCAATCCGCTTTAAAAGTACGGTTGCCGCTTTTGCACCCATCTCGTAGCCGTGCTGATCGACGGAACTTAAGGTAGGGGTTGTAATGTCGGAATAACTACCTGCCGAAAATCCCATAATGGCTACCTTTTCAGGAATCGCAATGCCCATTTTTTGTAAAGTTTTCATTACACCAACAGCAGTTAAGTCATTTACTGTGAATATTCCGTCAGGCGGTGACGGAAGCTGAATTAATTTACGGGTGGCAATAGCCGCAAGTTCGAATGAATCCGCAATAATCACATAATCTTCGATGTAGGGCATGTCATGGTCTTTTAATGCTTCCATATATCCCTCCAAACGGCATTTCCCAATTCCCAGTGAAGATGGTGCGGCAAGGTGCGCAATTCGTTTGCATCCCGATTCAATTAAATGGCAAACGGCATTATAGGCTGCTTTCTTATCATCTATAATAACAATGTCAGAATCAAAACCATCAGGAACTCTGTCGAAGAAGACCATCGGAATCCCGCTCTCCTCAATCATTTGTAAATGGGCAAAGTCTTTGGTCTCTTTCGAAATGGAAATCAAAGCGCCTTCGACCCGGTTCGAAAGTAAGGCTTGAGTGTTCATGATCTCCCTTTCGTATTTTTCATTCGATTGGCAGATCATCACATTATAGCCGGCCTCGTAAGCAACATCTTCGATACCGCTGATTACAGATGAAAAGAAGTAGTGAACCAGTTCCGGAATGATGACCCCGATTGTATTTGTTTTGCTGTTTTTAAGCGACAATGCTACTGCATTCGGTTTGTATCGGAGCTTTTTCGCAAGTTCATTAACGGCATCTTTGGTATCCCTGCTGATATCAGGATGATCTTTTAATGCACGCGATACAGTAGAGGCTGAAATGCCAAGCGCTTTTGCGATATCCTTTATAGTGACCTGACTGCTCATTGAATCGTTTAGTTCATTGTTAAAATGACTGTACTAAAGTAACTATTATTTCGGAAATGGCAAGAATTTTAAAAATGGCCTTTAGAGTCGCGATTTATCATGTTGTTTCAGGCCATTTTTAAAACATGTTGTATAACATGTTTGCTGCAAACGTCACCGCAAACGTTTGCATAATAATTTTTCGGTTCAGGCAAAGTAAATAGTGTTAAAACAATGTTAAAAAGATGTTAATTTGTGGTGCCGAAATGAAAAATGGAAAGGTTTGTGGAGGCAAGCAATTGATATTCAAACGTGTAATTCTAAAAATACCTGTAATGGGTGAAATTTTTTTAACCATGATTTATGAACCATTAATTTGACGCACATGAAATTTGAATTTGTAAAAATGAAAGCGACTTGGTTTATCCTTTTTGCATTACTGACGCTGTCAGTAACTGCTCAGGAGCGACTGATTACCGGTAAAGTTACCGATGCTGCTACCAATGAAAGTCTTATAGGTGTGACAGTTATCATTGAAGGAACTTTTACTGGTACTGTTACCGATTATGAAGGAAAGTATTCGATCAAGGCAACGCCGACATCGAAACTTGCATTTTCATTTATTGGTTATACTGCGCAAACATTCGCTGTTAATCAGCTATCAACATTAAATGTTGCCTTAGCTCTTGAAACAAAGAGAATCGACGAAGTAATTGTAATTGGCTATGGAACTGTTAAGAAGTCGGATGCAACAGGTGCTGTAAGTACGGTAAGTGCAAAAGATTTCAATAAAGGTGGAATCACTTCACCACAGGATCTGATTGTCGGTAAAAGTGCAGGAACCGTGATTACCTCAGCCGGAGGTGCTCCTGGTAGTGGATCTACGATCCGAATCCGTGGAGGTTCTTCCATGTCGGCAAGCAATGATCCATTGATTATCATCGATGGTTTTCCTGTAAGTAATTCAGGAATATCCGGATTAGCGAATCCGCTATCTACGATCAATCCTAATGATATCGAAACTTTTACTGTATTAAAAGATGCTTCGGCAACTGCTATTTACGGATCGAGAGCTTCGAATGGAGTTATTTTAATCACTACAAAAAAGGGTGTCATTGGTAAGCCAATGCAAATCAACTATAACGGAACGATGTCTGTTAATACTGTTTCAAAGTATATGGATGTTATGTCGGGTGATGAAATGCGGGCACTTGCATTGGATCTTGCTTCCAAAAATGCGGTTGGTTTAAGTATGGGTAGTCTTACACGTCTTGGCAAGGAAAATACTGACTGGCAAAAAGAGATCTACCGGACAGCTATTGCACACGACCAAAACATCAGCATCAGCGGCGGACTGAAAAAAATGCCTTACCGTGCTTCGTTTGGTTATTCAAGTCAGGATGGTATTCTGAAGACAACCAATATGGAACGTTCTACATTGGCAATCGGTTTAGATCCTATGTTTTTTGATAATCACCTGAAAGTTAATATTAACCTAAAAGGTAGTTACACGAATCAGAATTTTGGCGAGTCGGGAGCAGTTGGTTCTGCTGTCGCATACGATCCAACACAGCCAGTTTATAATGGCAATACCAAGTTTGGCGGATTTAACACATGGGTAAATCTTTCGGATGTATTACCAGATGGTTCAATGAACCCCAACGGTAGTCCAAACCCGATTGGTGTTTCTAATCCAGTTGCTTTGCTGAATCAAACGGATAATAAATCGACTGTTCAGCGCAGTATCGGAAATTTGCAGTTCGACTATAAATTTCATTTTCTTCCCGATCTTCGTGCAAACATGAATCTTGGTTATGACTATTTCACGACAACAGGTCATAACAATGCAACTGAGAATTCAGCTTTTACTTTCAGAAATGGAATTGGTCGTAAAAACGATTATACGCAGGATGGGAAAACGCAACTATTCGATTTCTATTTGAACTATGTCAAGGATATTCCTTCAGTTAAGAGTAGAATTGACGCAACAGCCGGTTATTCATGGCAATATTTCCATAAAGAAGGAACCACATTTAACCGCAATTTCGATGGAACACAAGTAGCTGAAGACTCAAAATTCATTAACGAAAACTATTTGGTTTCCTTCTTTGGACGACTAAATTATACATTTAATGACCGTTATTTATTGACTGCTACCATTCGTGATGACGGATCTTCAAGGTTTGCCAAAGCCAACAGATGGGGATTTTTCCCTGCCGCAGCTTTTGCATGGAAAATCAAGGATGAATCGTTCCTGAAAAACACTGCTGTCGTTTCTGATCTTAAATTAAGATTAGGCTGGGGTGTTACCGGTCAACAGGATATTGGTAATGATTTTCCTTATCTTTCTGTTTATCGCGGAAGTACAGCAACAGCTCAATATCAGTTTGGTAATTCCTTCTACAATACTTTACGTCCAAATCCATACGATGCAAACATCAAATGGGAGGAAACGACTACTTTCAATGTAGGTTTAGACTTTGGTTTCATGAATAACCGGATTACAGGTACGATTGATGCATACAAACGTCAAACAAAAGATCTGTTGAACTTTATTCCGATTGCAGCAGGTAGTAACTTCTCTAACTTTTTGACTACCAATGTTGGCGATCTTGAGAATAAAGGTATTGAACTCTCTTTGAACGGACAAATTGTAACAAACAAAGATTGGAATTGGAGTGTTGGTTTTAATGCCTCCTACAATGAGAACAAAATCACGAAGCTGACCAAAACCGATGATCCAAATTATGCCGGTGTTGATGTAGGAACAATTGGAGGTGGTGTCGGAAACACAATTCAGAATCAACGAGTAGGATTCCCTGTTAACTCATTCTTTGTTTTCCAGCAGGTTTATGGTTCGAATGGCATGCCAATTGAAGGGCTCTATGTTGACCGTACCGGAAAAGGCGGAACTGTTACAAGCAATAACCTGAATAAATATCATTATAAAAAACCTGCACCTGATGTTACATTGGGAATTAATTCACGGGTTTCTTTTAAAAATATGGACTTCTCGTTTGCCGGCAGAGCTAACATCGGAAACTACGCTTATAATAATGTTGCTTCCGGTGCGCTGTATTCTACCGTATATAACCAATCCGGATTTTTTAACAATATTCCAAAACAGGTTAACAACGCGAAGTTTACAAACACACAGTATTTCTCTGATTTATACATTGAGAACGCCTCTTTCTTCAAAATGGATAATATGAGTGTCGGATACAATTTCGTCGAGTATGTAAAAGCGAGATTGAGCTTTACCGTTCAAAACGTCTTTACAATCACCAAATATAAAGGACTCGATCCTGAAGTAGATGGCGGTATCGACAATAACTTTTATCCTCGTCCGAGAGTCTTTGTACTTGGCGTAAATCTTACATTCTAACTTTTATTAAGGATACGACATGAAAAACAATAAAATAAAATCATTAGTAGTTCTCTTTACCGCGCTGATGTTTACCTCTTGCGTTAAAGACTTGGATGTTACTCCGAAAGATCCGAATATCATTACTTCTCTTACCGTTTACAGTACACCAGCAGCCTACAAAGAGGGATTGGCAAAACTGTATGCCACATTTGCTGTCAGCGGACAGCAAGGCCCATCTGGTCAGCCTGATATCGCAGGAATTGATGAGGGATTCTCGAATTACCTTCGTCAATACTGGAATGCACAGGAATTGTCGACCGACGAAGCTGTTATGGCATGGAATGATGCTACAATTAAGGATTTCCATTGGCAAACATGGGCACCTAATGGGGTAGAGATCGCTGCGATTTATTCCAGAATCATGTATACAGTTGCGCTTAGCAACGAATACATACGTGCCACTGCTGGTAATACAGATGCCGACATCGTGAAATACCATGCTGAAGCAAGGTTTATTCGTGCATTGGCTTATTCACATGCTATCGACATGTTTGGAAATCCACCATTTGTTACCGAAGCTGATGTTCCGGGCGCATTTTTCCCAAAGCAGACAACCCGTGCCGAGTTATTTACATACATCGAAACAGAGTTGAAAGCTATTGAAACTGAATTAGGAGCTCCAAAATTTGAATATGCGAGAGCCGATCAGGGTGCAGCATGGACGCTTTTAGCTAAACTTTATTTGAATGCAAAAGTATATACAGGAACTGAGCGGAACGCTGACTGCGTTACTTATTGCAAAAAAGTATTGGCATCTTCCTATACACTTGCGCCAAAATACGCGAATAATTTCACCGCCGATAATAATTTAAGCCCAGAAATTATTTTTCCAATAACGTCTGATGGTAAGAATACCCAGACATATGGTGGGATGACCTATCTTGTTCATGCCCAGATTGGAGGAACCATGTCTGCCGCTCAATTTGGAGTTGGTGGTGGCTGGGGTGGAATCCGCACAACAAAATCGCTGGTCAGTAAGTTTACCGATAATAGCGGAAAAACCGACAAGCGGGCAATGTTTTGGAGTGAAGGACAGAAACTCGAAATATCTGATATCGGATTATTTACCGACGGATGGGCGATTACAAAATTCAGCAATCTTACTTCTACAGGTGCAGCTGCCGCACATGCTCATCCTGACTTTGTTGATACCGATTATCCTATGTTCCGTCTTGCTGATGTGTACCTTATGTATGCCGAAGGTGTTGTAAGAGGCGCATCCACAGGTGATGCAGCTACCGCTTTAGGATATGTAAATGCATTGCGTGCAAGAGCCTATGGCAATGCTACAGGTAATATTACAGGCGGTCAGTTGACATTGGATTTTCTTCTTGATGAACGCTCACGCGAACTTTATTGGGAAGGACATCGCAGAACAGACCTTGTCCGTTTTGGCAAGTTTACATCCGGCACTTATGTTTGGCCCTGGAAAGGAAAAGTTGCAGAAGGAGTTGCAACTGAAAGTTTCCGCGATCTGTACCCTATCCCTTCAAACGATTTAGGAGCAAATCCAAATTTAAAACAAAATACTGGTTATTAATACTTTAAACTTTTGAAAGATGAATAAAAAGATATTTATATATTTAACGTTCATTGGGTTAATCGGACTTTTGTTTTCTTGTGAGAAAGAAGGAACAAAAGCAGTGTTGCTGGACAGCCCAATTGCGCCGACGATTACATCGGTACCCGATTTGACACTGAAAAGAGCCAATGGATTGAATGTACTCGAATTTGTTGGTACTCCTGTCAATGCTGGATTCCAGGCTTCTGCTACTTACTACCTCGAAGCTTGTGTGAAAGGAAATAATTTTGTGGATGCACTTCCAATTTTAAGTGATGTTCAGGATCTTTCAATGAAAATTACGGTGGCCAATCTTGATGCAAAATTACTTACAAAATTTCCTGCTGATCAGGTTTCTACTGTTGATTTTCGGATTAGGTCTGTTCTGTCTTTAAGTAGCGGAACTGGTTCATATAGTTATAGTTCTGCTGTTAAATCTGTTGATGCTACTACTTATGGTCCTCCTACGCTGGCTTTGACTGTTGCCGGAACAGCACAAGGAATTACCTCCCCTGCCGACAACAAGATTTATAGCGGTTGGGTTTACACCGATGGTACAGCTTTCCAGTTCACCAATAAGGATGATAGTAAAAAATATGGAGGAGTACTGCCTGTTGATGCTTTGACATGTCCATTAGCTGAAAACGGACCTGCAATTGCACTTGGCGCCGGAGCTTATAACCTTACAGCCGATATTAATTCAGGTGTAATGAAAATGACGATTGCTGATGTTACCATTGGTATTATTGGAGATGCAGTTGGTGGCTGGGATAATGATACAAAAATGGTATACAATTTCACTGATCGTACCTGGAATATTACCAAAACCGTAACAACCGGTGGTATAAAATTCAGAACGCATGGTGGTTGGGCATCTGTGAATGTTGGCTATAATCCAGCTGGTCATAATTTGAACAATTTGTACCAAAACAATGGCACAAAGGACAGTGATAATATTGGTGATATTGCACCTGGAAAGTATAATATTAAACTGTATTTGGAAACTACTCCATTCAAGGTTGTTTTTACACCAACTATTTAAATCTTCAAAATATTTCTCATGAAAAGAAAAATGATTAATAGAATATTGGCCGTCCTGGTTATTGCAGCCATCTTTTTTGGTGCATGTACAAAGGAAAAATCGGATGTCAGATTAGCTCCGACGCTCGCTACAACCCAGGTTTTAAATATCAAATCTGACTCAGCTACCGTCGTCGGTTTTGTAGTCGCTGAAGGTGATGGGTATACAGAAAAAGGGGTTTGTTATAATACAGCCGCCGCTCCGACAATTGCTAATAATAAAGTTGTATACACAGGTCAAACAACATCAGCAGCTTTTAAAGTGAAAATTGGTGGTCTTGCTTATGCTACCAAATATTACGCGAGAGCATATGCCACGAATACTGTAGAGACAATCTATGGTGAAGAGTATACTTTCACTACTTTGCCGGTAGTTCCTACGGTTACTACTGTCGCCATAACGGCCATAACGAGCTTCACGGCTACTGGAGGTGGTAATGTTACCGCCTTAGGTGGTGCTAATGTCACCGCACGTGGTGTCTGTTTTGGTATCAAAAGTAATCCGACAACAGCCGATGGCAAAACAACCGACGGAGCGGGTTTAGGTGCATTTACAAGCTCATTAAAAGGCCTGACGCACTTTACAACTTACTATGTACGTGCTTATGCAACAAACAGCGCAGGTACAGGATATGGACCTCAAGTATCGTTTAAAACCGCAGCCTTGCCTGATGCAATTTATGTGTTAGGCGATGGAACTGCAGCCGGATGGGACAATACGATTGCTATTAAAATTAGCCAAACATCAACTCCTGGTATTTATGAGGAAATTTTAGACCTGACTGCCGGAAAAGGCATGAAGTTCACTCAAACGTTGGGTGCATGGCAACCACAATGGGGTCAGGTTAAAGATCAGGCTATCGGCATCTTAGGTGCAAACCTTGGCGGTGGAACCGACCCCGAAAATATAGCTACTCCTTCCACATCCGGAAAATATAAAGTAACTATTGACTTGAGCGCAATGACCTACAAAGTTGTAGCTGCTTTTCCATCGGCTTTGTTTATGATTGGCGATGGTGTTGGTGGTTGGGATTGGGCAACTATTAATCTACCTATGGTCGCTGTTAATAGTCATCCTAATTTATTTTGGAAAATTGTTTGGCTTGAATCTACAGGTAGTTTCAAATTTGCTCCTCAAAGAGAATGGAAAGACGATTTTGGCAAGACTGGCAACGCAACTGCTGGCGTATACGACAAAGGAGGTGACAATATTTCAGTCCCTGGTACTGCCGGTTATTACATGGTTGTAGTTGATTTAACTGCAAACAAAATTGCAATTGCCGACCCAAAAGTTTACCTGATGGGAAATACGATTGGTTCGTGGGATACAGGCAATGCAGCAGGTTTATTCACCGTTGATAATACCAATAGCGTTGTTAAAATCACCAAGACTTTAGCCGCCGATGAATTACGTATGTATGCATGGCATCCCTGGTTTACCGATTGGTGGCAATCCGAATTCATGATCTTAGGTGGTAAGATTGAATTCCGTGGTACAGGTGGAGATCAATCTCGTGTCACCGTTACTGCAGGCGCGCATACTGTCAATTTGAATTTCAAAACCGGAAATGGCGCTGTTTTGTAAGAAATGTTTTTAAAGTAAAAATGCTTACTATACTCCCTGTCAGGCAATTCAAAAACCTGACAGGGTTTATAAAATATAGAATTGACGAACAAGTCTACGATAGATTTGTTTTTGTTATTGATAGACTATTTCATTACCGCCGTCCTAACGGCTTAGTCCTAAGAAACCGGGCCTGTCTGGTAATCTTTTCTCACTACTAAAAAGGAAGTTATGACCCGTATCAGTTTTCTTATCTTATCCATTCTGATTCCACTGCATTTTTTTGGCCAGGTGACCTCTAATCCTGCATTGCCAAACGATTCCAAACCGGTCACCATCACCTTTGATGCTACACAGGGATCCGCCGGGCTGAAGGATTATACGGGTGACATATATGCCCATACGGGAGTTATTACGGATCAAAGTACT
>Ga0209724_1002387_pt1 | contig 16077 bp, 17 predicted proteins | sample grotaG_FD_184143 | JGI IMG/M metagenome (GOLD analysis project Ga0209724, IMG submission 184143) | Glacier valley bacterial and archeal communities from Borup Fiord, Nunavut, Canada, to study Microbial Dark Matter (Phase II) -... | ecosystem: Environmental > Aquatic > Freshwater > Ice > Glacier ...
TAAGGGAAATGGGTCCGGTTATCACTGCTTTGATATGCGCGGGAAAAATTGGTTCTGGCATGGGTGCCGAATTGGGATCAATGAAAGTGACAGAACAAATTGATGCGATGGAAGTTTCTTCCACAAATCCCATGAAATTCCTCGTCGTTACACGTGTATTGGCAGCCACACTTATGATTCCGTTATTGGTCTTATACGCTGATGGATTTGGTATATTGGGAAGCTGGGCAGGAGCAAATATAAAAGGTGATGTAACACTCTCATTATTCTTCGCGCAGGCGTTTAGCAGCATCTGGTTTATTGATTTGATACCAGCTATAATAAAAACATTCTTTTTTGGGGCAGTGATCGGAATCGTTGGATGCTATAAAGGATACAACGCCGGGCGTGGAACCGAAAGTGTAGGTATTGCTGCCAATTCTGCTGTGGTATTGGCATCCCTCCTTGTCCTGATTGTGGATATGGTTGCTGTACAAATTACTGATCTGCTGGTATTATGAATACAAGTCAAACAGAAAATACAGGTAAGGTTTTATTGAAGCCGGTAAGCAAAGAACCGGTTATCGAAATAAGTAATCTTCAGAAATCATTTGGCAAACAGGCGGTATTAAAAGGTGTGACGTTACAACTTTTTAATGGTGAAAACCTGGTGGTGCTGGGAAAATCCGGCTCAGGAAAATCTGTTCTGATCAAATGTATCGTTCGTTTATTAAATGCCGACAATGGATTAATTAAGGTGCTTGGCGAAGATGTGAGTAAATTGGGAAGCGATGGCTTAGCAGAACTGAGACAGAAAATAGGGTTTCTTTTTCAGAGTGGTGCTTTGTATGATTCAATGACAGTAAAGGAAAATCTGGAATTTCCCTTGAAAAGAATACGGAAGAATCTTTCTAAAAAAGAGATGGATGAAAAAATTAAAGAGGTTTTGGAAAATGTCGGTTTATCAGATGCCTTAAATAAAATGCCTTCACAACTCTCAGGTGGTATGCGTAAGCGAATCAGTTTGGCCCGCACCATAGTTGTCGATCCTTTGATTATGCTTTATGATGAACCCACAACCGGGCTTGACCCGGTAACTTCCGATGAAATTAGCGCTTTGATCAATGATGTTCAGAAAAAATATAAAACATCTTCCATTATTATCACACATGATATGGAGTGTGTCCGGGCTACTGCCAACCGTGTTATTATGTTGCAAGACGGTGAGGTTTATCTTGAAGGGAAATTAGATGAATTTGAAAAATCAGATGATGTGCTAATCAAATCATTTTTTAAGTAATCACAATTCGACACGGCTCAAGGTATTTTAAGGTTAAGGAGCACAGTCGAAGACTTGGAATTAATTACAGTTAAAATAAAAAATAATGGATAACCATTCTCAAAACTTTAAAATAAGATTAGGTCTGTTTGTTGCAGGAGGATTGGCTCTTTTTGTAATTGCTATATTTATTATCGGGAAACAGAAAAACCTGTTTAACCCGGTATTTAAACTCTCTACGACTTTTTATAATGTCAGCGGGTTGCAGGTAGGAAATAATATCCGTTTCTCGGGGATCAATGTAGGAACTGTTGATAGAATCAGCATTATTAACGGATCTACCGTAATGGTGGAAATGTTGATCAGGAAAGAAATAAAGCAGTTTATTAAAACGGACTGTAAAGTGTCCGTTGGTTCTGAAGGACTTATTGGCGACCGGCTTTTATCTATTTCTCAAGGAAGCCACGATGCTCCCCTGGTAAATGATGACCAATTGCTTTCATCAACCGAGCCTGTAGAAACAGACGCTATTATTGCAAGTTTGCAGGTAAGTGCAGGTCATGCCGAAGTTATTACACAACAACTTGCCGAGGTTATGCTTAAAATCAACAGCGGTCGTGGTACACTTGGCCGGTTGATACATGATACAATCATTGCTGAAAATATCAATCAGATGATCGGGAATTTTCAGAATGCCTCCAGTGAAATGAAAGGAATGATCGTGTCAACGAAAGATGATATATCTGCCGTCATGAAGAGTGTTCAGGCTACTGCAGATAATGCCCAGGCTTCGACGAAACAGCTTGAAAATATCATGGTGAACATGAACAACGGAAATGGCACATTAGGCCGTTTATTACGTGATACAGTCACTTCTCAAAATATTGATACGACCCTTATGAATCTTAAAAGTAGTTCCAAAGGATTGGATGAAAACATGGAGGCACTCAAACACAATTTCCTTTTAAGGGGATATTTTAAGAAGAAAGCAAAGGAAGAGGAAAGAAAGCGGATTGATGCAGCAGAAAAAAAACGTTGAGAACTGAAATTAATTGATGTGAAAAAATAATTATTACAGGGATAACAGGTAAAAATTACAGGTATGGAAACGATACAACCGCAAGGAAAAGATTTAAATATTAACCTCAAAGGGGTTACAATTTGTTGCGATGATTTTGGAACTGGTGATGTTCCGGTCATATTTATTCATGGATTTCCTTTTGACAAATCATCGTGGCAGCCTCAACTGGAATTTCTAAAAAACACGCATCGTGTACTTGCTTACGACATTCGGGGGTTTGGCAAATCAACTGCCGGTGAAGAAAATTTGAGTATCAGTTTATTCGCTGATGATTTGGTTGAACTGATGGATGTTTTGCAGATCGACAAGGCTGTTGCCTGTGGTTTATCGATGGGAGGATATATTTTATTGAATGCTGTCAACCGTTATCCTGATAGATTTGAGGCGATCATATTAAGCGATACACAATGCATTGCCGATTCGGCTGAAGGGAAGGAAAAGCGCTATAAAACGATCGATCAGATTAATGCTGAAGGATTAACATCTTTTGCAGATGCTTTTGTCAAAAATATTTTTTGTCCTGATTCATTGAATACGAAGAAAGAATTGGTTGAGAAAATAAGAAACATCATTCTCACAACTTCACCCATCACAATTACCGGAACTTTATATGCCCTGGCACAGCGCCCGGAAATGTGTTCATCATTGAATGAAATACTTATTCCGGTTTTAGTCCTTTGTGGCGAAGAAGATACTGTTACCCCAATGGCACAGGCGGAGTTTTTAAATCTAAATATTTTAAATTCAGAATTCTGTAGTATTACTAAAGCCGGACATCTGTCAAATCTTGAGCAACCCGATGAATTTAACCGCTATCTTACTCCGTTTATTACGAATTGGTAATTTAAAAAGCTGATTATTTAGGGTAATAATCTATCAAAACAATCAAGTTATATACGGGCAACTTCAAAATATTCAAAAATGGCAGATGCAAATGTGGTTCAAAAATATTATCCTCCTTTTTCTGTTTCTGGTTATAATAAGTGATTTTGCATTTTCGCAGCAAACTTCACCCAAAAAAGATTCAACACTTATTTACAAGCAAATTCAAACTTATTCGAAACGAAGCAAGTTTACAAAGTTTGTTTATGGTGTATTTTTTAAGCCGGTACAAACCACTTCATCGGGCAGGCGAAAACTTAAAAAGAGACTGATTTATCACAAATACAGTGCGTTTGAAGGGAAAATAATCAGGCATATTAACATTGAAACACTTGATCCGTTTGGTTTTTCAATTGGCGATACCATTGAAGCGCAACAAAATTTCATCTCAAAAACCGGGAATAACCTGCATGTAAAATCATTGCCAATTGCCATCCGGAATCTGCTGCTGATTAGTCAAAACCAGGTATTTGATTCGTTGCTTGTTAAAGAATCCGAGCGTCTGGTACGTACGAGGGAATATATTCGTGATGTTTCATTTTACGTTAAAACGACAGCAACCAAATCCGATTCTGTTGATATTTTTATTCGTGTATTGGATATTTGGAGCATTATACCACGTGGTTCAGCTTCCACTTCGGGTATTACGATTGATTTGACCGATAAGAACTTCATGGGCCTTGGTCACGAATTTCAAAATATTTATAGACGGGACTATACAGAGCATACAAACTATCTGAATACAAACTATACGATTCCGAATATCAGAAATACGTACATCCGCACAAATATCCATTTTGATATCCTGGGAGGTAAGAATTATACGAGAGGTTTATCCTTTGACCGTCCGTTTTTTTCACCATTTGCAAAATGGGCCGCAGGTGCTTATTTTACGCAGCAATTTCGTGCAGATTCCATCCGGTCCGAAAATCTGCTCTTTGTTCCGCAGCGATTTAAATTTAATGTGCAGGACTTTTGGGGAGGAAATGCGATCCGGTTATACTCCGGAAATTCAGAATATACACGTACAACCAATTTTATTTCAACTGCCCGTTTTTTAAGAATCCGTTATCTCGAAAAGCCGACAGAATTGATTGACCCACAACATATGTTTTCGGATGAAGATTTTTACCTTGCCAGTGTTGGCATCTCAGCACGAAGATATGTGCAGGATAACTATATTTTTAAATTTGGGATTACTGAAGATGTGCCTGTTGGAAAGGTTTTCAATTTAACGGGAGGATATCAGCAACGAAATAATATGGGCCGTTTATACATGGGAACACGTATTTCGCTGGGCGATTATTTTTCGTGGGGTTACCTGGCCTCAAGCCTCGAATATGGAACTTTCTTTCGTGGATCACATGCAGAGCAGGGAGTTATATCGGCAAATCTTATATATTTTACTTCATTGCGGGAAATCGGAAAATGGAAATTCAGGCAATTTGTAAAACCACAGCTTACAATTGGGCTTAACAGGTTTTCGTACGACAGTCTGACAATTAACGAAGGATATGGTCTGGATGGGTTTAATAGTCTGGGATTATCAGGAACCAGGCGCCTTTTATTAACGATTCAAACACAATCCTATGCTCCATGGAATTTTATCGGATTCCGTTTTGGCCCTTTTCTTACCTATACACTTGGCATGCTGGGAAATTCTTCATCCGGATTTAGAAACAGTAAAGTTTATTCGCTGGTTGGACTGGGCGTGCTGGTTAAAAACGAGAACCTCGTTTTAAATGCATTTCAAATATCGCTCACATTTTATCCGGTAATCCCAGGCAATGGACGAAATATTTTTAAACCAAACTCCTATCAGACATCTGATTTCGGCCTCCGGGATTTCGAAATTGGAAAACCGGGAACCGTAACATATCAGTAAAATTAAAACCTCAATGCGATGCAAATACCTGGTGTAATGAAAAAGATTGGATATCTCCTTAAAGAAACCTTCAATGGATTTGTAGACGATAACGCCATCAAACTCAGTGCTGCGTTGTCCTACTATACGGTGTTTTCTTTGCCTCCTTTGTTAATCATCATCATGTCTCTTAGTGGAATATTTTTTGGCGCAGATGCGGTAAGAGGGGAGATTTTCGGGCAGATTAACGGTCTCGTTGGAAATGATGCGGCACTCCAGATCCAGGAGACAATTAAAAATGTTGAACTTTCGAACAGCAATTCATTCGCCCAAACCATTGGAATCATCGTTTTGTTAATCGGGGCATCTGGTGTATTTGCCGAAATTCAGGATTCAATCAATTATATATGGGGAATTAAAGCAAAACCAAAACGTGGTTTCGTGAAGTATTTATACAACCGCCTGATGTCGTTTTCAATGATTGGCTCTGTTGGATTTTTATTGTTGGTTGGTTTAATCGTGAATTCATTAATTGATGTGCTAAGCAAGCGTTTGGCAGTTATATTTCCGCAGGATTCCATATTTTTATTTTATGTGATAAATATGGGCGTGATTTTCGTCATTATAACACTATTATTCAGTATCATATTCAAAACATTGCCCGATGGGAAAATAGCACTCCGCGATTGCATTATCGGTGCTTCTTTCACCGCAATTCTCTTTATGATTGGCAAATTTGCAATTGGTTTTTACCTCGGACGCTATAACATTGCCTCCGTTTACGGTGCGGCCGGATCTGTCATTCTAATACTTGTCTGGGTTTATTATTCTGCCATAATACTCTATTTCGGTGCTGAATTTACAAAGGTTTATGCACACACTCATGGACAGAAAATAATTCCCAATGCCTATTCGGTACAGATCGTTAAATAAAATGTGTGAATCATGTAATTTAATTTAAAAGTTGTGTAACACATATCAACTTAAAGCGGCTCAACTTTGTCGCTCTAAATATTCACTTAAAAAATCACAATGAAAAAGACATTTCACTTCCTTGCTTTCTCATCATTAGTTTTTAGCATGTTATTTACCTCATGTGTGGCAACCAGAAAATTCAAGGCTTCGGAAGCCAAAGTCAATATGTTGCAGATAGACAGTACCAAAACACATGGCCAACTGGCTGATTGCAATGACAAGGTTAAAGATCTTAATGACCAGAAGACATCATTGTTAAATGAAAACGCGTTGGTCAATAATGATTTGAAGGCACTTTCTACCGAATCGCAAATGACGATTGCTGATCAGGCAAAGCGGTTAAAGAAACTTCAGGATATGATTCAATCACAAAAAGATGTAATGGCCAAGCTTAAAAACTCGATAGCCGATGCATTGATGAATTATAAAACTGATGAGCTTTCTGTATATACCAAAGACGGAATGGTCTATGTTTCGCTTGCTGAAAAATTACTTTTCAAATCGGGTAGCGATGTAGTCGATCCTAAAGGAAAAGAAGCACTTAAGTCGCTTGCCCAGGTGCTAAACAGTACCAAAGATATCACAGTAATGATTGAAGGTCATACCGATAATATTCCAATCAGAACCCAGGTATTTAAAGACAACTGGGACCTCAGCACCTCAAGAGCTACTTCGATTGTTCGTATTCTGACAAAAGATAATGGTTTTGATTCGAGCCGTATCACTTCTTCAGGAAGAGGTGAATTTCACCCTGTTAAATCGAACGAAACCGCTGAAGGACGTGCCGGAAACCGCAGAACTGAAGTTATCTTATCTCCTGACATGAAAGAGCTGTTTAAGCTTTTGAATCAATAAGATGGAAGAATGACTTATCGTGTTCAAATTCATTGAAATGTGTGAATCATGTAATTCTTTTATTAAATTGTGTAACGCTTCGCAAGGATATAGAGCCCACCTTTGCATCATACAAGTTGATATAAATTGTAAATTTAAATAAAGGATGAAAGCTTTAAAATTAGTTGCCTTAGGAATTGTATTGTTTTTTGCAAGTTCCGCACAGGCACAAATTTCAGTGCACTTAAATATTGGCAATCCTCCTGCTTGGGGTCCTTCAGGTTATTCCGATGTGAATTACTATTACCTGCCCGATGTAGAGGCCTATTATGATGTTCCTAACTCAATGTTTATATATTACGAAGGAAGATCATGGGTGCGCAGATCATATCTGCCAAGCAGATACAGAAATTATGATTTGTATGGCGGATACAAAGTTGTGATGAAAGACTATCACGGCAGAACCCCTTATTATAATCATCGCGAATACAGGACAAAGTATTTTAAGGGATACCGCGGACCATCGCAACGCAATATAGGTGAGCGTCCAGGAAGAGGAAACAACAGCAAAAATTATCGCCAAAGCAACCAGGTTAACAGAGGACGCGGGACAGTAATCAACAGAAATGACAGACATGGTGATAACAGCTATGACAGACACGGTTCTGAAAACAGAAATAGCAAACATGAAAAGGAGAAAAATGACCGTGGTCATGGAAATGACAAAAGGAAATAATTTTTAAAGTGCAATTATCAATTATACATTTAATAACTAAAGAAAATTCAATAAGATGAAAACAACAGCTTTTGCTTTACTTTTCCTACTAACACTTTTAGGAACTACCTTATCAGCTCAGAACAGACATTCTTCTGACAGTCATGGAAACGCCTTAAATTTAGGTTTAGGGATTGGAGGATATTCAGGATATTACGGATACGATGGTCGCGCACTTCCTGTATTTAGTGTCAATTATGAATTCGGTGTCGCCAATAATTTCACTTTAGCCCCTTTTGTAACTTTCGCCTCCTACCGGAATGATAAGTACTACTACAAAGAGACAGTTATTCCTATTGGTGTAAAAGGCACTTATTATTTGGATGATGCAGTTGGAGCCGGCTCTGATTGGGATTTTTACCTCGCGGGTTCTTTGGGATTTTCAGTAGTGAATACAAGATGGGATAATGGTTATTATCGTGATGACAGATACTACCATACTGTAAATCCTTTATTCCTTGACCTACATGTAGGAACCGAATACCACTTAAGTAACAAGGTTGGATTATTCCTTGACCTTTCTACCGGTGTTTCAACAATTGGCCTTGCATTTCATTAATTTAAGAAATATCGAACAAAACAATACGAGCCCTGACAATTCAGGGCTCGTTTCATTCAACCACTTAAATATTTATAAATGAAGCACGCTATAATTCTATTTGTCATTTCTGCATTGTTTATTTGTGCAGGGAATACTTCAGTAAAAGCACAGAAAACAAATTCACAAACGTTTGGCATCAAGGGAGGTATTAATTTCTCAAATCTTTATGCAAAAGATGCGGCCGACAATAAAATGCTTACCGGTTTTAACCTGGGACTTTTTGCCAAGTTGCCTATCAATAAGACTTTTGCAATTCAACCCGAATTGTATTACACCACCAAAGGAGCGCAGGTAACTTACACCGGTGATGTTATCGATGGTATTGCCAAATTCAACTTTAATTATCTGGAATTGCCACTTCTGTTTGTAGTTAATGTTACCGAAAATATTAACATTCATGCGGGTCCGTATGTATCCTATATGCTCAACGGGAAGGTTAAGAACGAATCGAACGTGAATCTTTTCAACTTCGAAGAAAACATCAATACGGAAGATTACAACAAGTTTGATGCAGGAATTGCCGCAGGTGCAGGCATTGATTTGGGAGGAGTTAGCCTGGGTGCCAGGTATACCTATGGTTTAACAAACGTGGGGAAAGAAAAAACAAACGGGGGAACAACATCCTACTCCTTCCCTGATGCAACAAATGGGGTTTTGAGTGCATATGTCTCCTTCTCTTTAGGTCAGAATTAGTAAATATCAATAATTAATCATTTAAAAATTAACAAAATGGGCAGTCTACTTTATCTTATCGCAGTCATTTTAATTATCTTTTGGGCAGTTGGTTTTTTTGCATACAGTGCAGGATCAATAATTCATATTCTGCTTGTTATTGCAATTGTGGCAATACTACTAAGAGTAATCAGGGGATAATTAAATTGGGAACAGTTCACGCAAATGGTGCTGTTGTTCCTTTTGATTCTCACTAAAAGAGAATTGCAAAACACGAAATATAAGAGGCCACTTTCATTTGACAGTGGCCTCTTATATTTTAAACAATGTTGAAGACGATGCGGCGTTGATGGTTCCATTTCCAGCAGATTCTGTTGTTCGCAAATGGCCAAATGAACAACATTGTATGAGCAACTTCAGAACAATCCGGAATTTAATTTGTTTATCAATAAAACAATTCTAAAGCATGTACATCGTATCCTGGTTCGATAAAAACACAGTGAAACACCTGAGGTTACCATTTTCATTCTTTTTAATGCCTGTCTTTTTATTCGCATTAAGTCAGGCAGATACTGTAAATTGGCAAACAACCATTATCGCGTTTGTGATTATGCACCTGCTTGTTTTCCCATCCAGTAACGGCTACAATAGTTTCCAGGATCGGGATGAAACCAGCATTGGTGGTTTAAAACATCCTCCCAAAGTCACCAAAAATCTATATTACGCAACTCTGTTTTTGGATATTGTTGGAGTGTTGGCAGGTCTGTTTGTATCGGTTTATTTTTCGCTTTTGGTTTTGATCTTTGTGCTTGTCTCCAGGGCTTACAGTTACCGAAAAGTACGGTTAAAAAAATATGCCGTCATCGGATTTTTAACGGTGTTTATATTTCAGGGAGCTTTTGTTTATCTGATGACCGCTGCTGCAATTTCAACTTCTTCTTTCGCCAATTTCTTTACGCTCAATAACATCATTTGCATGAGTGTCGCCAGTTTATTTATTGGTAGTATTTATCCCCTTACGCAAATTTATCAGCACGATGCAGATAAAAAGGATGGTGTAATCAGTATCAGCTACAAGCTGGGGTACATTGGAACCTTTATATTCTCTTCAATATTATTCTCAATCGCAATTGTTTTCTTGTTTTACTATTTCAATTTAAAGCATCAGCAAATTGCGATGGCATTGTTTCTGTTGATCATGCTACCCGTAGTCATTAAATTGGGGATTTGGTTTAACATGGTTCGAATAGATACAGTGAATGCAAATTTTGAAAACACGATGGCCATGAACCTTTTGACTTCGGCTTGCATGAATTTGTATTTTCTGGTACTGATTTTAAATAATTATTACACCTGGTTTTAACGATGAGCAAAATTATTTCGATTGGTACGGCTGTACCGCAATATGGCACGAAGCAAAGTGCAATACTGGACTTTATGATTGATGCTTACAACGATGATACGGCCACCCGTAAACTAAAAATATTATTTCATCACAGCGGGATCACTACCCGATATTCTGCTGTTTCTGATTTTAATAATATCCGACCCGAGGATAAGCTTTTTAAGGATGATCAATCTGCTCCAAATGTCGAAACGCGGTTGAACGTATTCAAGGAAAATGCTGTTTCATTGGCTATTGATGCAATTCAGGATTCACTAAACAAGCTGAATACCACCATCGCGGTATTTGGAATCACCCATTTAATTACGGTTACATGTACCGGAATCTATGCGCCTGGAATGGATTCTGTATTAATCAAGCAATTGAATCTGCCTGTTGACATCTTCCATACTTCCGTTAATTTTATGGGATGCAATGCGGCATTTCATGCGTTAAAGCTGGCTGATATGATTGCCAAAACAGATGAAAATGCAAAAGTGCTGATCGTCTGTGTGGAGCTGTGTACGTTACATTTTCAGCCTAAGAACAATCATGATAATTTGTTGTCGAACACGATTTTTGGCGATGGGGCAGCGGCTGTCGTTGTCGTTTCGGATACAAAAGCCGAACAACATCATCAAAGAGGAATTCTGATGAATGGATTCTATTCATTGCTTCTCAGCGAAGGAAACGACCTGATGGGCTGGAACATTACGCCTCTTAATTTTGAAATGATTCTGGATGCAAAAGTTCCCGATTTTATTGGTGATGAGGTTAATGATATTGTAGTGAAAGCGGGTAAGAAATTCAATATTACACCTGAACAAATCGATAACTGGGCGATCCATCCGGGAGGGAAAAAGATACTCGATACGATAAAGAAAAAGATACAGCTGAATGATAATGATTTGCAGTATTCTTACAAAGTATTAGCTGAATATGGAAATATGTCGTCCCCAACCATTCTGTTCGTTTTAAATGAAATCATACAGGTCGGTCTCAGGCAAAATGAAAATATTTTTTCCATTGGTTTTGGACCTGGGTTAAGCATCGAAACAGCATTGTTTACCTATGCTGAATAAATTTAAACACCGTTCTTACGAGTCCGAGTTACTGGATGCGCCTAATATTCAAAAAGACTTGCTTTTCAAGAATCTTAAGGAACTTGCTTTCATCAACCGCGTATTGGGCGGGCACTCCATTTCGTTGAATGGAATCAGGCAATTAGTTACGGATAAGAATAAGATCTATCACATTGTCGATCTTGGCTGTGGTGGTGGCGATTTGATGCAGGTGATTTCCAATTGGGCAGCAAAGGGAGGTTACCAGGTAAAGTTGACAGGTGTTGATATGAATCCTGATGTAATTGATTACATGAATGATTATTGTAAGGATTACCCTGAAATAAGCGGTGTTGCAAGCGATTACCGCGATTATTTAAAAACAGGCGTTCCGATTGATGTAATTCATTGCTCCTTGTTTTGTCATCATTTGAAAGACGATGAACTGGCAGAGTTATTCAGCTATTTTAAAAACTATACGAAAACCGGATTTGTTATCAACGATTTACACCGGCATTGGCTGGCTTATTACGGTGTTTATCTGATTACACACCTGTTAAACGGATCTGCCTTGTCAAAAAACGACGGCCCTGTTTCTGTATTGCGTGCATTTAAGGTGAAAGAATTACATGCGCTGTTTCAAAAAGTGGGAATAAGCAATTATTCAATCGGTTGGAGATGGGCATTCAGGTATTTGGTTGTTGGATATACTAAAGATTAGATCTGAAATAATGCAGACACAATTACGAGATAAAAACGTTGATGTCCTGATCGTTGGTGCCGGACCATCGGGATTAATGATGGCTTGTCAGTTGGCAATTCGCAATATCTCATTTCGCATTATCGATAAGAAAGATCATCCAACAGATTACTCAGGTGCACTAATCGTTCAGGCACGAACTATGGAAATCTTTGAGCAAATGGGTATTGCCCAAACCGCTGTTCAAAGTGGAGTAATCGCCAATGAAATCAAACTTGTCTTCAACGGGAAAAAAACTTTCACAATTCCAGTGCGAGATATTGGACAAGGACTTTCCCAATTCCCATATCTGCTTTTGCTGGAACAATCTCAAACAGAGCAACTGCTCACTGGCTTCATCAGCAATTTCGGTTATTTCATTGAAAGGGAAGCAGAACTCGTTCAATTTACTCAAGATAATCATGGTGTGAACTCCGTTCTGAAACGCTCTGACGGACAGGAGGAAATCATCAAAACAAAGTACTTAGTTGCCGCTGATGGCGCTCGCAGTATGGTTCGGAAACAGTTGCAAATTCTATTCATTGGCAAAACCTTTTTGACAGCTTTGTATGTCAGTGATTGCAAAGCAGAAGGAGATTTATCACCCGACCAATTGTGCTTCTCTTTTTCAGATCAAAGCACAACTGGAATTTTTCCGTTACCTGGTGGAAGATGGCGTATTGACGGTGCAATTTCGATGGATAAGGAAAGCAAAGATCCGGTTACATTTGATGATATCAGAAAAAGTTTCGCTGATAAAACCCGCATGAAAGTTGAAATATCAGAACCTGAATGGTTTTCAGTATTCAATGTAAACGAGCGTTATGCTTCAATATTTCAGAAAAAACGTTGTTTTTTGGTGGGCGATGCGGCACATATCCATAGTCCGGTGGGTGCACAAGGGATGAACACCGGTTTACAGGATTCTTATAATCTCGCGTGGAAGCTTGCAATGGTCCTTCAGGGAAAGTCAAAAGTATCACTTCTGGAAACTTATTCATCCGAAAGGATTGTTGTTGCAAAAAATGTTGTGCGTGGCACCGATCGTGCGTTTACATTCGTCACAAGCCGGAGCTTTTTTGCAAAGTTATTTCGGGTTCATGTCCTGCCTTTATTCCTGCAATTAATGTTGCCAATTCTTGTGAAACAAAAATATATCCGTCATTTTTTCTTCCGGCGAATTTCGGAAATTGGAATTCAATATCGTAAAAGTTCACTGTCTCAACATTCATCCACGGGTAATTTCCCAACTTATGCACCCAGGCCAGGGGAGAGGTTACCCTATATTAATTATCATGTGGATGGTAAAATGATTAATATTCAAGATAAAGTAAAAAGTAACGACTTTCATCTTTTCATCTTTTCGAAACATTCATCAGTCGATACAATTTATTGTATTGCTGAAGGATATGCACACCTGCTTTCTTTTGAAATTATTCAGTATACCTCAAATACAGACGATCTTTTCAAACGATTCGGAATCATTGATGGCGGATGCTACCTTGTCCGACCGGATCTATACATCGCTTATCGCTCGGCAAAACCTGATGCTGATCATTTCGAAGCCTATCTTCAGCAATTTTTTATAAGTCAATAAGATTGCTTTTTATTAAGCTTCATTGAATCTTCAATCGGGAAAAAGCATTTCGATTTTTATCGCATAAAGGATTATTAGAAAAAAGAAAATCACGATTCTTATTGTATGCATTGAATAAATTAGATTGTATTTTTGTCATCAGGGAATTACTACAAACTGTAAATGTTCAAAGATGAAATTTTTAAAATTGGTTGTTTTCGGATTAGTATTGTTTTTTGCAAGTGCAACTCAGGCACAGGTTTCAGTACATTTAAACATGGGTAATCCTCCTCCGTGGGGTCCTGCAGGTTATTCCGATGTACGGTATTATTATTTACCTTATGTGGAAGCTTATTATGATGTTCAGACTTCTATGTTTATTTATTTTGAAGGAAGATCATGGGTGCGCAGATCATATCTTCCCAGCCGATACAAAAACTATGATTTGTACGATGGGTATAAAGTAGTTATGAAAGACTATCATGGTGAAGCTCCGTATTATAAGCATCGTGAATATAAAACCCTATATGCGAAAAGGTATCGTGGGCCATCCCAACGAACAATTGGTGAGCGGCCAAAAAGAGGAGATGAAAATCAGCGGTCTTATCGCCAAAGCAATCAGGCTAACAGTGGCCGTGGCAGTGTAATTGACAAGAATATCAAACAAGGGGATAAAAGCTATAACAGACGGGGTGATGAAAAAACAAATGTCAAACGCGATACTAGTAAAAAAGAAAAAAATGATCGTGTTCGGGTAAAGGATAATAAAAGGAAATAATTCGATTATGGAAACCATAGTATTAACTGACAGGTTTACAACGCCCACCGACGAATTAATCTTCTCGGTAATCGGCGATAAAAGAATCTTCTGGCAAAGAATTTTAAGTTATTTACATGACAATCATACCGATATTTCGGATGTATGGCGGTTTTATGATGACGGAAAATGTTGGCTTTTCCGGGCTTTAAAGAAGAAAAAAACAATATTCTGGATCGGAATAATAGACGGTACTTTTCGGGTAAGTTTCTATCTGGCCGATAAGGCAACTCCTCTTATTGTGCAGAGTGAACTGCCTGAAAAAATGAAGAATGAATTTTTAAATACCTCAGGCAACAAGTTTCGAAGCATTACAATTAAAATGAGTGATGCCGACGATGCTGAGAACGTGATAAAACTGATCGAAATAAAACTCAAACTGAAATAAATTGTGTTGTAAATGCCGTGATTTGATAAGATTCTCTTTAAAATAGCTTAAAGTAGTTACCTTTGAGTTGCAGCAAATAACTTGAATTTAACTAAACAAATGAACTACGTAGAAGTATTTTCTAAAATCTACTATCAGTTAGAAGTATCGAATGATCCAGGCAAAGTCGCTTCATATATTCCGGAACTACGGGATGTTAATCCTGACAAGTTTGGTGTTCACCTTACTACAATTGACGATGATCATTACGATTTTGGTGATTCAGATGAGAAGTTCTCGATTCAAAGTATTGCTAAAGTTTTAGCATTGGTGCTGGCGTACAAGCTCGAAGATGAAAAATTATGGGACAGAGTAGGAGTTGAGCCTTCAGGCACACCATTTAATTCGCTTGTTCAGTTAGAATACGATTTGGGCATACCTCGTAATCCGCTCATCAATGCAGGAGCTTTGGTTATTTGTGATGTACTAGTTAGTAAGTTTGAAAATCCCAAACAGGAATTTATTCAATTTGTCAGAAAGGTATCCGATAATCCCGACATTGAATATTGTTCAAGAATTGCCAATTCGGAGAAATTAGCAGGATATAGAAATGCAGCTTTGATCAACCTTATAAAATCGTTTGGTAATATTAAAAATGACATCGACGTTGTGCTGGATTTCTACTTTAATCTTTGTTCAATAGAAATGTCGTGTAAAGAGCTTTCCCGGACCTTTCTTTTTCTGGCTGCTTATGGTGTTTGCCCTTACACAAACGAAACGATTATAAGTGTCAGTAAATCAAAGCGCGTGAATGCGATCATGCAATTGTGCGGATTTTATGACGAGGCAGGTGAGTTTTCATTTAAGGTGGGATTACCAGGTAAAAGCGGAGTTGGAGGTGGAATCGTTGCTATTCATCCGAATAAATATTGCATTGCCGTTTGGAGTCCACGGCTCAACAAAAAAGGGAACTCAAATATGGGGATGAAATTTCTGGAGCTGTTTACAACTGAAATACAAGCCTCTATATTTTAAATATCGCGATGCCAATAGCTCTATTTATTTTAACCCAACTTGCAGCTATCCTGATAAAAAAAATTGTTTTTCAATGAATTGACAATCGTCTATTTCAGATTTGTGTACTACAGATTTTCGCTTAACGTATGGCGCATATTTATATTTTAAGGCGTC
>Ga0209724_1002388_pt1 | contig 16070 bp, 14 predicted proteins | sample grotaG_FD_184143 | JGI IMG/M metagenome (GOLD analysis project Ga0209724, IMG submission 184143) | Glacier valley bacterial and archeal communities from Borup Fiord, Nunavut, Canada, to study Microbial Dark Matter (Phase II) -... | ecosystem: Environmental > Aquatic > Freshwater > Ice > Glacier ...
GGCTGCCAGTACCACGTGGCCCACCCCGGCGGCGTGAACTACACGACCTTCCCGGTCAACGCGCTCGAGGCCGAGGCCCGCCGCCTCGCGCGGTTCTTTCGCACCGGCCACACACCCGGCACGATGACGATCCCGGCCGAGCGCGAGAACCCCGACTTCCCGTTCACCCTCGACCTGCGTCGCGCGGTCGCTTGAGTGGCCCCGCCCCGTTCGACGCTCCACGCGACGTGACCCGCAGCGCCGTGTTCGATCAACTGCTCGCGGGCTACCCGGCGCCGCAAGACCGCTACGACGAGCTGCTTGCTGCTTCGGGCGAGCCGCGCGCCCACTGGGATGCCTTCACGCGCGCGCTTTCCGAGCGCAGCGAACGCGAAGTCAGTGACACGCTCTCGCTCACCGAGCGGCAGATCCGCGAGCTCGGCATCACCTACAACGTGTATGCCGATTCGGCCGGTGCCCAGCGGCCGTGGGAGGTCGATCCGATCCCGCTCCTGCTGCCCGCCGACGAGTGGGAAGGCATCGCGGCCGGCATCGAGCAGCGGGCCGACCTGCTCAACCGCGTGCTCGGCGATCTCTACGGCCCGCAGACGCTGATGAAAAGCGGACTCATCCCGCCTCCGGTGATCTTCGGACACCGCGGCTTCCTCGCGCCGGCCGAAGGGCTCAAGCCCGCCGGTGGCCGCCACCTGCTGCAATACGCTGCCGACCTCGCGCGCTCGCCCGACGGCCGGTGGTGGGTGGTGAGCGACCGCACGCAGGCTCCTTCGGGTTCGGGCTACGCGCTCGAGAACCGGCTCGTCGTCTCGCGCGTGTTCCCGCAGATGTTCCGCCAGCTGCCGGTGCAGCACCTGGCCGCATTCTTCGACGCCTTGCGCGCGTCGTTGCGCCACTGGGCACCGCGTTCGCCGGGTGAGAGCGGCCCGCCGCGCATCGTGCTGCTCACGCCGGGGCCCTACAACGAGACCTACTTCGAACATGCGCTGCTGGCGCGCTACCTCGGCTTCGCGCTGGTGGAAGGGAGCGACCTGACCGTGCGCGACGACTGCGTCTGGCTCAAGACGATCGACGGCCTCGAGCGCGTGCACGCCATCGTTCGCCGCCAAGACGACGACTACTGCGACCCGCTCGAGCTGCGCTCCGACTCCGCGCTCGGCGTCGCCGGTCTCACCGACTGCGCGAGGCGCGGCAACGTGCTGCTCGCCAATGCGCTCGGCTCCGGCGTGCTCGAGTCGGGCGCGCTGCTCGGCTATTTGCCCAAGCTGAGCCGGAAGCTCCTCGGCGAAGAGTTGCTGCTGCCTTCGGTGGCCACCTGGTGGCTCGGCGAGCCTGCGGCGTTCGACGACGCATGGCGCCACCCCGAGCGGCTCATCATCAAGCCGCTCGAGCGTTCGGCGAGCGAACGCCCCATCGTCGTCGAGACGCTCTCGGAAAGCGAGCGCGTGGCGCTGCGCGAGCGACTCGAGGAACGGCCGCAGCACTACGTCGCGCAGGAGTGGGTACACGTCTCGCAGGCGCCGGTGCTCGAACGTGAAGGGAGTGCATCGTTCGAGGCGCGCACGGTCGGCCTGCGAGTTTTCGCCGTGGCCACGCCGAGCGGCTGGCGCGTGATGCCGGGCGGGCTCACGCGGGTGGCCGGAGACGACGATTCGCGCGTCATCGCCATGCAGCGCGGCGGCCGCTCGAAAGACACCTGGGTGCTCGCAGGCGGCGAGATCAACGCGGAGTTCTCGCTGCTCTCCGCTACCGTCGCTCCCGAGCAGCTGGTCGGCTCCGATGCGACCCTGGCTTCGCGCGCCGCAGAGAACCTGTTCTGGTTCGGCCGCTACGGCGAGCGCTGCGACGCGACGGCGCGATTGCTGCGCGTGGCGCTCGGCCACGTCGCCGAAGCCGGCAACGGCCGCATCGGTGGCACGCCGCCCGCGTGGACGCTGGCCGAGCGGCTCGGCACCATCGAGAAGGCGCGCAACCCGGCACGTGCGCTGCGCAAGGCCGCGGCGCATCCGGAAGGCGCGCTGAGGCAACGCCTCGGGCAGCTGAACCGCGTCGCCTTCAATCTGCGCGACCGCATGTCGGAAGACCACTGGCGCACGCTCAACCGCCTGATCGGCGACCCGGTGTTCCAGCGTGAGCCCTCGCTGCCGCTCACGCTGGTGTGGCTCGACCGCGCGATCACGTCGCTGATGACGCTCTCCGGCTTCGTGCTCGACGGCATGACGCGCGGCATCGGCTGGCGCTTCGTCTCGATGGGCCGGCGCATCGAGCGGCTGGCCAACATGTGCGGCGCGATGCAGGTTGCAGTGGGCGAAGGCCGCATGTACGAGCTCGACTGGCTGCTCGACTTCGCCGACTCGAGCGTGACCTACCGCTCGCGCTACCTGGCCGCGCCCGAGTGGCTGCCGGTGCTCGACATGGTCGTGCGCGAGGAGGCCAACCCGCGCTCGCTGGCGTTCCAGGCCAAGGGCCTGGCCGACTGCATCGCGCGCATCGAGGTCGCGCACGGACGCTTCGCCGGGGATGCGTTCGCAACAGCGCACGCCGCGCTGCGTGCGCTTGCGTCGAAGGATCTCGACCCGGAAAACGAGGCGCTGGCCGAGCTCTTCGAGCAATTGAAGAAGGCGGCCTCCACCGTCTCCGACGAGGTCTCGATGAAGTTCTTCTCGCACGCCGTGCCGCGCAGCATGCTGTCGCTGGCGGCATGAGCTTCGCCCAGACGCTCGACAGCGGCGCGCACTACGTCGTCGAGCACGACACGCACTACGCGTACCGCGTGCCCGTATCGCAGTCGTGGCAACTCGCGCACCTCACGCCGCGCGAGCTGCCATGGCAGCAGGTCGTTTCCCACGCCATCCGCATCGAACCCGTGCCCGACGAGCGCCACGATGCGCGCGACGCCTTCGGTAACGGCACCACGCACTTCGGCCTGCACGGGCCGCACCCGCTGCTGCACGTGGGCATGGCGTGCGAGGTCGTCGTCGGCGACCGCCCGGATCCGCGCGGCACCGCGGGCGTGGCCTGGGAAGCGGTGCGCGACGCGCTGCGCGAAGTGCCTTTGCTCGACGGCCTCGTGCCGGTGCGCATGGCCGAGCCGAGTGCGCTGGTACCCTGGTCGGAAGCGGCGCGTGCGTGGGCCACGCCCACGTTTCGCAACGGCCGAGACTGGCTCGAATCGGTGTGCGAGCTGATGCGACGGATCCATGACGAGTTCGAGTTCGAGCCGGGTGCCACGACCGTCACGACCTCGGTCGACGAAGTGCTGGAACACAAGAGCGGCGTCTGCCAGGACTTCGCCCATGTGATGCTCGCCGCGCTGCGCGGCCACGGCCTGCCGGCGCGCTACATGTCGGGCTACCTGCTCACCGACCCGCCGCCCGGCAAGCCGCGCCTGCTCGGCGTCGACGCGTCGCATGCCTGGGTCGCGGCGTGGTCGCCGCAGCACGGCTGGGTCGAGTTCGACCCGACCAACGACACCCTCGCCGACCGCCGCCACATCACGCTCGCGTGGGGCGGCGACTTCGCCGACGTGGTGCCGCTGCGCGGCGTGATCCTCGGTGGCCGCGGGCAGACCATGAAGGTCGAGGTCAGCGTGATTCCGCGCGAAGAGCCCGCCTCCCGCTAGCCACCCCCGGACGGGCGAAGCACCTCCGAGGGCCGTGTTCGGCGCGCATTCCCGGCTTGAGCGGGATGGTCGCTCGCCATCGTGCCGACGAGACTGGCGGCACGCACACGGAGCCCGCCATGAACACCACCCCGACCCACGACCCGCGTCACATTGCGATCCAGAAGCCACGGCCCGTCGCGGGCTGGTTCGAGTCGAGCTGGGACCTGCAGCGTGGGCTCGAGATCGTGGAGGCCTGGCCCGAGCCCGGCCTGTGCGCTCAGCGCGAAGAGCGCCCCACGGCCTCTCGCACGGCGTTGCCGAGATCGATCACCGCCATCGCGTAGTAGCTCGACCAGTTGTAGCGCGTGATGGCGTAGAAGTTGGTCGTGCCCGCCACGTAGCTCGCCGCAGCGGGCCCGTTCTGCAATTCGACCAGCGCAAGCATGCTGTCGACGCCGAGAGCTTCCTGCGGCAATACCGCGCCCTGCTCGAGCATCTGCATCGGCGTGAAGGTGGGCAGGATGTCGGGCGCGAGCAGCGCGGCGCGGCTCGGCGTGTCGTTCGGTGGCTTCACCTCGAAGCGCGTGGGCACGCCGCGCTTCCAGCCGAACTCCGCCAGGTAGTTGGCGACGCTGCCGATCACGTCGGCGGCGCTGGTGTGCAGGTCGACGTGGCCGTCGCCGTCGAAGTCGACCGCGTACCGGTTGAAGCTCGACGGCATGAACTGCGCCATGCCGATCGCACCGGCATAGCTGCCGCGCCATGCGAGCGGATCCACGCCTTCGCTCCGGCACAGCACGAACCAGTTCTCGAGCTCGCCCTGGAAGAACTCGCTGCGGTCTTTGCGGCCGGCGGGAAAGTCGAACGAGAGCGTGGCGAGCGCGTCGATGATGCGGAAGTCGCCCATCTGCCGGCCGAAGATCGACTCGACGCCGACGATGCCCACCACGATCTCGGGCGGCACGCCGTAGACCTCGTCGGCCAGGCGCAGCCACTTCTCGTTGGCGCGCCAGAACACCGCACCGGCGCGGATGCGGATCGGCTCGACGAAGCGCGAGCGGTACAGCGCCCAGTTCTTCGCCGTGCCGGTGGGCGGCGGCATGATGTAGCGCACGACGTTCGGCACGAAACGCGCTTGCGCGAGCGCGGCGCGCACGGCGGCGGCGTCGAGACCGCGGCGTTCGGCAACGCCGTCGGCGAAGCGCATCACGTCGTCGCGGTTGCCGTAGGTGACGAGGTCGGGTGCGGCGTCGTCGAGGGTGCCGACGGGCCGCTTCTTCTTCGTCGCGCCGTCCGCTGCGAGGCACGCAACGGGAAGGGTCAGGGCCAGGGTGGCGGCGGCGAGGCCGCGGCGGCGTGTGAAATCCATGGGAGGCGAAAGCTCGGGATTATCGGCGCGCGGCCATGCGCAGCGATTGCGCACGGGCCACGAAGTCGCGCGTCAGCGCGCGGTCGGGCTTGCGCGCTGGGCGCTTGCCGTAGCGCTGCTGCTCGAGCGCGTCGAGCAGCACGGCGATCGGCTCACCGGCCGCGCCGAACGTGGCGCGGATGCGCAGCGCCAACGTGCGTGGCGGCTCGTGCGGCGCGGCCTGCAAGCCGAGCGCTCTCAGCGCGCGCTTCATGCGCTCGAGCTGCCGCACCCACGGGTCGATGCGGTGGCGGTCGAACCAGGCCCACGCCGCGCCCGTCAGGGCGAGCACGCTCAGCGACTCGACGAGCAGCAGCGCCAGGTCTTCCCAACTCGGCGAGGTGAATCCGATGCTCCTCAGCACGTCGAGTTGCTGGCCGCGCGTGTAGTTGAGCACCCACTGGTTCCAGCGGTTGTTGACGGCTTCCCAGCTACTTCGCAACTGCGCGAACAGCTCGGGGTTCATGCTGTCTAAAGCGCCGGCCACGAAACCGGCCTGCGGCACGAGTCGCGCGCTGCGGCCGATGCGATCGGGCGCGACGGCTGCCGTCGGGTCCGCACGCACCCAGCCGCGGCCTGCCTGCCAGTACTCGGCCCACGCATGCGCCGAGCTCTGGCGCACGACCCAGTAGCCATCGGTCGGCACGGGGTCGGTGCCCTGGTAGCCAGTGACCACGCGGGCCGGCACGTTCATGGCGCGCATCACCACCACGAAGGCCGCGGCGAAGTGCTCGCAGAAGCCTTCCTTGCGATCGAGCCAGAACTCGTCGACGCTGTTGCGGCCGTACTCGCCGGGTGCCAGCGTGTAGCTGTAGCCGCCGCCGGCGATGCTCTGCAGCACGGCCGACGCGAGGGCGCCGGCCGATGCCTGGCGCAGAGCGTCCTGCGCGTGCAGCTCGCGCGCCCAGGCGACGGTGCGCGGATTGAAGCCGGCCGGCAGTTCGAGGCTTTCGGCCACGTCGCCGGAGCGGCGCGAAGCGCCGAGCGAGTAGCGCGTGGTGGCCATGGCCTCGAGGCGGATGCGTTCGTAGAGCGGTCGCTCGGCCAGCCACTGCAGGTCTTCGCGCGCGACGATGCGAACGCCCTCGACGGGCTGCAGCTCGGTGGTCGCCTCGAGCAGCGGAATCGAGGCCAGCTTCAGCGGCTCGAGCGTGATCTCGTAGCGCAGCGGCGCGCCGCCCGTTGCCCTCACGTCGGCCGGCCGCGACGGCACGCCGGCTGGCGCATAGGGCAGGCCGAGCGGCCGCCACTCGGTGCCGTCGAAGCGCGTCAGCACCGGCCCGCGAAAGTACATGTCGGGCTGCGCGGGCGCACGCCCCTCGAACTTCACGCGCAGCGCGATCGCGTCATCGCGTGCGACCTCGGCCACCGAGCCCATCTTCATGGTGTTCGAGAGGCCGGTGGTCGAGACGCCGTCATGCGGCACACCCCAGAGCGGGCCGATGCGCGGGAACAGCACGAACAGCAGCGCCATGACCGGCGCGCCGAGCAGCGCGGTGCGCAGCGCGAGGCCGCCCGCCTGGCGCAGGCTCGGCTGGCCGACCGGCATGTGCGCGAGCACCACCGCCGTGAGCAACCCCCACACCGAGACCAGCATCGCCGCCGCCACGAGCAGCGACTGCGAATACAGGAAGTGCGTGAGGATGATGAAGAAGCCGAGGAAGAAGACCACGAACGCGTCGCGCCGAGCACGCAGCTCGAGCGTCTTCAGCGCCATCAACGCGACGGCGAGCGTCACGCCGGGTTCCTTGCCGAGCAGCGTGCGGTAGGAGAAGAAGGTCAGGCCGATGGCGGCCATCAGCACCGCGACCAGTACCCAGCGACCGGGCAGGGCGGCGTTGACGACTGCGAGCCGGCCGCGCCAGAGCAGCACGGTGGCGGTGAGCACCATCGCCCACGCGGGCAGATGCGAGGCGTGTGGCAGCACGGTCCAGGCGATCACGCCGAGCAGGAACAAGGTGTCGCGCGCGTCGCGGGGGAGGCGCGACCAGCCGGGCCAGTGCGGCAAGGGTGGGAGGATCGCGCTCATCGCGTCGGTGATTGCCGGGGCCGCAAAGGCGCACCCGGGCAGGCCACAGCGCTCAGCTGGAGCGGTCGGCGCTTCGCAACGACCGCCGCAGTCCGAACCATCAGCGGGCGCCGACCGCCGCAAGGCGCCGAAGCCCCGACCGTCACGGCACCCACAGCGACAAGACCTCCAGACAAGCCGCCCGCTGAGCTTCACCAGCCAAAGGCGCTACATCGCGCCCAGGCAGATGCAACCCGTAGTCCGCACCCGACCGATGCGCCGCGAGCACCCACGCCGTCAAGCGCGAGAGGCGCGCCTCGGCTGCCATCGATCCGCAAGCCGCCCAGTCGAGCCACAGTTCCTGTCGCGTCGAGACGCTGGTGTCGCGGCTCACCAGCTCGGCGCCGGTCTCCAATGCCTGCGCAGCCTTCTTCCACGCGACGAGCTTGAGCGGATCGCCGCGACGGTAGGCACGCACGCCCTCGATCTCGCCACCGTCGCTGCTGCGCGATGCGCTCGGGCCTCCCGCGACGGGCTTGGCCGCGGGCAGCGCCGGCGCGCCGTCTTCTGGCTGCGGATAGACGAGCAGGCGCGCGGCCGGCCGCCACACCGTCCAGGCACGGAAGAGGCCGAGGGGGAAGCGTGTCTCGGCGCTCAGCGTCGGCACCTCGTGAAGGCCGCGCGTGGTCGGCACGAAGCTCACGCGCGACGTCGCCTGGCCGCCGGCGGGCACGTCGATCCACGTAAGCGTCGCGTCGCTCGCATCGAGCAGCCTGAGGCCGACGCCGAATCGCGCCGACGAAGGGCTCGTCAGCACCACCTCGAGTACGGCGCTTCGGCCGGCGAACGCGGGCGCAGCGGGCCGCAAGTGGAGCGTGAGGCCGCGCAGCGTGCCGTGCGTGAGGTGCATCGAGACCACGCCGCTGCCGGCGAGCAGGAAAGTGAGGATGTAGCCGAGGTTGAGCTGGTAGTTCACCGAGGCGAGCAGCAGCACCAGCAGCGTCAGCGCAAACATCCAGCCGGCGCGCGTGGGCAGGATGTAGACGTTGCGCTGCGTCAGCAACTGCGTGTCGGTGCGCGGCAGCCTCGCCTCCCACCACGCCCGGAAATGCGCACGCGCGAAGGCGGCCGGGTTGAGTGCGCGGGCCGCGCCTCCGACATCCACGCGCGCCGTGTTCACGGCAACGGCACGGCCTCGATCATGGCGCGCACCTGTTCGCTGCGGCCACGGCCCGCAGCTGCGACGGGCACGAGCCGGTGCGCGACGGTCTGCGGCAGCACGTACTGCACGTCGTCGGGAGCGACGTAGTCACGGCCACCGAGCAGCGCCCGAGCGCGTGCCGCACGCAGCACGGCGACGCCGGCGCGCGGTGACACGCCTTCGACGAACCAGGCGCCCGAGCGCGTGGCCGCGATCAGCGTCTGGAGGTAGTCGAGCAGCGCGTCCGACGCGTGCACCGCCTGCACCGCCTTCTGCGCAACGAGCAGCTCGGCCGGCGTCATCACCGGTTTCAGCCGGCCGATGACTTCGCGCCGATCGCCGCCGGCGAGCAGCTCACGCTCGCTTTGCCGATCGGGGTAGCCGAGCGTGATGCACATGAGAAAGCGGTCGAGCTGCGACTCGGGCAGCGGATAGGTGCCGAGCTGGTCGGTGGGGTTCTGCGTGGCGATGACGAAGAAGGGCGTTGGCAGCGCGCGCGTTTCGCCCTCGACGGTGACCTGGTGCTCCTCCATGGCTTCCAGCAACGCGCTCTGCGTCTTCGGGCCGGCGCGGTTGATCTCGTCGGCCAGCAGCACCTGCGCAAACACGGGCCCCGGATGGAACACGAAGCCTTCCTTGCTGCGCTCGTAGACGCTCACGCCGATCAGGTCGGAAGGCATCAGGTCGGCCGTGAACTGGGTGCGCGAGAAGCGCAGGCCGAGCGATACGGCGATGGCGTGCGCGAGGGTGGTCTTGCCGACGCCGGGCACGTCTTCGATCAGCAGGTGGCCGCCGGCAAGCAGGCAGGCCACGCAGTCTTCGACCTGGGACCGCTTGCCTACAATCACGGTCCCGATCTGGTCCACGAGAGCGTGCAACTGGTCGGCGAGAGGTCGGCTCATCGCTTTGACCATAACTGAAATCACTGCAATCGAAGGCACGATGACCACGGCGTTTTACACACATCCCGAGTGTCGTGGCCACGACATGGGCCGCGGCCACCCCGAGTGCCCGGGCAGGCTCGATGCCATCGACGATTTCATGCTTGCCAGCGGGCTCGACACCGCGGTCGAGCGGCGCGAGGCACCTGCCGTCGACCTGGCCGAGCTCGCGCACGCGCACAGCAGCCGCTTCGTCGACGAGCTGCGCGAAGTGCTGATGAACGTGGCCGCCGCCGGCGAGCACCGCAACATCGACGCCGACACGGTGGCCGCACCCGGCACCTGGAACGCAGCGTTGCGCGCCGCCGGTGCCGCCGTGGCCGCGACCGACGCGGTGATCGATGGCAGCATCGCCAACGCCTTCTGCTCGACGCGCCCGCCCGGCCACCACGCCACGCGCGATTCGGCGATGGGCTTCTGCTTCTTCAACAACGTGGCCGTGGCAGCGCGCCATGCGCTCGACGTGCGCGGCCTCGAGCGCGTGGCCATCATCGACTTCGACGTGCACCACGGCAACGGCACCGAAGACATCATCGCCGGCGACGAGCGCGTGCTGATGGCGAGCATCTTCCAGCACCCGCTCTATCCGTACACAGGCGCGGTGCCGATGGGCACCAACATGATCAACGTGCCGGTGCCGCCGTACACGCGAGGCCCGCAGATCCGCGCGCTGATCGAAGAGAACTGGCTCGAGCGGCTCGACGAGTTCGCGCCGCAGATGATCTTCGTTTCCGCCGGCTTCGACGCGCACCGCGAAGACGAGCTCGGCCAGCTCGGCCTGATCGAGGCTGACTACGCCTGGATCACCGAGAAGATCATGGCGCTGGCCGACAAGCACGCGCAGGGCCGCATCGTCTCGTGCCTCGAGGGCGGCTACAACCTGAGCGCTTTGGCGCGCAGCGTCGCCGCCCACGTGCGGGTTCTCGCGAGAGCCTGACCTGATTCGTTCGTTCGACCCCAAGGAGCTCGACGACCTCGTCGTCTCGCTCACCCAGCCCGGCGCGGCGGCGGAGCTGGGCATCCTGGCCGGCTGCCTGTTGCTCGCCTGGATCGTGGTGCGTCTCGTCCGGGGCCGCAGCCGGCCGGTGGCTTCGGTCTGGTTCGGCAACCAGATCGTCGACGGGGTGCTGTTCCCGGTGCTCGCGCTCGCGCTGGCCTTCGGCGCCCGCGTGGCGTTCGCCGGCACGATCAAGCCGGCGGTGTTCAAGGTCGCGATCCCGGTCCTGGTCTCGCTCGTCGTGATCCGCCTCAGCGTGCGCGTGCTCGGCCGCACCTTCCCTTCGGTGGCGTGGGTGCGCACGATCGAGCGCAGCATCTCGTGGCTGGCGTGGATCGCGGTCGTGCTGTGGGTCACCGGCGTCTCGCCGATGGTGCTCGACGCCGCCGACGACGTGCGCTGGAAGGTCGGGGCCACGCACATCACGTTGCGCAACGTGATCGAGGGCGGCGTCACGGCGGGCATCGTGCTGGTGCTCGCGCTGTGGGTCTCGGCGGCCATCGAACGCAAGCTGCTGTCGGGCGGCACCGGCCACGACCTGTCGCTGCGCAAGATCGCTGCCAACCTCGTGCGTGCCGCGCTGCTGTTCGTGGGGCTGCTGCTCGCGCTCTCGGCGGTGGGCATCGACCTGACGGCGCTCTCGGTGCTCGGCGGCGCCATCGGCGTGGGCCTCGGCTTCGGCCTGCAGAAGATCGCGGCCAACTACATCAGCGGCTTCGTCATCCTCGCCGAGCGCAGCCTGCGCATCGGCGACATGGTCAAGGTCGACAACTTCGAAGGCCGCATCACCGACATCCGCACGCGCTACACCGTGATCCGCTCGCTCGGCGGCCGCGAGGCGATCGTGCCGAACGAAACGCTCATCACCACGCGGGTCGAGAACTCTTCGCTCGCCGACCCGCGCGTGCTGGTGCAGACGGCCGTGCAGGTGGCTTACGGCAGCGACGTGCGGGCGCTGCAGCCGCTGCTCGAAGCGGCCATCGCGGGCGTGCCGCGCGTCATCACCGATCCGGCGCCGGCGGTGCAGCTCGCCGCTTTCGCGGCCGACGGCATGGACCTCGCCATCAACTTCTGGATCCGCGATTCCGAGAACGGCACGGGCAACGTCAGGTCGGACGTCAATCTGGCCGTGCTCGACGTGCTCGGGCAGCACGGCATCGAGATCCCGTTCCCGCAGCGCGTGGTGCACGCGAAGGTCTCGGCCGATGTTGTCGGTGCGCTCGATGGCCGTCTGATCGCGCCCGGCGAGGGCCGCTGAAGCCACAATCGGGCATGCCTTCAAACCGCCCGCGCACCTCCCGGTCGATCGCCGTACAGGCGACCGAGCTAGCACTCGCCGTGCCCCAGGTCGTCGCCCACCGCTTGACGCGCCTGGCGCTGGCCGGGCCTACGCCGTCGGCCCGTGACCGCAAGGAGTTCGAGCGCATGGTGGCCGAGAAGAACGCGGCGTTCGCGGCCTCATGGAGCGCGATGGGTGCGCAGGCGGCGCGCGCCAACCAGGCGCTCGCGGCCTCGTTCTTCAGCAGCTTCCTCGCGGCTGCCAGCGGGCGTCGGCCATCGCCGGCAGTGTCGATGCTGGCGATGCAGAAGGCGGCCCTCGGCGTGATCGGCAGCGGGCTCGCGCCGGTGCATCGCAAGGCAGTGGCCAACGCCAAGCGGCTGGGCCGCACCAAGCTGCGGTGAGGCCGGCCCCGGCCGGGGTCGCACGCGCGCCATGACGACCGCGGCCGTCGTTCGGCAGGCCGAGTACGGGCCGGAACCCCGTCCGGCTTTGCCGGTGAGAGCGCACCTCGCCGAACCGACCTCGGCGTAGCGGCGAGACCCGCGAAGACCATGCAGACGATCCGTCGTCCCGAATGATCCGCACCTGCTCGATGCAGGTGGCGCGCATGGCGGCATGTGCCGCGTCGGTGGTTCTCGTCGCGGCCGGCATGCCGGCGCGTTCCGCCACCGACACGGGCTTGCAGGCGAGCGTGTGTCCTGGCGGCCTTGTGGCCGAAAGCCGTTGCCTGAGCGGCCGCGACGAGCAAGGCGCCTATGTCTGGCTGGCGGTGCCGCCGTTCTGGAGCGGCACGCTCGTCGTGCATGCGCACGGCGGCCCGGAACTCGGCCCGCCGAAGGCCGGGCGCGCGAAGGAAGACCTGCAGCGCTGGTCGATCTGGAACCGCGCGGGCTATGCGTTTGCGGGGTCAGGCTACCGGCAGGGCGGCGTGGCCGTGACCTCGGCGGCCGAAGACATCGAGCGCGCGCGGTCGCTGTTCGTGGCCGCCTTCGGCCAGCCGAGGCGCACCGTGCTGCACGGCCAGTCGTGGGGCGCCGGTGTCGCGGCCAAGGCAGCGGAAATCGCGACGGTGCGGGCCGCGTCCGGCGCCGCGCCGATGCCGTACGACGCCGTTCTGCTTACTTCCGGCGTGCTCGGCGGCGGCACCGGGTCGTACGACTTCCGGCTCGACCTGCGCGTGGTCTACGAGGCTGTTTGCCGCAACCATCCGCCGGCGGAAGAGGCTCCCTATCCGCTGTGGCAGGGGCTGCCGCCCGATCGCGAGCTCACCCGCACGGAACTCGCCTTGCGCGTCGACGCGTGCACGGGCCTGAACCTCAAGCCGGTCGACCGCAGCCCGCTGCAGCAGTCCCGCCTCGACACGATCACGCGCGTCGTGCGCATCGACGCTCGATCGCTGCAGGGCCACATCGCCTGGGGCACCTGGCACTTCCAGGACATCGTGTTCAAGCGTCTCGGCGGCCGCAACCCGTTCGGCAATCTCGGCGTGCGCTACACCGGCTCGGCCGACGACGAGGCGCTCAACGCAGCCGTTGCCCGCTACGCCGCCGACCCGTCGGCACGCGCCGATTTCGCCGCCGATGCCGATCTCTCCGGCCGCATCGGCGTGCCGGTACTGACGATGCATGCGGTGGGCGATCCGACCGCCTTCGTCGAGCTCGAGTCGTTCTTCCGCGCCCGCATGCAGCAGGGCGGCAGCGTCGAGCGGCTGGTGCAGATCTATACCGACGACCACGAGCACAGCTACCTGAGCGACGCGCAGTACGTCAGCGCGATGGCGGCGGTGATGGCATGGATCGAGCGCGGCGACAAGCCCACGCCGCAGGCCGTCGCGGCGAACTGCGCGCAGGTCGCCGCGCGCTTCGACCCGTCGAAGGGATGTCGCTGGCTGCCCGATTACCAACCTGCTCCGATGGCCGAGCGGGTGCCGTTGCGCTGAAGCGAAAGGCGTTCCCATGCAGCACAGCTTCGTCTCTGCCTTCATCCTGCTGCTGCTGGTGCTCGACCCGTTCGGCAGCCTGCCCATCTTCATCCCGGTGATGCGCTCGGTGGCGCCGGAGCGTCGGCGCCGGGTGGCACTGCGCGAGGTGGCGATCGCCTTCGCGGTGCTGCTCGTCTTCATGCTGTTCGGCGAGGCTTTCCTCGGCGTGATGCGGCTCTCCGAACGCTCGCTCGAAGTCGCCGGCGGCGTCATCTTGCTGATGGTCGCGATCCGCATGATCTTCAGCCAGGGCGGTGCGGTCTACGGCATCGCCGAAGACCGCGAGCCGTTGATCTTTCCGCTCGCCGTGCCGCTGCTCGCGGGGCCTTCGGCAATGGCGACCGTGCTGCTGCTCGCCTCGCGCCAGCCCGATCGGCTGGTCGAGTGGGTGGCTGCATTGGCCTGTGCGATGGCGGTCTCGGGGGCGGTGCTGCTCGGCAGCGATCGCCTGCGCCGCTGGCTCGGCGACTCGGTGGTCTCGGCGCTCGAAAAGCTGATGGGGCTCGTGCTCACCGCCATCGCCGTCGAGATGATCCTCGCCGGCCTGAAGCGCTACTTCATGGGGTAACGCGGGGCGCCGCGGCGACAGCGAGCGCGTCGAGCTCGGCTTGCGAGAACCCGGCCGCGCGACGTGCCTCGAAGTTGAACGGCGCACGCAGCCGGGGCGCCTGGTGCGTGACCACCAGCTCGGCGTACAGCGTTTCGGGGTCGAGCCCGCGCTGGCTGCACAGCCACCGGTACCAGTGGTTGCCGATGGCGACGTGGCCGATCTCGTCGCGCAGGATCACGCCGAGGATGCCGGCCGCGCGCAGGTCGCCGGCCTTGATGAACTTGGCCTGCAGCGGTGGTGTCGCATCGAGGCCGCGCGCCTCGAGCGTGCGCGGCACGAGCGCAATGCGCGCGAGCACGTCGGCCGCCGTGCGTTCGGCCATCGTCCACAGGCCGTCGTGCGCATCGAAGTCGCCGTAGTCGTGGCCGAGCGTGCGCAGGTGCGTGCGCAGCAGGTCGAAGTGCAATGCTTCTTCGGCGGCCACGCGCAGCCAGTCTCTGTAGAACTCTGCCGGCATGCCGGCAAAGCGCCAGACGACGTCGAGCGCAAGGTTGATGGCGTTGAACTCGATGTGCGCGATGGCGTGCAGCAGCGCAGCGCGACCTTCGGTGGTGAAGGCAGAACGCGACGGCACCTGCAAGGCTTCCAGCAGGCGCGGCGTCGCCGGTCGGCCGGGCACGCCGGGTGGCTCGTCAATGACCTCGTCGGGGTCGATCGCGACGGCCGAATCCAGACTCGCGAACGCTCGCGCGGCGGCCACCTTGGTGCCCGGATCGGTCTCGCACAACGCGAGCAGCACCGCACGCCGGGCGTTCACGACGGCCTTCCTAGAATCGCCTGCACTCCCCACGAAGGCACGCCATGGCGATCTACCGTCTCGACCAGAGTACTCCCGACATCGACCCTTCGGCCTGGGTGGCAGAAGACGCACGCGTGATCGGCGACGTGCGTCTCGGCGCCGACGCGAGCGTGTGGTTCGGCGCCATCCTGCGCGGCGACACGGCGCGGCTGTCGGTCGGCCGCGGTTCCAACATCCAGGACGGCAGCGTCGTCCACGCCGACCCGGGGCGGCCGACGGCGATCGGCGAAGACGTCACCGTGGGCCACATGGCGATGCTGCACGGCTGCACCGTCGGCGATGGCTCGCTCGTCGGCATCGGCGCGGTAATCCTCAACGGCGCGGTCATCGGCCGGCACTGTCTCGTGGGCGCGCGTGCACTCGTCACCGAAGGCAAAAGCTTTCCCGACGGCTCGCTCATCGTGGGCGCGCCGGCCACCGTCGCGCGCTTGCTCACGCCCGAGCAGATCGAAGGGCTGATGGCGAGCGCGCGGCACTACGTCGAAAACGCGAAACGCTTTCGCGTCGGGCTGGCCAGGATCGCCTGAGCGCGAGCGCGAGCGCGCTTCACGCGACAAAGCGCACGGAGACGCTGCCGAGGCCCGCGAACTCTGCGCGATAGAAGCCTGGGCCGGGCAATGCGGGTGCGCCGGTGCAACTGCCGGTGGTGACGATCTGGCCCGCGCGCAGGCCGATCCCGGGCTCGGACGGCACGTTGGCCAGCATCACGACGGTGCCGAACGGGTCGCCGTCGAGGATCGCTGCGCCGCTGCCGAGTGCGAGCTCGGTGCTGCTGCTCTCGCCGCCATGGCTCGCATGCAGTCGGATGCCGATCTGCCCGAAGGCGAGCGATTGCCACTGCGCCACGGCCGGGCCGCAGACGAGCGCGCCGTTGTTGAAGCCATCGGCCAGCTCCGCCAGCGCGCCGCTGCCGTGGGGCAGGCGCGAGTCGACGATCTCGATCGCCAGCCGCATCGCGCCCGTGGCCGCCTCGACCTCGCCCCGCGTGTACGGCTGGCCCGGCCGCGGCGGCAGGTCGTGCGCCAGCTCGAACGCGAACTCGCATTCGAGCTTGGGCACGATGAAGTCGCGCACGCGAAACTGGGCGATGGACGCGTCCATCGGCGCGGTCGCCGCGGCATCGTGCGCGCCGCGCAGCCAGGCGGCCAACACCGGCGCGCCGAGTGGCCGCGGTACGCCGAGCGCCGCGCGCTGCGCCTCGGTCACCGCGGCGATCTTCCAGCCGCCGATGGTCCCCAGGCTGGC
>Ga0209724_1002397_pt1 | contig 16043 bp, 15 predicted proteins | sample grotaG_FD_184143 | JGI IMG/M metagenome (GOLD analysis project Ga0209724, IMG submission 184143) | Glacier valley bacterial and archeal communities from Borup Fiord, Nunavut, Canada, to study Microbial Dark Matter (Phase II) -... | ecosystem: Environmental > Aquatic > Freshwater > Ice > Glacier ...
AAACATTGCAATCCAGCTAAACCAATCAAATAGCCGAATATCTGCATTGTTCTTTAATTTGTCTGCGATGTAAATCAATGCAATAATTAACATTGTTATTCCTGAAAAAATCTTTAAATAAGGATTCCTAAATCCGTTAAATGAATTCATAGTTGTCTGAATTTTAGTGTTTCTATTATTTGTCATTATGATCTGACGTTTTCTTAATAGCGGACGATTTAGCTTTCGCTGATCTTCGATTCCTGTCAAGCCGAAAGACGGCCCGAGCGGAATCGAAGATCAGTGAAGCTAAAGATACCCACCGAAAACCACTGTTGCCGCACTTGACGGGTAGCTGAAGTTATCGGTATCTCTTCATTCGTCATTCAATTCAAAGCCTAATAATTTTAGCGCATCGTCTGCTTTGTCGTTTCGCATCGGATATTTGTCTGGCGTTACCCAACCGATTAATTCTTGTGTCCCAGAGGATTTAAATTGACTTAATTTATAATCTGGATTATTGCAAAGGTTGTGTATTTTCAAATCAAGCTCGTCATTTGAATAAAGCAGATATTTTAATGATGTTCTTATTTTTTCAATTGTGTTTTCCGTTACAAATTTCTCATCTGCGCTGAAACGCCTTGTTCGCATACCTCCTGAATGTAGGTTTGCATAAATCGTTTTCGCTTCGTTGGCGGTTAATTTGTCAATGTTGCTTTCGGAGAGTAATTTAGCAAAGATTGTCTTTGAAGCTACAGCCATTTCTTGTGTGTGACTTACGGTTGCCTTGTCCCAAACACAGTACTCTTTAAACAACTTTGGAATAATAATATTTCTATTTGCGACTGTCGGTTTAGGTCTGTTTTCTTTAGCCCAAACTACTTTTATCCAATGCCAAAAATGGTCAATAGAAAGGTAAACAGGAACATTAGGATATTCTTGTTTTGAAATTTCATTTACCATTCCTTTCACTTCATTTATTCTTTTCCAAAAGGTAAAATACGCTTTTGCTTCTTTCCCAACTTTAGATTTTCCCTTCTTCGTTGTCCGCTTGGTTAATATCTTCTTTTCAAGTTCTGCCTGTTCCTTTTCAGTTTCTTGTGCTCTTTTCTGGAAATTGTCAAATACTGTTTTAAAATTATAAAGGTCAGTCGGTTGTAATGAAAATGATTGCTCCCAGAGGATTGAAAACTGTTTATCTATTTCTGTCAAATATTTAGATTCTGTCAGTATGGCGTTAGTTTCTATGTTTTTATGAAGACCACCTGCTGTAAAATTTGACGAACCAATTATACAAGCAAAAGGTTGTCCATTGTCGTAAAAGATGAAGAATTTTGAATGAAAATTGTCGCCTAAAAACTGAATTTTAATGCCAAGTTTTGAATATACATTTTTCAAAGAGTAATAATTTGTCGGCGGTCGCAACGAAACCAACAGGTCAATTTGCTTGGAATTGTCAAGCCAGGAGTTAATAAATTCGGTGTCCGAGAAAAATGCAGTCGCCACCTTAACTTTGTCCGCATTGTCTGCAAAGTCAGCAAGTATATTTTTAAGGTTTTTGTCCTTGTCGTTTGTTAAGATTGTATGTTGCATTGTCGTCTTTTTAGAGTTACCGATAACGTTCCGCAGCTACACGCAGGCAGGGATTTTCACCACTGAACCTCCCACGAAGAACTGCACTTCAAATATAATATTTATTGTCAACAAAGCACCGAAACTCCGCTTGCGGGTAGATTGCTGTTATAGGGCGTTTTTCTTCCAACTTTTGTCATTTTCATTTATTGGACCTTAAATTTTGTACAAAAAATATCGGTCAGCAGGGATTCTATTTGTCTTAATTTTTTTATGTTGTTCAAAAATTGTCATTGAAGTTCGGTCTTCCATTTTATTTCTCCGTTGATCTCACTACAAATTTCAAGTCCACCCATACCATAGTCGTAGCCCAAACTATATTCAACTTGTCGTCCTTGAATAAAGTCGGCAAGTTCATCTGATGCTGATGTCATTTTAGTGAACAATTCTTTCGTCTCAATCAACTCGGCTAGAGCTGACTTTTTGCTTATGTTTTTTAAATCATTCTTCACAGTCCAACCGGTCACAGAAAAATGTTTCTTATCTCGACAACTAAAAGTCAAGTCACTGACTTTAAATGTATGTCCATCTGTCAATAAAACGATAGCGCTCTTAATTCTTTGTATTAATTCTTGCTCGTTCATCTGTCTGGTTTCGTCTCATCTTTTAAAATGCCCTATAACGTAGGAAGCTACACGCAGGGGCGGACTGCGGGCAATTTCCTGTCAATCCGAAAAACAGTTTGAGCGGAAAGATACACACCGAAAACCACTGCTGCCGCACTTGACGGGTAGCTGAAGTTATGGGCTTGCATTTATTTTACCTTTTTATAAGTGTCTAATAATTCGCCTCTTGTAATAAATAATTCATCATTTTTGATCGAAATGGAATATTGAATTGAGTCCGAAATAATCGAATTCGATTCAATATTAACTAAAGCCAAAATTCCAACTGAATTATCTGATGTTTTGACAGTATAATTTGCGGTCAAATAAGTTGTGTCATTATGTGTCTCTATTAATTTATTTTCTAGAGTAAATTTTATCTCTGCATAATGAGATTCAGATGAATACCCACAAGAATTAATAAGTCCACCGCAAGTTGATTCCCATTTCCAGATACCTGTAATTTTGTCTAAACTTGTTATTGACATGGAATCCTCCACAGTTTTAGTACAAGAAATCATCAAGAACAATGTGAAAAGTAAGATTAGCGTTTTCATAATATACGTTTCGAATAAGATGATAAATTGTCAAAAAAGGTTGCGCCAAATATGCTTGCCCATAACGTAGGAAGCTACACGCAGGTGCGGATTGCGGGTGATTTCCTGTCAAACCGATAAGCAGCCCGAGCGGAAAGATACCCACCGAAAACCACTGCTGCCGCACTTGACGGGTAGCTGAAGTTATAGGGCGTTTTTATTCTAATCTTAATATTGGGCATTCTTCAAGATTTGATGTCTGTTTAGATTTGTCCATGTAACGATAAGTTATTTTCGCTCTTTGTTTTCCTTTATAGTCTTTGTCCATACCAATATTTATACAAAGCCAAATACTGTTGTCCTTTTTTAGATACTCTTGACTAAAAAAACTATCTCCTGTTTGAATGTCGGGTTCTCCCTCTGGTCCAAGAAAAAACAGGGAAGGTAAATTTGCCTCACCTGTTTCGGTGTGTAATAATTTACTGTTTTCAAACAATTGAAAATTAAATTTCAGAGTCGTTTCATTGATACGTTTAACTCTTAACACATAATTTTGACTGTCATTATTTGCTTTGAAAATATATTCTTTATTCAAGTTTAGGTCGTCAGGAAAATAAGTTGTGTCATTGCCAATAAGCATAAAGTTGTCAATGAGTTTTATTGGTTCATTATATTCTGAAAGTCCGTCTATAAAAGTCTGGTCGTATTGAGATTTGTCTTTTGTGTAAATACCTGATTGCATTTTGTCTGCCGAAATTGTCGGCAAAGTGTCTACTGATTTTGTGTCAACGGTTTTCCTTGTCTTACCGCTACAACTCAGAAGTAATAAAGTCAATGTCAAAATGTAAATAGTCTGTTGCATTGCTGTCTTTTTAAATGCCCTATAACTAGTAAATAGCAGCAAGTTTATAGTACTTTTCTGAATCCTTGACTATTTTTAACCTTTTGTGTTTTTCCATGGTTGTCTAAGCTGCTGCATTTACATTATGACAAAAATAACGATTGTTTAATAAATAAGACTGTTTATTGTCTTTATTATTGTTTTAAAATTAAAATTACGACAGGGCATCATATAGAGCAGACTAACTCAATCAGTGATTGTAAGGATTAGATCGGAAAGTGCATTCTGATTAGCTATAGACTTGTCTCTGGATGATGATATTTTATGATGTATTTATCTTGAAATATGGATGGATCGGTTATGACAATATCTCCCCCCAAATAATCCACCCTCCGTCATTCCCAAGGTAGATTACAATTCACTGAATATACTAATTCGTGACTGCGAAAAATGATCGGGCCTTCACTGCCGCTACCGATACGATCTGCAATAATATCATGAAAAAAATAAATGAAAAATAACTATAAAAAATATTTTTTTGGTATTGCAAATTACAAATAAGTGTTTTAATTTTAGTCCATCAAATCCTAAATTTCGTTACTCCTCCTTATATTGTTTTCTGCATCCGTATTGATGATTTTGCAAATATAGAAGCCCGGAATCGGGTGTCAGTATGTTCGTATTTCTAAGTCTGTATGTTCGTGCGCCAAACACTACACTTAGGAACGCCAAACAGTACACTTTCGATCGCCAAACACTACACGTAGGAGTGCACCAATAGGAACTAAGAAAAAGACAAGTATATTCTTTTTGCAATTATATAATTTTCAGAGTATTAACTAATTTAAAACAAAAAAATCATGTCGCTACAATTTAACGTTGTTGAAAAAACAAATCCTATTACCAAGGAAAAGAAATGGTATGCTACAACCAGGCTAACTGGTAAACGTGATCTGAAAAATTTAAGCAAAGATTTGTCGGAAGTATCTTCACTTTCGGCAGGTGATGTACAAAATGTTTTTGCAAACCTGATCGACCAGTTGCCCAAATGGCTGATGGAAGGAGATAGTGTGAAACTGGATGGATTCGGAACTTTTCGTCTCTCATTTTCGAGCGAAGGGGAAGCAGTCAAAGAAGATGTTTCTGCCGATAGCATTAAGGACGTTTACATTCTTTTCGAACCCGATGTAGCAATCAAAGACCGGGTAAGTAAAACGAAAGTTAATCCGATGGGATAATTGATAGCCCTTCGAGCGGTCGCAGACCCTCGAAGCGGCTATCTGCTATTAAGCCCTTCGAGGGTTTTCAACCGCTCGAAGGGCTATCTGCGGCCGTTCGAAGGGCTATCTTATAGATTAGATATTTAGCTTATAAGCTATCTTTTGAGCGGATAAAGCCAATTCGGTGGCAAGAAAACAATGATCCTGCGACATGGCTGTTTCGGTGCGGTTGACCACATCGCTTACCAGTTGTTCGCCATAGGGCATATATACCTGCGAGCAATCGTAATACTTTGTATCCTTTTGGTTGACCAAAAACAAGTGATTACCCCCTTTGCGGCCTGCAATATCAATGTACTTTCGCATTTCGATGTAACCCTCGGTGCCAAGAATAAACGTCCGGCCATCTCCCCAGGTGTCGAGGCCTTCGGGTGTGAACCAGTCGATGCGAATGTAGCCCGTAGCATGGGGACTGCGCACGTTCATATCACCGAAATCGGAATATTGGGGATATTTAGGGTTGTTGAAATTTCCTATCTGAGAAGAACTGACCTCCGCCTTTTTGGAACCCGTATAAAAGAGAAACTGGTCGCACTGATGTGAGCCAATGTCGCATAAGATTCCACCTGCCTTTTCAGGATAAAAGAACCAGTCGGGACGTGTGTTTGGTCGCATCCGGTGTGGCCCCATTCCGATTGTCTGAACCACCTTGCCGATAGCTCCCGTCAAAATCAGTTCTCCTGCTTTCACAGATGCCGGATTACTTAAGCGTTCGCTGTAAACGATTGAATAAATACGCTTTGTTTCTTTCTGAACTTTTTTCACCTCTTTAAACTGGTCGAAAGTCAGAATGCCGGGCTTGTCGGTCATATAATCCTTTCCTGACTTCATCACGCGTATGCCAAGCGGCGCCCGGTCGACGGGAATGGCAGCACTGGCTACCAGCTGAATAGAAGTATCTTCAAGAATTTCTGCTTCGCTTTTAGCAACTTTAACGGTTGGAAAGCGCTTGGTGAAATCGGGCAACAATTCGGGCTCTTTGGAATATACCGCAACCAATTGACCGCCACCTTCGATCAGCGAATCGACCATTCCTATAATATGACCGTGATTAATTCCAACGACTGAAAACCGGATGGTTTCTTTGGGGGCTGAACGTTTCTCCGGTTGTAATATGATCTCTTCAATCCGGTTCTTGCTGTAATCGCCTTGCCCGAATAGATCGCCGGGCAACATCGCAGCAGCTGCCAGGCCTGATACTGAGGCAAAAGTGTTTCTCAAAAAATTACGTCTGTTCGATTCCATATGTTGTATATTTGGTTTTATAAATCCAAATATACGCATGATTTACTACTTCTTAAATATAAAATAAACTGCCAGCACCAAAAAACCAAATCCGATCAGGTGGTTCATCCTGAACGACTCTGTTTTAAAGACCACGAGCGAAAAAATCATAAATACCGAAAGTGTGATCACTTCCTGGATGACTTTTAACTGCATCAACGAAAAGGGTCCGTTGTTTCCCTCAAACCCGATCCGGTTTGCAGGAACCTGGAAACAGTACTCGAAGAATGCAATCGCCCAGCTGATCAGTATAATAGCACCAAGTCCCAGACTTTCTGACCATTTCATCTCTTTGAATTTCAGATGTCCGTACCACGCAATTGTCATAAATGTATTGGAAAGAATAAGCAGTCCAATTGTATATAAGCCTTTCATTATTTACCTTTATTTTTCACGAACTCCTTTCGGAAATTTAGCTGGCAAAAGTAGACATTTTAAACCTTTTGATTTGAGGACAATCAAAAGGGAAATTTACGTAAAGTTTAAAAAAACAAATTTTAATAATTAAAGAGATGAAAGCTAAAATTTTAAGTATTGTATTGCTGATGGGATTGTCGGTAGCTGTGTTTGCTCAAAAGACTGACAATGGCCCTAAAGATTCGAAACGCGGACAAGATCGCGGACTGATGATGCAGAATGAGAGAAGAGGACCTGGTGATGGTCTGAATCTTACGGATGCACAAAAAGATGCATTTAAAGAAAGCAGGCTGGCCATGCAAAAACAGCTGCAGCCACTCCGCAATGAGCTTGGCGAGGCCAAAGCACATCAAAAAACATTAGTGACTGCTGAAAAACCCGATGTATCAGCAATCAATAAAAACATCGAAAAAATCGGAGACCTAAGGGTTGAAATGGCCAAGATTCAGGTGAAAAATCACCTTGATATGCGTGTCCAGCTTACAGACGAACAAAAGCTGAAGTTTGATCTCAAAAAAGGGAAAATGGGACATGACAGAGGGTTCAAAGGGATGAGACATGACCGTAGAATGCGCGGTTAGCATCCGATGATTTAAATTGATTATTGTTTACAGGAATGGGCTGCCGCGAAAATTGTTCCTCGCAGCAGCCCATTTATGGTTCTCTGACGTTTTGTATGGTTAATTGGATTTTGTAATGAATGCTGCAAGCTATTAGTGACAAGCGACTGGCAGACTCACTTACAAAAAGAGATTTGTCTTGATTTTAAATAGATTAGGTTTTGATATTTAGCACAATCATGCCAGATGCCAAAACCAGCTGCTCATTGCGTCAACCATCTGTAAGCTGTTAGCAAATTTCACCCGCACGATCTGTCATGGCGCCTGAAACTTTAACCTTTTTCCCTTTTCTGCCTGAATTTTTAACTTCCAATTTGGAGTATATTTGCAGATTCTAAATTTAATTAATGAGATTATCAAATTTAGGGTATACCTGCATCCTGCTTTTTTGCTTTTCAATTGCAAGAGCTGAAGCTCCCGATCTTTCATCCCGGTTGCTTTCTGCGCCTCCACACCGTGTGATTCGTACCTGCTGTGCTTTTGGATCGGATTTGCGTCTGATGATGGTTCCTATTTTGAAATACACCGATATTACAAGTGCTGGCCAGCTTGGACCACACAGTTATCTTGGAAATGACGGCGAGGGGAACGGAATTATTTATACCCAACGCGGCGGTTTTATCGATATGGGACACCTGCGCGATCAGGCTGACTGGACAGCCTACTTATATTCGCGAATTGTACTGGCGCGACAAAATGGAAATCTGACACTGCATCTCGGACGTGAAGGCGGACCAAAACAATTGAATCTATACATCCCTGCCAATTTAAGTATGGATGATGCACTGCAGCTTGCAGGCAGGATTGCCTACGATCTATCGATCTGGCACGAAATTGCAACTTGGTATGGCAGTTCAACAATCCCATTTGTACCCGAACGGTATTCCAGCTTTTCGATTGAAGATCCTTACTCAAATCTTTTGGGAGTAACTGTTGGCATAGCCGCAATTAAGAGTGGCTTACCTTACGAGGAAGCTATGACGCAACTAATTGCGAAAACATTAAATACATTGTGTGCAGTTGTTTCTCAGAATGAGACCTATAATGCCATGGAGGAAGTCCGAAATATCTGGTGGACACGTGATAAGCATTTGCCAAACCGCGATGTTCTGATCGAAAGACAGTTGTGGGTTTATTCCTGCCTTGAGCCATGGCGCGTTCCGGGTTGGAACGATAATAATTTGGCATCATTCGACTTAATTGTACCCGAATTGACGAAGGATGGCCGATTGCTTACTAACTTTTATGAGCTTGATTTTAAACTGAACCGTAAATTTCCTGTAAAAGAGATATTTGCATCGAAGACGGACCGCAGGGTCACTCAAGCTGATTTTGGGAAATTAATTACACATATCGCCAGGGATATTGATTTGGCGAAGTGAAAAAGGAAGACAGAAGTCTGAAGGCAGGAGAGGAGATGGATCGTTTTAGAACAGGAGGAGTCTGTGCGGGGTTGTCTGTAAGCCTGTGTCATTTTAACTTGAAATACAGAATATTAAGCCTTTCTAAGGTCGCTGTAACCTGATCCTGAAACCGCGATTCTACGAAACTCGTTTATTAATTGTATCTTTGCCAGATAATTAATTACAGTAGATTCATTTTTGTTTTCAAAAACGATTGCTGTCTAAAAAAGATTCATGTCATTTAAGTCATTAGAAATTATTGAACCAATTCTTCAATCACTTATCGAAGAAGGTTATTCCACCCCAACACCCATTCAAGCGCAGGCAATTCCAATTGTATTAGACGGGAGAGATTTATTGGGGTGCGCTCAAACAGGAACCGGAAAAACAGCAGCATTTGCAATTCCAATTCTTCAATTATTAAGCACCAGTCAATCATACGATAAGCGGAAAAAGATCAGAAGCCTGATCCTTACGCCAACACGCGAACTTGCCATTCAGATCGGTGAAAGCTTTAAAAGTTACGGACGACATACAAAATTGAACTATACGGTGATATTCGGTGGTGTCAGCCAGTTTGCGCAAACACAGGCTTTGCAGCGTGGAGTAGACATTTTAGTTGCCACTCCAGGACGTTTGCTCGATTTGATGAACCAGGGATTTATCTCCCTGAAGGATATCGAAATATTTGTATTGGATGAAGCCGATTGCATGTTGGACATGGGGTTTATTCACGATGTCAAAAAAGTACTGGCCGCTCTTCCACGTTCGCGTCAGTCGCTCTTTTTCTCTGCTACAATGCCTCCTGAGATTGTAAAACTGGCCGATACAATTTGTAAAAATCCAGCGCAAGTGACCATTACACCCGGTCAGCCAACGGTCGATATCATCGAACAGTTCGTATACTTTGTCGACAAAGGAAACAAAAGTGCCCTTTTGATCGATTTATTAAGCGACAAAAAGATTAAGTCTGCTTTGGTTTTCACACGCACAAAACATGGCGCCGACAAGGTGGTCAAAGATTTACTGCGTCACGATATCAAATCGGAGGCCATTCATGGAAACAAGGCTCAGAACGCTCGTCAACGTGCGTTGGCTAATTTTAAAGATCAAACAACCAGGGTTTTGGTTGCAACGGATATTGCTGCACGCGGAATCGATGTGGATGATATGGAGTTTGTAATCAATTACGAAATGCCAAATATTTCTGAAACCTATGTTCACAGGATTGGTCGTACCGGACGCGCAGGCGCAAACGGAACCGCTTATTCTTTCTGTGATGCAGAGGAAAAAGCTTATTTGAAGGATATTGAGAAATTGATCAGGAAGAAGATTCCTGTGATCGAAAATCATCCTTATCCATTGATTGATCTTCATCCTGTGAAAGCGCCAAAACAACAACAACGCTCTTCAAGGTCAAATTTTGCAAGGCCAAAACCTGATGTCGTTGTCAGTGATCGCAGGAGACTGGTCCGTAATCCGCGGTAGGTTAGGTCATTAATAGTCATTAGGTCATTAAAAAAGTCATTAATGATTATTATACAGACATCCAGAAGCTTAATTAGTGACTGCTGAAAAACTATTTTTATACCACGAAATGGTTAAATTTGAATAACCCCCAGTGGAGCTTGCGGAACTGGGGGAACTGGGGGAAATGGACACAACGCGATACTAACCGAAGCGGGTTGAATATTTTTAAGATATAGATATTGAACCCTTTCAGGGCTCAGATTGTGATCGGATTCTTCCCCCCAATTTCATTGGTGGTTATTCAGATTAAATCCCTTCAGGATTTTTGGGTTGAAAGAAGAAAATGAAGTGCAAGGGATAATAAAACGCACTTTAAAAAAGCTTGCATCTTTCATTGTAAGACTGTGAATATATTGCTGAAAATCAAAAATATATTCGTTTTTCAGCAGACCTTATTTATAACAGATTAGAAAACCCCGAAACAGTATCAAACTGATTCGGGGTTTTTCGTGTTTAGAGGCTTTAGGCTTTAGACTGATAGACTGTAGGAAAAAGAACATAAATAAAGCGTGAAATTGCCAGATCCATAAATTGATTTTCAAAGCATACAGTCTAATAGCCTAAATCCTATAGCCTACAGCCTAAATAAACCCCTATTTCGGAAGGCCATAAGTTTCCATCACATAATCGACGTCCTTATCACCACGTCCGCTCAGGTTTACAAGAATCGATTGTCTTGGATTCTCTTTGGCCAGTTTCATCGCATAAGCAACCGCATGAGCACTTTCCAACGCCGGGATAATTCCTTCAAGACGACTTAATTCGTAAAAAGCATCAATGGTTTCATCATCGGTAGCTGTTTCATAGATCACCTTTTTCAGGTCTTTTAGCATACAATGTTCAGGTCCTACGCCTGGATAGTCCAATCCACTTGCAACTGAATAGACCGGAGATGGTTCCCCCTTTTCGTCCTGCAGCAGGTAACATTTAAATCCGTGGATCATTCCGGGTGTTCCAAGTGTCATCGTTGCTGCATGATCACCTAAACTAAGCGAACGTCCTGCTGGTTCTACGCCATAAAGTTTGACCTCTTCGTCATCGAGAAAAGCAGAGAATATACCAATTGAATTACTTCCACCTCCAACACAAGCGACAACATTATCAGGTAGTTCACCTGTCATATCATAGAATTGTTCTTTGGCTTCAATGCCGACAACACGCTGAAAATCGCGCACCATCATTGGGAAAGGGTGTGGTCCGACAACCGATCCGATGCAGTAAATGCTGTTTTCAGGATCCTGCATATAGGCTGCAAATGCTGAATCAACCGCCTCTTTTAAAGTTTTCAATCCAAAAGATACAGGAACGACTTTAGCACCTAAAATTTGCATCCTTACAACATTTGGATGTTCCTTTATGATATCTACTTCACCCATGTGAATTTCGCATTCCAGACCAAAATAGGCAGCTGCTGTGGCGAGTGCAACACCATGTTGACCGGCGCCTGTTTCAGCAATCAGTTTTTTCTTACCGAGGTATTTGGCCAGCAAAGCTTCTCCCATGCAATGGTTAAGTTTGTGGGCACCTGTATGGTTCAGATCTTCGCGTTTCAGGTAGATCCTGCCGCCGTATTTTGTTGATAATCTGTTACAATAATACACAGGAGTTGGTCTTCCCTGGTAATGTTTACGGATGCTTCGTAACTCCGAAATGAAATGATGCGATTTGCTGATTGAATAATAAGCATCTGTTATCTTCTCCATTTCCTTCTGAAGATTGGGCGGAATAAAACTTCCGCCATATGCTTCAAAAAAACCTTCCTTATCGGGATAATTTTTAAAATAGTTTGTTGACATATGTTTATATTGTTGATAAATAATAAATTGTGATCAATCATTTGACGTCTCTGACGATGAAATTTCAGAATTTGAAGGGTTTACACAACCCGATTGCCAAAATTAAAAAAAGGATCTTTAAATTCAGGAATTGCAGTTAAAAACTTGCTAATTATTTCGTTAAAAAAAACCTCCGCCATTAAAAAGCGGAGGTTTTTCAAGAATGTATTATGTCTTTAATAAATATGTCATTGCGTAAATTCCTATTTATCAACAAGCACATTGATTTGATTACTCGATGCTTCCACTAATCCGCCATTAATCTCGAAATAGGTGATCAGACCATTTGTATCTTTAATCTTAATGTTGCCTTTAGTCAATGTCGAAATAATTGGCGCATGATGATCCATAATTTCAAACGATCCGAGGGTTCCGGGTAGTTTTACAATTGTAATCTCTCCCGTATACAACAGTTTTTCCGGCGAAATAATTTCAAGATATACCATATAGTTCTAAATTACCAGATCGGTTTTTGTGATTTACTTTGATTCAGCGAGCAATCTTTCCCCTTTTTCAATGGCCTCGTCAATTGTTCCAACCATGCTAAATGCAGTTTCTGGATATTGATCAACCTGACCGTCGATGATTGCATTGAATCCTTTGATGGTATCAGCAATGTCAACCCAAACGCCTTTCATTCCGGTGAATTGCTCAGCAACAAAGAACGGCTGTGATAAGAAGCGTTGAACACGACGAGCCCTTGAGACGATTAATTTATCGGTTTCAGACAGTTCATCCATTCCAAGAATCGCGATGATGTCCTGCAATTCGCGGTAGCGCTGCAAAAGTTCTTTAACACGTTGTGCTGTATCGTAATGCTCTTTTCCAACAATTTCGGGTGTAAGTATCCGTGATGTTGAGTCAAGCGGATCGACAGCCGGGTAAATACCCATTTCTGAGATTTTACGGTTCAAAACGGTAGTCGCATCAAGATGGGCAAAAGTAGTTGCCGGAGCAGGGTCTGTCAAGTCATCTGCAGGAACATAGACTGCTTGTACCGAGGTTATTGATCCATATTTGGTTGAAGTAATTCGCTCTTGCAATAACCCCATTTCAGTTGCCAGTGTAGGCTGATAACCTACTGCAGAAGGCATACGACCAAGTAATGCCGAGACCTCGGAACCTGCCTGCGTAAACCTGAAAATATTATCAACGAAGAAAAGAATATCGTTCCCTTTTCCTTTTTTATCGCCATCGCGGAAGTATTCTGCTACTGCAAGTCCTGAAAGTGCAACTCTCGCACGAGCGCCAGGGGGTTCATTCATCTGTCCAAAAACGAGTGTTGCTTTCGATTTGGCGAGTTCTTCGCGATCGACGAGGCTCAGATCCCATCCTCCATTTAGCATATCTTCCTTGAAAGCTTCACCATATCTGATTACACCCGATTCAATCATTTCGCGGAGCAGGTCGTTGCCTTCACGTGTTCTTTCACCAACACCTGCAAATACCGATTGTCCGTCGTATTTCTTGGCGATGTTGTTGATCAACTCCATGATGATTACCGTCTTACCAACACCGGCACCACCGAACAATCCGATTTTCCCCCCTTTAGAATAAGGTTCAAGCAGGTCGATCACTTTAATACCGGTAAAAAGAACCTCCTTTTCAGTGGAGAGGTCTTCGAAACGGGGTGGGTCGTTATGAATCTCATAACTTTTATCTTTTGGAATTGGTCCTATACCATCAATTGCTTCACCGATCACATTCAGTAGCCGGCCTTTAATGATCTCTCCAACAGGCATCGAAATCGCTTTACCGGTGCCAGTAACTTCCATCCCGCGCGATAGTCCGTCAGTCGAGTCCATGGCGACCGTTCGTATTGTTTGTTCACCAATGTGTTGCTGACATTCGAGAATTAATACCTGACCGTTTTCTCGCGTGATTTCGAGAGCGTCAAATATTTTTGGCAACTCATTTCCCTCTTGCTCGAAGCTGACATCAACAACAGGTCCGATTACCTGAATGATTTTGCCTTTGGATTGTGACATATTTCCTTATTTTATTGAAATTTCTTTATAACTCACAATTTGTAACTACCTGAATATATTAACCTCTTTGCGCATTTGCACCACTTACAATCTCCAAAATTTCATTGGTAATCGCAGCCTGACGTGCCTGGTTATATTGCAGTTTCAACTCCCTGATTAATACGCCAGCATTATCGGTGGCCTTATGCATTGCTGTCATACGAGCGCCGTGCTCCGAAGCAATCGAATCGAGAATTGCTTTATAAAACTGTATTCTAAGTGATTGAGGAATAATAATATCTGCTATTTCCTGCATTGACGGCTCGAAAATATAATTTTTAAGCATTTCGCCTTTTATGCGCTGAACCTTTTCGGTCGGCTCTGTTAGGACCGGCAAAAACTGTTCGGTTACCAGGTTTTGAACTGCAGCATTTTTAAACTGATTGTAAACGACTTCAATATGATCGTAAATGCCCATTGTGTAACCTTCCATGAAGCATTTCGTGATTTCGGATATATTGGTAAAACTCAGTTCTTCATAAATATCCAGAAAGCTTCTGATTACTTTAATCCCTTTGCTTTTAAGTCCGTCAACACCTTTTTTACCGATCGCGATAACATCGACTCTGCCATTTTTAGAATACTCCTGATAGGTCTCAAAGTAGAGCTCAGTTGTCCTTTTAACAACATTCGAGTTGAAACCACCGCAAAGACCTCTGTCAGAAGTTATCGCAACGATCAGGATCTTCTCCTTGTTTTTTCGGAAGGCATATTTATTTTCAACGGAAGAATCAAGATTGCTGCTTACGGTTGTCAATATCTCATTCAGTTTTTCGGCATACGGGCGCATCATATGAATTGCATCCTGTGCCTTTCGAAGCTTGGCCGCTGAAACCATTTTCATGGCGCTGGTGACCTGCTGGGTCGATTTCACCGAAGCAATTCTGGTCCTTATGTCTTTTAAATTAGCCATTCTCTGAATTTATCTGTCAGGTAATTCTATTGCAATTAAGCGATTAAAATTTATTTATACTTCGCAGCAACTTCGCTTGCCACTTTTTCAAGTACAAGTGATTCCTTATCACCAATAATACCTTGTTTCAACACATCAAGGGTATCCCGGTGTTTTGCGTCCAGCACTTCAAGAAACTCAATTTCAAAGTCCAAAATCAGGTTTCTCGGAACATTCATTAACAAACCTTTCGTTCCGCAATACAGGATCGCAATTTGCTTCTCAACTTTCATTGGTGAAAATTGGTGCTGTTTCAGAATTTCAAGGTTACGAACTCCTTTTTCGAGAACCGCTTTCGTTGCGGGATCAAGATCGGAACTGAATTTAGAGAATGCTTCAAGTTCGCGGAATTCAGCCTGGGCAATTTTTAGTGTGCCGGCAACTTTCTTCATCGCTTTGATCTGGGCATTTCCACCAACACGGGATACCGAAATTCCAACATTAATAGCTGGCCGGATTCCTGCATTGAATAAATTCGATTCAAGGAAAATCTGACCATCAGTAATAGAGATCACGTTGGTAGGAATATAGGCTGAAACGTCACCATCCATCGTCTCAATAATGGGAAGTGCAGTTAACGAACCGCCACCTTTAATCATATGTTTGATTGATTCAGGCACATCATTCATTTGCTGTGCAACCGCTTCAGTCGAATTTATTTTTGCAGCCCGTTCGAGCAACCGCGAGTGGAGGTAGAACACATCACCGGGATATGCTTCACGTCCTGGCGGGCGACGAAGAAGTAATGAAACTTCGCGATAGGCGACAGCCTGTTTCGACAAATCGTCATATACAATTAGTGCCGAACGACCGGTATCTCTGAAAAACTCACCGATAGCAGCACCGGCAAAAGGTGCATAGAACTGAAGTGCAGCAGGATCAGAAGCTGTCGACATCACGATTACTGTGTATGGCATTGCTCCATGTTCCTCAAGTGTCTTCGCAATATTTGCAACCGTCGATCCTTTCTGACCAATGGCAACATATATACAATAAACCGGTTCTCCTTTTTCGTAAAACTCTTTTTGATTGATAATTGCATCAATCGCAATGGCTGTTTTACCAGTTTGCCGGTCACCAATAATCAATTCACGCTGTCCGC
>Ga0209724_1002400_pt1 | contig 16036 bp, 10 predicted proteins | sample grotaG_FD_184143 | JGI IMG/M metagenome (GOLD analysis project Ga0209724, IMG submission 184143) | Glacier valley bacterial and archeal communities from Borup Fiord, Nunavut, Canada, to study Microbial Dark Matter (Phase II) -... | ecosystem: Environmental > Aquatic > Freshwater > Ice > Glacier ...
CCAGTGAAAAAATAAAGATAGCCCTTATCGGCTGTAAAAATATGGGCTTTGGCGATTTGGAAAATGCGCTGAAATTACCCGGTGTGGAATGTGTAGCCCTGTGCGATGTGGATGAAACAATTTTAAATAACCGTAGTAAAGAGGTAGAAAAAATTCAGGGTAAAGCACCCACGCTGTACAAAGATTATAGAAAGGTGATAGACAATAAAGATGTTGATGCTGTAATTATCGGCACACCCGATCATTGGCATTGCCTGCCATTTGTAGCGGCTTGCCAGGCAGGTAAAGATGTGTATGTAGAAAAGCCTTTGGCTAACAGCATTGCTGAATGCGAAATAATGGTAGCCGCTACCCGTAAATACAATCGGGTGGTGCAGGTAGGACAGCAGCAGCGCAGTGGCGCCCATTTTATACAAGCAATAGATTTTATAAAAGCAGGAAAAATCGGGCAGTTGCGTAAAGTAAATATTTGGGGCAATTTTAATTATGGCATAGGGCAACCAATTGTACCCGATACCCTTGTACCCGCTGGTGTAGATTTTAATACCTGGCTGGGGCCAGCACCGCTGCGGAGTTTTAATAATGCAAGATTTCATGGCTCCTGGCGCATGTTTTGGAACTATGGCGGCGGACTAATGACCGATTGGGGCGTACATTTAATTGACATGGCCTTGTGGGCAAAAAACATCACCACTATGCCCGATATAATTACTGCTACGGGCGGTAATTTTGCTTACCCCGATCATGCTCATGAAACTTTTGATACCATGAATGTGAGCTACCAGTTTAAAGATTACCTGATTAATTGGGAGCATACCGCTGGTACGCAAAATGGCCCTTATGGCCGCTTGTATGGCCTGGCATTTATAGGCAACGATGCCACCCTGGTAATAGACAGAGATAACTGGGAGTTGTTTCCGGAGTGGGACGATACAAATAAAAAATCTAAAGTGCCTAAAATGGAAAAGCAGTCAGGCATCGACTCTCATGATGTACACATGAAAAATTTTATTGATTGTATGAAGAGCCGAAAAGAACCAGCCTGCCCCATCGAAAACGGAAGCCTGGTAGCCAAATATGCACACGCTGCCAATATTGCATTACGCACACAATCGCAATTAAATTGGGACAAGGCCAGCAATAATTTTGGCAACAATGCAGCAGCCAATGCATTGATTACACCTGCTTATCGTGCTCCCTGGGTACTGCCTCTTGTTTAACAATAAAGGAAGTAAAGGTCATTTCTTCTTTCGGTTTCGATGAAACTGATATGAAAACAGGCCGTATTTGTCTGCCAAATGAGTTGCAGACAATTGTTCTTAATCGAAAAAAGATTGCAAAGTTTCTCAGAGTATCCCTGCCAACTTTAACTGGTTGGATAAAAAGTGCGTTGCCTTCTCATAAACAAAGAGTCCGGGTTTATCCAGGAAAATAAAATAGGGAAATTAAAATTTGGTTCGAGGTTTAAAAGATCGAGGCAGCAAATGGCCTAAAAGATTCACTTCTTAAGTTTGGAAAATTTCTGCCGGGCTTTTTTGATATTTTATTTAGGTTGAATAATTTTTTATCTCTACTTATTTTTAACCAGTTCTTTCATTTCTTTCTCAACCACCCCTCAGGGGCTCGAACCCTGGATCTACTGATTAAGTGTTAGTAGCTCTAACCAGCTAAGCTAAGGAGTCATAAATAAAAAAAATAAAAAAGCAAAACCTGGGTTTTGCTTTTTGGTGCCCACGAAAGGAATCGAACCTTCACACCCTTACGAATGGCAGATTTTGAGTCTGCTGCGTCTACCAATTCCGCCACATGGGCATTTGTTTAACGGGTGGCAATATTACATCAATCATCCAATCTCTCCAAAATACGTAGCAAGTATTTTTTCTTAAAATAATATTCTTTTACTTTTAAGAGTTCTGCAGTTGTTGTTGAAGTATCATTATAGCCGTCTATAATGGAACTGACTTCTGAGTAAATTTCTTTCTCAAAAACTTCAATAGCGGTGGTTGATTCAGCTGATAACTGCTCATTCAGCTCCATCACCTCCATCAAAAAATCAGGCCGTAACTGATATTTTTCTTCTTCTTCCAAAAGGCCTTTTAATTGCAGCACATATTTTATGGTGCTGTCTTTGTTTTGAAAAATCTTCAAGGCCTTGTTGATGGCAGATGATTTTTCTAATGCTTCGTCCTGCTCTGCTTCATTATTCTGTGTAAAAAAATCAGGGTGGTATTTTTTTTGCAATTCAAAATACTTCTTTGCAAGCTTGGTTTTGTCAATAGTAAGACTTACCGGGATACCAAATAATTCAAAATAATTCATATCGCAAATGTCACCTTACAAATGTCAACTTCCAAATTAATAATACCTTGCAATTTAAATACAGGCGTGAATGTTAAAAATTGGATTAATAAGAGAAGGAAAAATCCCCAGCGATAGCAGGGTGGCACTTACACCGGCCCAATGCAAATGGTTGCACAAAAATTTCGAAGATGTAAAAGTAATGGTTCAGCAAAGCAGCAGCCGTTGTTATAGCGACAAAGAATACCAGTTAGCAGGTGTAACCGTGCAGGAAGACATAAGTGATTGTGAAGTATTGCTTGGGATTAAGGAAGTGCCTGTAGATATGTTGATTGCCGGAAAAACCTACCTCTTTTTTTCGCACACAAAAAAATTACAATATTACAATCAAAAGTTAATACAGGCAATTGCTGCAAAAAAAATTACGCTTATTGATTATGAATGCCTGGAGCATGAAGATGGCACAAGGATAATTGGCTTTGGTTTTTTTGCAGGTATTGTTGGCGCACACAATGGCATGATGGCGTATGGCAACCGCACGGGATTATTTAAACTGCAAAGGGTAGGGACTGTAAATAGTTTCCAAAAATTGATACATACTTATTTTGGATTAAAAGTGCCGGTGATTAAGATTGCTGTTACCGGAAGTGGCCGTGTAGCCCACGGCGTGCTGGAAATAATGAACTTGCTTGGCATTCACGAAGTGGAGGCAGACGAATACCTGGAAAAGAAATTTAGTTATCCGGTGTATGTTCACCTTAAAGGAGCAGATTTGTATATGCATAAACAAACCGGTAAATATAGCCGGGATAATTTTCACGAACATCCCGAAAACTACGGTTGTAAATTCATTAACTATGTTGGTGAAACAGCTATTTTGCTGAACGGTATTTACTGGAATAAAAATATACCCCGGCTGTTTGAGTTGGAAGATATGGCAAAAGCCAATTTTAAAATTACCACCATTGCTGATATAACTGATGATGTGCATGGGTCGGTGCCTTGCAACTTAGGTGACACTACCATTGAGAATCCGATTTATGGTGTAGATAGAAACAGCTTTGAACGAACAGCTCCTTATTTACCCAACTCCATCGATGTAATGGCAGTGGGTAATTTACCAAACGAATTACCAAGAGATGCCAGCCGTTATTTTGGCGAGCAATTGATAAAATTTGTACTTGACGATGTTCGAATGGGCGGCAGCGAAACCATCAATAAAGCAACGATAATTAAGAATGGCCTGGTAAATGAGCCATTCAGCTACATGAAAGCCTATGTGGAACAAAGCTAAAAACTAAGCGAGGGTTTTATTTACTGCTACATAAAATGGAATGTTTTGCAGAAGCCTTTTAATACAGTAAATTATCAGCCTTCTTTTGGCCAGCTTACAAATAAATGATCAAGATTTAATTGCTGGTCAACGAGCCCAAGGCTATGTTCGTTTTGTTGTAAACCACGTGTGGTGATGAGTGTAATAAAAAGCTGTTTTCTTGTGTTGGTTTCGGTTTTAAAAATGTGTTTCTTTCGCAGCAGGGAAGCGGCATATTTTTTATCAATAGAAAAAATGTTTTCATAAAATTTTATTTCGCAAAGATTGATGCAGTTATCCCTCCGGTCAATTACAAGGTCAATCTGAGCCGCACCACTGCTGCTGTTGCCCCTGCTTTTCCAGATAGCTGTTTCACTGTAAATGCCACTGATGCCCAATCCCTTTTTTAATGCGGCGATATGTTTCATGCAAACACTTTCAAATGCAAAACCACTCCAGCTTTTCCAGGTGGGTGTGTCGCTAAGCCTCGTCCAGGTGCCTTTGCTGCCGCTGCGGTTGGCTTCCATAAATTTTAAATAGAAAAGAGAATATTCATCGGTGATTTTAAAAATACTGTCTTTAGATTTTTTCCCAATAGGAATGTAAGCGGTAATAAAACCGGAAGCAGAAAGTTCTTCCAGCAGGGCAGTGGTGCTGCCACCACTTTGTAGCTTGCATATTTTGATGATTTCATTTCGGCTAAGTCCCATTGGTTTTGTGGCCAAAGCTCTTATTACTTTAAAATGCCTGTCGGCACTATCAAACAATGCTTTGTAGAGATCGGTAAATTCGTTGTATAAAAAACCTGTTTTGGTAAAGCAGGCTTTGTCTATTATTTGTGCAGCGCTTAAGCCTGGAGCAGCCTGTTCCAGGTAATGTGGCACACCGCCAAAAGCCATGTACAACTGTGTTACCTGGTAGCGGTTAAGGTTAACGTTGCGGCTTTTTAAAAACGCTTCTGTTTCATATAATGTAAATGGCTGTAAGGCAATTTTTTGGGTAATGCGGTTGTGCAGCCCACCCTTGTTACGCACTACATTCTGTATCATCCAGCTTGCGGCAGAACCACAGAGCACTACAGCCAGGTTGGGTTGCCTGCTTGCCCAGCTATTCCAGAAATGTTCAAAGGCTGCCAAAAAATTCGACTTGGGTGTTTGCATCCATGGAAACTCATCTAAAAACAAAACAACTTTTTTCCGTCGCATTTTTTTCTTCAGCAAGGTTGCCGTTAATTCTAATGCAGCAAACCAGTCAGTAGGGGCAGGCAGGGTAATATTATTATTAAGTTGTTTTATCAATGCCTCAAAATACCTTGTCAGCTGAATTTCCGTATCTACATTGTGAATACCTGAATATTCCAGTATAATATGTTTTTGTAAATGAGTTCGAATGAGGTAGGTTTTACCTATTCTTCTGCGGCCATATACTACCACCAGGTCAGCCTTTGTATTTGCTATAACTCTTTCCAGTAAAAGTTTCTCCTCTTCTCTTCCTATAACAAATGGCTCTTCCATTATAAATTATTTTGAGCCAAAAGTACAAAATTTATTTAGTTTTGGCTCAGGATATAAAAAATATCTTAAGCCAAAACTACCATTTATTATTAGTTTTGGCTCAAGACAAAGATATAAGTGCACTTAAATCTTTGACCATTACAGTATAATGCAAGCAGTTTTATAAGTATAAACATTCAAATTGTAAAGCTCCAGTAAAAGACCGGCATTTAATTTTTTACTCAATCAGAAGGGTTTGTAATTATAAGTAGTTGCAACTCTTTGAATTAATAAAATGAGGGACTGTCACAAAAGTTTTTTCTGTTCATCGTTACCTTAGTTTAGCTGAACCCGATAAAGCAAAAAATGCTGTTGTATTTGTTATTGTTATTTCAGGTTTATTTTATTGTCTTAGTACATCTAACAAACAAGGTTAGCTTTTTACGGGGATATATAATTATGCTGCAAATAACTGAGTGCCAAATTGAGATGGGGTAAGCACTTACAGTTTATAAATACAAATAATAATCTTTCAATAAACACATACATTCATCTGTATAATTACCGGCTTCTTTTATAACAAGTTCTTTTATTGCTGAGGTAGTTTTAGTTTTCGAAAAAAATAAGATGCCCCTAAAATAAGGATGTGCCGCCGTGTGCCGAAGCAATATCTTTTCTTTCAATCCAAAATGCATTTCAACCGCATCTTTTATAAATTCATCAACACGATGGTAAGGTAATAAAACAGCTAATAGCCCATTTACTTTTATGTGGCTATCAGCTATTTTTAAAAGTTGCTGCAAGGTTAGTGTAGTATCATGTTTGGCCGCATTCTTCTTTTTATCAGGCGACCGTAAATCACCTTCAAAAAATGGTGGGTTGCAAATGATACCCTCATATTTTTTTGCAGCCCGGTAATTTAAAATATCAGTATTGTAAATAGATAGTCTTTCTTTAAATGGGGATAAATTAAAATTTTTGGATGCCTCATCATATGCTGCCGAATCAATTTCAACGGCATCAATGAATGCTGTTGTTTTTTGAGCTAACATCAGGCTTAGTAAACCTGTTCCAGTACCAATATCCAGGTAATGTATTTCTTTATCTTCATCAGGGAATGCTTTAGCAGCGAATATTTCAGCAACAGCGGCACCAAAAATGCAGGCATCTGTACTTACCTTCATAGCACAAAATTGTTGCTGAATAGTAAATTGTTTGAATTGAAAAAAGTTGTTTGCCACTCCTTAAAAAAATTGAGATTAATTATTAAATGCGGCTCTTGGTGAAGGGCTGATACTCAATGGAACAAAATCATTTTCTAAAAATTTGTAATAGCCCGTAATCGCTATCATGGCGGCATTGTCAGTACAATATTCAAAAGCTGGTATAAAAGTTTTCCAGCCAAGTTTATTACCTGTTTCTTTTAAAGCATTGCGTAAGCCACTGTTGGCACTTACACCACCTGCAATACAAATAGTAGTGATGCCGGTTTCCTTTGCCGCCTTCTTTAATTTGTTTAACAGGATGCTTACAATACGGTATTGTATAGAAGCACAGATATCAGCCAAATTTTGATCAATGAATTTTTTCTTTTCATCCTGGGTAGCAGTAAAAGCTTCTTTAAAAACATTACTGGTGCCGGCATTTTGTAAAAAATATAAGATGGATGTTTTTAATCCACTGAAACTAAAATTTAGTCCCTGTATTTGTGGTTCAGGAAATGCAAAACGTGTTGCATTTCCATTGGCAGCATAACGGTCGATCAAAGGACCGCCGGGATAGGGTAGTCCTAATAGTTTTGCAGTTTTATCAAATGCTTCACCGGCAGCATCATCAATGGTTTCGCCAATTACTTTCATTTTGACAGGGCTTTCGCACAGTACAATTTGTGTATGGCCACCACTTACCGTTAAACATAAAAACGGAAAAGATGGTTTGTCTGCAGGAATTAGATTTGCCAGCACATGGGCCTGCATGTGGTTTACTGCAATCAACGGCTTGTCCAAAGCCAGTGCCAGTGATTTGGCAAATTGGGCACCTACCAGCAAGGAACCAATTAAGCCCGGGGCCAGTGTAAACGCAATGGCATCAATAGATGATAATGCACAGCCACTGGTTTTTAAAGCAGTATCCACAACAGGCACAATGTTTTGTAAATGTGCTCTGCTGGCGAGTTCCGGTACTACACCGCCATACTTTTCATGCACCGTTTGGTTGGCGATAAAATTAGATAATATTTTTCCGTCGGTGCATACGGATGCCGCAGTTTCATCGCAGGAAGATTCTATTGCTAAAATGGTAATAGCCATAATGGGCTCAAAGGTAATGGATACTGGTAATTTTTGCGAAGGAACCATTCATGCAGGTACTCATCCTGTCTTTTAAGACCGATGAATTTAGGCTTTACGCTCCTATTTTTTTTTGCGAAAATTCATTGTTAGTACAAAAGGTTAAAGCATGGTGCCATTGTCTAATTTTATTAACATGCTGCATCCATCTAAACCGGTAACATCACTAACTGTTCCCTTAAATGAACATCGTAATTTTGATATTGCTGCAGGAAAATAACAAAAAAAATACAGCGATTACCAGGCGTATTTTTTTCATAAATTACGTTTATGCAAAATTAATTTCCTCAATAAAATTAAAAAGAAGCGTCATTTATACATTAACTGATTTGGATGCGACAATGTGCAATGGTGCAGTTTAATCTTTAACGCAGGGCAAGTTTAAATTTTTCAATTTGTCGTCTGTGGCGCAATATATGTACGATAGCGTGTTCAGTAATTTGTTCAATATCATAGAGCTGCCCCCAGGAAGTAATTAATTTTTTGTTATTGTCACACTCATCTAATTCATTGTCTTTAATGGTAGCAAAAGTAGCGGTAGTAAAAGTAAAAACATCGTTCAACTCCTTTTGGTACTCCTTTATAGACGAATGCAAAGAAGTTGAAGGAGCACCCATTTTGTTGCCTTTTAAGTTTTGTATGTAAATGGCATAGGCATACCCTGACATTACCACGTGGTTAAGAATTGTTTGAATAGATTTACGGTTGTGATCTGTTGTTTTACTATCTGCAACTTTTAGCAATTCTTCATCTGTTATGTCATTGAGCACCTGTTGCAATTCAACAATTACTTTTTCATATTCATCTAACAGGGCCCCAACTGCGCCTTGTCTGAATGTTTTATTCATATTATTTTTTATTAGAGGAAAATAAATTTTGTGATAAAAAGCAATCCGAAAATTTTAGCAAATTATGAAAGAACTATAGCTTTATTTATTTCTTTTATTGTTACAGGCACTGATTAAAGCTAAGCTGTTTTTACACAATTGAGTGACCTACCAATGCGGGCAGGGCACAATAATGTTTCCACATTGCTTAAAAAGCCGATCAATAAAATTTAACTGGTGAAAACTATTTACTCCGTATTGCAACTACGGGATCCATTTTAGCAGCTCTTGAAGCAGGGAAAATACCAGCTAACACACCCACTACTAAACAAATAATTACGGTGCCTATTAATAATGGGATTGAAACAAATACAGGAAAATCGAGCACATGGGTAAACACCAATGTAAGAATGTATACCAATAGCAAACCGATGGCGCCGCCCATTAGGCAAAGCATAGCTGCTTCCATTAAAAATTCAAAAAGTATACTGGAACGCTTGGCGCCAATAGCCTTTTTTAGGCCAATCATGCTGGTTCTTTCTTTTACGGTTACAAACATAATATTAGCAATACCAAACATGCCAACAATTAAACTAATAACGCCTATTAAACCACCAACAATATCAACGGTACCAAATAAACCACTGATGGCCTGGCTAAAAGCTTCTACACTATTTAACGAAAAATTGTCTTCCTGTGTTGGGCTCAATCTTCTTATTTGCCGCATGGCACCTTGCAATTCTACACTTAATTGTGTGGGGGTTACTTTGTCTTTACCTTTTGCAATAAGCACGGGGTTGCTAAACTCTTCTGAAATAATTTGGCGGGCAAATTTATAAGGCAGCATCACGCAATTATCATAATCCCAGCCAATAAAATTTTTACCTTCTTTTTTTATAACCCCCACAATGTTTACCCTCTTGCCTTTAACTTCAAAGGATTTTCCAAGAGCCCTTTCTGCTGTGCCATATAATTTCTCTGCATTATCAAAACCAATTAATCCTACCGAGCTTCCACTGATAAATTCAGCATCAGATAAATAACGGCCAAAGGCAAATGAAATGGGCTGAACTGCCATTTGTGATTCTGTAATACCATAAATAGAGGTGTTTTCAATCATGTCATCTTTATAAGATATGGTGCCTCCTGACCTCATTAAAAAGCTAATATTATCCACCAGTTCTGACCGCTGTTTTAAAAGTACAACTTCTTCATATTTCATTACGGGTCTTGCCCTAAATTTCCAGAAAGGTTTATCAGGACCGCCACTATACTCCCATTTATCTATATAGATAGTATTGCTGCCAAGGCTGCTCACTTCAGTTTGTATATTATGTTCAAGGCTGTTAACGGTTGCCAATACACCGATTATACAAAAAATACCAAAAGCTACTCCTGTAAGACTTAAGCCTGTACGTAGTTTGTTTACCCTGAGTTCCTGTAAAGTGAGTCGTAAAGAGTTGCCAAGAATCTGAAGCGTTTTTCGCATATGCCAAATGTACAGCAAGCAAAGTAAATTGTTACTAAAAATTGATAAATGGTTGGGTAATGTAATTAGTATTTATCAAGCTGGTTTATTGTGCAGCTAATTAAAAATAAAATAAACGGCGACGGTTAGATAATTTTTTTTATGAATAACTTGAAATGGAACATTTATTTAGATGTACTATTTTAAATTAATAGCTTTAAGAGGCAGCATACTAAACAAACCTTAAATTGTGGAACGATAGTAAACTAAAATAATTATTAAAAATACCCCCTGATTTTTATGAACCTACAAACGTTATACAGCAGGCCTTTTTATACTAAACTTGCAATGGTGCTTGTTAGTCTTATTGCTTTAGGTTATTTGGCAATATTGGGAAAGGAAGTATTAAGTCCATTGCTGTTTGCCATGTTATTATCAATTTTATTGTTGCCGCTGGCCAGTTTTTTTGAGCATCGTTTTAAATTTCGTCGCAGTGCCGCAGCAGGTGTTTCTGTAATATTGATGATCTTTTTTATAAGCGGTATTTTATACCTGGTTGGTAAACAGATCGCTGATCTGGCGGCTGACTGGCCACAGTTTAAGGAGCAGTTAACCACTTCTCTGAATGAATTTCAGCATTGGATAAGCAGTCAGTTTCATGTAAACATGGTGAAGCAAATGGCGTATGTAAATACCGCTACCACAAAACTATTAACGGAAAGTACCTCTGTTATTGGTGCAACGGTTGTATCAGTTTCTTCCATGTTATTGTTTCTAGTTTTTACTATGATTAATACTTTTTTTCTACTCTTTTACCGCCGACATATTGTAACGTTTCTGGTAAAAATTTTTAACGAAGAAAACGAAGCGATTGTGTATGATATCATTGCACAGGTGCAATACATTATTCGTAAATATATTGTAGGTCTGTTGCTTGAGATGGGGATTGTAGCAGTTGTTCTTTGTATTGTATTCTGGTTATTGGGTATTAAGTATGCCATGTTATTGGGTATAATTACCGGCCTCTTTAATATCATCCCTTATATTGGGATTTTTACAGCCCTTTTAATTAGTGTACTGGTAACTTTTGCTACAGGGGCAGTAGCAACCAAAATTTTACTGGTAGTGGCTGCTGTGGTGATTATGCATCTTATAGACAGCAATATATTGTTGCCCACTATTGTTGCAAGTAAAGTAAAAATAAATGGATTGATTACATTGTTAGGCGTAATTATTGGGGAAAGAATTTGGGGAATACCAGGTATGTTTTTATCAATTCCTGTAATTGCGATTGCAAAAATAATATTTGACAGGGTAGAAGGATTACATCCTTGGGGCTATTTATTAGGGGATGAAAAAGACGAAAAGCAGCCGCCGCCGTTGAAGGAGGAAATAATAAAAGGGAATGAGTAAAGTATATAAAATAATTTGACTGTAAGAATATATAACAATCTCATTTGTACTTCATAACCAAAGGGCTTTTTGCTTTAACCTTTTTCAAACCTTACCTTTGCGGCTCAAAATTATAAAGAGGGCATAGGGGCATGAAGTATACCAACGAAATCAACAGGCGCAAAACATTTGCAATTATTTCTCACCCGGATGCGGGTAAGACTACCTTAACAGAAAAATTTCTGCTGTTTGGTGGTGCCATTCAAACCGCAGGGGCAGTTAAAAGCAATAAGATAAAGAAACATGCTACCAGCGATTTTATGGAAATTGAAAGGCAGCGTGGTATTAGTGTGGCTACCAGTGTTATGACTTTTGAATATAACGGTCATTTGATAAACCTGTTGGATACCCCCGGCCATAAAGACTTTGCAGAAGATACTTACCGTACATTAACAGCAGTAGATAGTGTTGTACTGGTGATTGACAGCGTAAATGGAGTAGAGGCACAGACAAGACGATTAATGGAAGTTATTGCCATGCGCAATACGCCGGTGATTGTTTTTATCAATAAAATGGACAGAGATGGGAAGAACCGTTTTGACCTGATGGAGGAAATTGAAAATGAATTAAAGATTCAGTTACACCCTATGACAGTGCCCATCAACAGTGGTAAGGAATTTAAAGGTGTGTACGACCTGCACAAAAAAAGCCTGGTGTTGTTTACCGCCGGTACCAAAGCCAACGATGAAGATGTAGTGGAAATTAATGACCTCAACAATAAAATACTGGATGAAAAAATAGGAGAGAAGGATGCCAGCACATTACGGGAAGATGTGGAATTGATAGACGGCGTGTATGGAGAATTAAATACCGCCGATTACCTGAGTGGCAAAATAGCCCCGGTATTTTTTGGCAGTGCAGTTAATAATTTTGGGGTAAAAGAAATGCTGGATATATTTGTACGCATTGCCCCAACACCACGTCCACGCCATACCACCACAAGAGATATTAATCCTGAAGAAGAAAAATTCAGCGGCTTTATTTTTAAAATACATGCTAACCTTGATCCTAAGCATAGGGACAGGATTGCCTTTTTAAGAGTGTGCAGTGGTAAGTTTGAAAGGAGTAAATACTACAACCATGTACGCATGGAAAGAGATTTCCGCTTCAATAATCCATATAGTTTTTTGGCCCGCCAAAAGGATATTATTGAAGAAGCCTACCCGGGCGATGTGGTGGGATTATTTGATACCGGTAACTTTAAAATTGGCGATACACTTACAGAGGGAGAGAAATTTTACTTCACCGGAATCCCCTCTTTTTCTCCGGAAATTTTTAAAGAAGTAGTAAATAAAGATCCTTTAAAGACCAAACAGCTGGAAAAAGGTTTATCACAGTTAACAGATGAAGGAGTGGCACAGTTATTTACACAGTTTGGAGGTAATAAAAAGATAATCGGGTGTGTAGGCGAATTACAGTTTGAAGTGATACAATACCGTTTATTGCAGGAATACGGGGCCTCTGTACAAATGAATAGTCTGCCCTTTTTTAAGGCATGCTGGATTACAAGCAAAGACCCAAAAAAGCTACAGGATTTTATTAAATTTAAGCAAGGCAATATAGCTGAAGATAAAGATGGCCACCTGGTATATCTGGCACAAAGCGAATGGTTTTTAAATACCGAACGGCAAAACAATCCTGGTGTAGAATTTCATTTTACGAGTGAGATACATAAATAAAATAATGATCTAATGTGCTCATTTGCTAACATGCTACTGTCGGTTAATTTTTTTTATTAAATTTATAAAATGTATAAAATGAATAGGTCATATTTAAAAGCCCAAACATTTGCAGGTGCTGAAAAGGATAAGCTTTTTTTTAGTACCGATTCTTTATCAGAAAGACTTAGTCAGGCTTGGTATTTAACTGCTATGGCTTATGGCATTGATCCTCAAAATCCACCAAAAATGCAAAAGGTTTTAGTCAGTATCCGTAAAAGGGAAATATAATGCCCAATATTTTTAATGAAGATTTTAGTGATTGGGATGATATTTAGAAATCAACGAGTTAAAAAAGCAAGTTTCTTTGGTTTACTCATTTTTTTACCTTCCCCTTTCTTACCTCATCAGCAACAGATTCCCCTTTTTTAAGAACGATTCGCAATTGTCTTCTGCCTTAATATAATAAACATAGTTGCCCTGCACAGCTTTCTTTCCTTTGTAGGTTCCATCCCAGCAATCAGTATCGGTTGTAGTATGAAAAACCAGGCTACCGTACCGGTTATAAATGGATATATCTACTGACTTTAAAAAAGCGAAATGCTTCACCCTAAAACAATCGTTTACCCCATCTCCATTGGGCGAAAAGGCAGATGGAATAAAAAATGTAGTAGCGCCTTCTTTGTTTACAAATACGGTCACGGTGTCTTTTGCAATGCAATTGGTAACAAAATCGGTACCCGTTACAAAATACAGCGTAGTCGTTGCAGGATTGGCAATCGGATTAGCAATTGCGTTGTTATTTAAACTACCTCCCGGTGACCATGCATATTGGCCTGCCCCTGTAACTGATAACTGTGCATTACCAATACTACAATTTATATCATTCGACTTTGAGGCTTTAATTGTTGGTATTGGTAATACAGTTATGCTGGTAGTAAGTGTTGCTGAATTGTTACAGGCGAATTCTTTTATTAAAACGGTATATGTAGTGTTGGCGTTTCCAGTAGTACTTGGATTGGCAATGTTAGGATTACTTACCAATGCCACAGGACTCCAGGAATATAAATCACCTCCCGACGCATTTAATTGTACAGCAGTATTGAAGCAGGTTGTATCTACAGGAGAAATTGTAAATAACGGCTGTGGCTTTACAGTAACTTTTACAGAATCGGTTGATGTACAACTATTATTCCCTGTCACAATCACACTGTAGGTAGTACTATTTATTGGCGTAGCTATTGGGTTTGGTATGGAAGAATTATTGAGTCCGTTGATTGGAAACCATTGATAGCTAATTCCACCCGTGGCCAATAATTGCAGACTATTACTTTTACAAATTACCGTATCAGCAGTTTTAGTGAGAACCGGTTTTGGTTTTGTAATAATGTTAACGGTATCCGAAGCTGAACATCCTTTAGCTGATGTTCCGGTAACAATGTATTGCATAGTATTTATAGTAGTAGCTATCGGATTGCTAATGGCTGCATTTGATAAACCGACACCAGGTAACCAATTATAAGTAGCCGCACCGGTTGCTGTTAACTGAACTTTATTACCTGCACAAACAAGCGTATCGTTATTGGTTTTTATAACCGGGTGATCGATTGCAATAACAACGCTATCCCGTTTAATTAAAATTGGTGAAAATGAAATGTCATCCAATGCAAAATCATTTCCCTGTACCAAGGTGTTTTTATTTACAATTGAAATGGAGGCAGAGGTATTGTTGCCGGAGTTCCATGTGGTATAAAATCTGCTCCATGTGCAGGTTGGTAAACTGGCAGTAATTAATGTTCCCACATCACCACCGTTAATTGAAAAACTTAGTTGCGCCGGATTGGGTATGTACAACGCCTGTATCCAGGTGGCAAATGCATAATTGGTATTTGGTGTAATAGTTACAGTCTGGTTCCATACAGCAACATCCGGCGCTGGCGCACCGTTTACCAACAACATGTTTCCATTGCCAGTTGTATGATCAGTACAGTTACTTAATGATGCGTTCCAACTTTGAGGATTTGCCCCAACAAAATATTGACCTTCGGTTATATTTGGACTTGCAAAATTGTATTGAGATGTAAAGCTGGTATTGCCGGCATTAAAATCACCATTGGTGATAAGATTATTGCCTGGTATTTCTGCCGTAAAATAATAGATAATTGGTACGGGGGTATTGGTTATTGGATTGGCGTTATTTGGATCGCTCAAATAAGTAGTTGGCGACCAACAAAAACCGAGTGATGGTACTGTAATCAGTTGTTTGGAGGTGCCAAAACAAATGATAGTATCCTGCGTAAGAATTATGTTTTGATTGGTAATGTTGATTGATATATTTTTTGTAATAGTATCTGTACAGCCTCCATTCTGAACACTGTATTTTACAGGGTAATTGCCCGGCGATGCATAAACATGAGATGGGTTTACTAAACCGGAAACTATACTTCCATCACCAAATGACCAGTAAGGATTTACAGGACTGTCACCGATATTAAAAAATTGAACAGCAAGAGGGTTGCAGGCATCTTGTTTGTAAGAAAAGTCGAAGTTACATTGGCTAGTTGGTATTGTAGCACAGGAGTCTGCCACAAATATGCAATTGGGATTCGTTTGATTGATAGATGCAGAGCCGCCTAATACTCCATCATAGGTAGCATTGCCTTGTTTATTCAATAAGTTATCAAATGTATAGTAGGCAACTAATCCTGGTTGAGCCGTTGGAGTTGGCAAAGAAGCGTTCATATATGTGTTTAACTCAATTTGGGTTTTGGCCACATTCCAAATTCTTACTTCATTGATAAATCCGATAAAGTTGGTATTAAATCCCTGTGGCTCATACCATCCAATTCTAGTTTGCCAGTTGTTTTGAAAAAGGTCTCCCGTTGCAGCAGTCTGACTCATTAAGAATCCATTTCTATAAAACTTTAAAGTAGTGCCATCGTACACCATTGCAGCATGATATGTTTTGTTCAATTCTATCTCACATATATCAGGTGTTCGGAAATATCCATTTGAAGTGGTTATTTCAGCTTCATTTGGCCTCAAAAGATAATTAGCATCTGCGGGCGTATTGTGTTTTGACACTAGATCACCTGCGTATAACAATCCTCCGGAATATGGAGCAGTTCTGTTAAAAGTAGCTTCTACCGTAATTTTATTTCCTGTAATATTTATTTGGCC
>Ga0209724_1002401_pt1 | contig 16035 bp, 11 predicted proteins | sample grotaG_FD_184143 | JGI IMG/M metagenome (GOLD analysis project Ga0209724, IMG submission 184143) | Glacier valley bacterial and archeal communities from Borup Fiord, Nunavut, Canada, to study Microbial Dark Matter (Phase II) -... | ecosystem: Environmental > Aquatic > Freshwater > Ice > Glacier ...
TCGGGAAGCCCCGGCACATCTTTAGTCACAATTCGATGAATGTACATGGAACACCTCCGTTCAATAGGGCTTGATTACTTGCGCTGTGCCTAGCAATGGCACAAAATCCTTGACGTTTTGCGTATACATCGGCACTTGTAAACGATAGGCTACCGACGCGATGAGCGTATCCTTCAGCTCTACACCGTTGCTCAGTCGATAACGTGCCATTTGCTGCATTGACCACTGTTGATCGTTGTCGGTTAAAGTCACCAATTGAAACGGAGTCATGATGCTGATGGCTCTGGCTTGACCCGTCTTGCCCGGCGCGCCCTGCATAAATTCTAGCCAGTTGATCGTTGTTATCGCCAAATCTGATTGTGTTTGCAGCCATGCAATAGCTTTTGCATTTCCACGCGCCACCTCAACCAATACATTTGTATCTATGACGCCTTGAATCATTCTGCTGAGTATTCTGAAGCATCAGGCCATGCAGTCGATGCGTGGCGCATATTGTGAATATACTCGCCCACGTCTTGATCGTCGCGCAGGCCGCCCCAGGGTTCTGTTGGCGGCGCAGTCGCTAACCACTGTGCTAACTGCTGAAACGTTTTGGGCGCTGCGTCCTGAATTTGCTGCAATTCTTCTGTTGTCCATGCCGAATCTGAGGACGACGGCTCGATCCAAACCGTTACGTCGCCCGGTGATACCCCTGCTGGCAACGTGACTTCTAATGTGCCCAATTCAGTAATTCGTCCACGTATTTCGATTATCATGTTCTGTGCTCCTTCGATGTTTTGCGCTGATCATGTACCCATGCGCCTACATCCGGTATAGCGAGGGCATCCCACGCGCTCAGATCAAGACTTTCGACCAACGCGACCAACGCTTTACCCCAATGTCCGGTGCGCTCTGAAGATGCCACATTCGGCGTTTGCGACTCGACCAATTCACCTTTGACCGACCCGATCAGCGCTTCTGCCAGTTTCAACCGATCTATAGCAGCAAGGCGTAACACTGAAGCGAGCGTTTCGTTATAATCTAGTGTTGAATTTGCCATAAAGATACCTCCACTAAGCATTCAAATACCTTCGTTTTCACACATACCCGATCACGCGCAGCGCCCACGCACGCGCCGCTTGTGCATCCGGCTCGGCCTGATCGTCGGTGTGCGCGGAACCGTTGCGAAAGCGAGCGACCGTCTCCGGCGTCAGCACCGACGCGAAACCCGTTTTGCTGTCGATGATCGCGGCGTACCGATCGGGCGGATAGGCGCGCGCCAGAAAAGCTCGGAAGGCAAGCTCTTTGCTGGACAGCAGAAACGGCACATTGCCCAACGTCAGCGACTTTTCGCCGCGCATGTACGGCTTGAATGCCTGCTCATTGAACACATCGGACTCACTGTGCGCCGCCTTGAACGGATCGAACCAGCGCGCCATCAACAGCAGTTCGACGGCCTTGGCGTAATAGATCATGACGCCGCTGTAATCTTCGATATTGTTGCGAATCAGCAGTGTTTCGCCCGTGCGCAGGTATTTCTTTACGTTCGGCGGCAGCGTGTCCCAACTTGTGATCTCGATGCGCAGCTGCGCCTCGATGCCGCTTTCGTCCACGCGCGCGAAATATTGCGCGGCGGCAGGCTCGATCTTTTCCACGATCTTATCGGCCACGATCGGATCGGGCTGCTGCGCAATGTCCGGCTCGCGCAGCACTTCGGTACGCGCACTGCCCGCCGCTTCCGACAGGCCGGGGTACTCGATCAGGCGGATTTCTTCATCGGTCAGGCCGTACAACTGGTACACCACGCGATCGATCAGCGCGTCGGTACGGCTCAGCGCGGCTTTGATGGGCAGCAGCGCGGCCAGTGACTTTTCGTATTCATCGCGCAGCAGCGGTTTGAGCGTGGGCAGCGTGGCCGCAACGCGCGTGCGATTGTCCATCAGCGCGTACCACAGCGTCATTTTGTGCGCCGGATCATCGAAGCTCAGGGCGGGCGCGCCTTTCTGATAATCGCCTAAATAGTCGCGGATGAACGACTTCTTTTTGAGGCTGTCGATCCCGATCGCGCCGTCCTTATCCGGCCTGATCTGCAACTGGCTTTCCAACCATGTCAGGAAGCGCTTGACTTCGCTTTGCTTGCGTTTGTTGAGGTCGATCATCTGCTCGGCCAGCGCCGCCAGCAAATCGTGAATCACGTCGCTTTCGCCAGCGGAGAGGCGCGCCGCCGTGAAGGCCAGCAGCGGCGCGGGGTCGGTTTGCGCAGCGAGCGTGCGCGCTTCGGCAGCGAGTTCGGCGCGGCGTGGTGCGGGGGTTGTGAAAGCAATTTTGGGTACTGGGATTTTTTCTAGATATTGTCTGTTTGCTGAATAATAGCCGCCGCGAAAAGGTGTACTAATTTGCGGAAAATACCAACCCATTACACGCGAATTAATAATTGCCATTACGTAGTATAGGGAGATATGCTTGTAATCCGGTTTTAGAATTACGCCTCCCACATCAACATTGTCAAGGTAAATTTTACCCTCTAGATCAAGAGTGCCGTGTAATCTATCAACAAGGCGAGGAACGCATATTTTCGGTTGTTCTTGGATACCTAAATTTTGACTTCGACCAAATCTATACCAATTTTCATCCTTAAATTTGCCTTTTTCACGCTGTTCAAGAATGCTACGATTTTTCACCAAATATCCAGCAATTAAAGGAAACTGTTGTTCAATTTTGGATAGCTTCATCAATGTGGCTGTCGGAAAATCCACTTTGTAAGGGAACAAGATATGCTGCTGTGGAGCTAAATGAGAATACGCAGACACATCGCTCCCACTGATTAGTGGATGTAAAAGCTCAGACTCAAGCTGGAATTCCTGACGGGATGATTGAGAAACAACAGTAGTTAAATTACTCCGAAATGCGATTGCTTGAAGGCTAAAAACGTTATCTGCACTCGTTTGTAGTCCAACGAAAGCATTAGCAATGCTACCTAATAGCAACGTACCATTATGCAATTTTTGATTAATATTGACATTGGCGTCGTTAACGAACCCCCATGATGTTTCTGAGAGTATTGATTTATCAACAGTTGAAACCGTTTCTTGTGAGCCGTCACGCCAAAGTGCCAAATTTTGTACGCTTACGTAACGCGCTATCGGTTGAGGTGATTTTCCTAACATTAAAACACATGTGTACGTTGTGGCACTCTCGAATAACTGATTGCTACCGAAATTGACGAATTCGGATAAGTAATCACCTTCAGCAATTAACTTACGCAAACCTATTCCATAGGCCGCACTCGAAAATTTGTTTGGGATAATAAACGCTTGATGCCCATTTTTTGAGAGCAGTTGAACTGCGCGTTCCACAAAAAGCAGATAAACATCATAGTTCTTAGTAGCTGCTTTGTATTGTTCAAAATATGAAATGTCTTCGCTAAAATGGGTTTGGATACGCACATACGGCGGATTCCCGATCACCGCATCGAAGCCGCCGTTCGGATCGACTTGCACATCCTGACCGGCGCGTGTGGTGGGCGCAAAGAACACTTCGGGGAACTCTAATTCCCAATGGAAGAACGATTTTTCGTCGGCAGCTTTTTGGGCAGTGCTGGCAATCTGTGCAATGTCCATGTAATCGCTTTTGGGCAGCGCCGCTTTGGGATTATTCAACCACGCCTCAGTATCTTTACGGCGTAGAAACTCGATCGTCGGCTCGAAAACATCCGCTTTGCGCCCTTTCTTGATCGATACGTTGCCGAACCAACGGCTCAGGTAGACATCCAGCACGCGCTTCAACGGGTCGAGCAAATCACTGGCGCTGCCGAACGATCGTTTACTCTGGCGCACCTGCGTAATCGTATTATCGGGCAGATAGCTGATCTCGCGCATGGTTTCAACGGCGCGTTTCAATCCCTCGAAGGCCGAACCTGTGAAGTAAGTAGTCTGTATCTTTTCGTTCTGCTTGCCTTCCACCGCATCACGCACTTCCCCCACGCGCGCGCCGATCAAGCTGTTGCCGTGTTTCAGGTGATGATCCAGAAAGCTGAGCGGCGCGCCGAGCGTGAACGCATCCAGCCACAGCGACACTTTGGCGAGTTCGACGGCCATGCGGTTCAGATCGACGCCGTACACGCAGCGTTTCAGCACCGAGCGTTTGAGCAGCACCACGCGCGTCAGCTTGCTCTCGTCCACGCTGACATTGCGCGCTTGCAGGTCGGTCAGGATGTCGGCGCGCGTCCGTTCCAGCAGCGCCCATACTGGATTGTCTGTCCAGGCGTTCAGGAAGTCGATCAGGCGGTTGGAGATGTAATCCACGGCGGCGACCAGAAAATGCCCGCTGCCCATCGCCGGATCAAGGACGCGAATGTTCAGGCAGTCGTCCGCCAGCGTGATCGCGTCTTTGTCGGTCGTCCAGAACAGTTCCGCCGATTGCGAGTCCTTGCGCCCTTCGACTTCCGCGCAGTGCTGGCGATAACGCCTTCGGGCGGTATGCAGCCGTCCGCTCAGCGTCGCAAACTGTGCATCCAGCACCGGCCCGACGGTATGCTCGACAATGTAGTTGACAATATAATCGGGCGTATAGTAGCTGCCGGTGGCTTTGCGCTCTTTTTTGGTGTTTTCGATGTACACCTTGTCCTTCGCCACTTTGCCGATGACAGGGCGCTTTTCGCCTTTCGCGGCGGCTTCGGCGCGGGTCAGGTAGATTTCGCGTTTGCCGTCGCGCACAATCGTCAGATCATCGGCGGCAATGCGCAGCTTGAATTCCAGCAGCCCTTCATAGATGCTGCCCAACTCACGCACGCCGAGCGACTTATAATCGATGAAGGCCAACGCGCCCGTCTTGGCGTCAATGTCACGCGCCAGCCGATCCAGCCCGATCGCGAGATACGCATCCGGGATCGCGTGCTGTTCAAGGAAAGCGCCTTCGGGCGTTTCGCTGCTGAACAAGCCGCCGTTGTAGACGGGTAAGTTCAGCGCCGGGTCGCCGCGATCGATCGCATCGTACAGCTTGCGGATACGTTCGTACAGCGCGGTCGAGTCATTCTGATAGGCGTCCATCAGCTTCTTATGGGCGGCGCTTTCGGTGCTGCCCGCCTGTTCCGCGATCATCTCTTTGAGCTTTTTCAGGCTGTGCGGGGCGTAGCCGCTTTCCTGTTTGATCGGCAGCAGTTCGCGGCTTTCGGCGTACAGGATGAACATCAGCCGATACAGAAAGGTCATGGTCGCGTGGTACGTCAGCTCAAGATCGATCGCGGGCGGCGGCTGATTTTGCAACTGCGCTTGCGTCCGCATGTGATCGACAAAGCCACCCGCAAAGTAGCCGAAGATTTCTTCAAAGATGCGATCCTTGAGCTGCTTCCCGATCTGGCGGGCGTAGGCTTGCGACTCGGTCACGATCTTGTCGAGTAGGCCATCGCTGAACGCCGCGCGCCGGAAGATCAACCACCAATATTTGAAGGCGGCCACCGGATCATGATCGGTCGCATAGATCGCTTCTACCAGATCGACTTCATAATAATTGGTGATCTTGTTGGCAGCGGTCGTGCTGTACAGCCGCCACAACTTCCCGTTGGTCAGGATCACCCACGGCACTTTGGCTTCTTTCAGCGCGGTAACGATAGACGCACCCGGAATCTCGGCGGGCGTTTCCAGGTCGCGCGACTCTTTAGGGTCAGTCGATTCCTGCGCGTCGAGGTTGCGATTCCACGGATAAGTCAGCGCCAAAGCCAGCGGTTTATCAGGTTTGCCCGGTTCGCTGAGCGTGTACTCGTGCTTGCCATTGTGTGTAAAAGCAAAGCCCATCGCGCGCCACAGCGGTTCGATCAGTTCCGCGCGGAGCACTGCATCAGGCTTGCGAATATATCGGCTGCTTGCCCCGCCGATCAGCGCTTTGATCGTGCCACCGATGCCGCGCACATCGTCCTTCCAGATCGGGTGAAAGTCTGGATCCGTGAGGCGATGTTTCAAGTAATAATCGGAGAACAGCGCGCGATTGTTGAAATCCGGCTCGCTCCATTCGGCCAGGCTGTATGCAGAGCGCAGCTTGTCCCACTGTGCCAGGTCATCCATTTCCGTATAGGTCAGCCGTTTGAGCACGCGCAGCACGACCGGCCCCGGCTTGTCACGATGCACGGTCAACACGCGCGGATAGATCAGATAGCGCGCGGCATTGGCGCTGCCCGCCGACTCGCTGCGCGTACGTTCGAGCAGCACGAAATCAAAAACGCTGTAATCGACCGTCAGGATCAGCAGATAATTTCCGGGCTTCTGGCGCAGCCCCTGCACGATCGCCTGCGTATGATTCATGGCAAGCGAACGCATTTCAAGCAGCACGATCTGAATATCGTTGTCAGCATCGCGTCCGGTGGCGATCAATCGGCGGGAACGCACCTGAATTTGCAACAGCTCAGTCAGGCCGAGCTGCACCGGGTCAAGCTCAACGCTGGTGCGTTGATAGCCTAAACGCTCGAAAAACTGCTCCAACTGCGCACTACTTGCCAATGCCAGGATGTCATTGGGGTACAGGTCAATATCGGTCAGCAGCTTTTCAATGAGCATTGTTTTCATCTTGTAAATAACTATCTAATTTTGAATTATACCCGGAACATGCGTACTAATCAACAGCTCGGAAGGTACGCGCCCTGGCGACCCTGGCGTGAAACCTCCTCAAAAGCCGCTAGTTCTAAATGCGGCGGCGTCCGCCATATTTCATGCCATTGCTCAAATTGCGCATCGAAATGGGTCGCATTGACCCACTGCTAAGCCGATGATCTGCTGCCGGACTTTTGTATCATGGGTTTCGGTGGCTTCAGCAATCCGACAGTGAATATTAAACCCAAAAATTGCTTTTATCGCGCAAGTCGTTTAATGTTTCGTACCTTATGATGTATAAAGCAAGGCCCAAAGCGCAGCCTTTGGATCAATGAAAATTCTCGCTGTCAGCGATAATGTACTGCCCCAACTCGAAAATGCCGATTATTTGCGTCGCAGCTATGCTGATGTTGAAATGGTGATTAGTTGTGGCGACATGCCCGCCCCCTATATTGACTTTATTGTTTCTGTTTTGGATGTCCCTTTGTTTTATGTCCGGGGAAATCATGATACAGAGTACACGTCGGGCAATCCGGGTGGCGAGAACTTACATCGCCGCGCCGTATTTTTCAAAGGCTTGTGGTTTGCCGGGCTGGAAGGCTCGATGCTTTACAACGGTGGCAAAGCGCAGTATGGCGATTTTCAAATGACGCAAATGGTGCTGGCCTTCGCATCGGGGATGTTGTGGCGGCGCGCGCGTCGTGGCTATGGCCTGGATGTGCTGGTCACCCATTCGCCACCCAAAGGCATTCACGATTTGCCGGATAAGACGCATACCGGCTTCAGGGCATTGCGCTGGTTCATGCGCTGGTATCGGCCACGCTACCTGATTCACGGCCATGTGGATACCTGGGATCGTCGCAAAACCACGGTGACGCAGTTTGAACATAGCGAAGTGATCAACATCAATCCGGTTAAAGTGCTGACGATTGATCAATTGACCACCCATCAGCAGTCACGCGATCAACAGTCACGCCCAAAACAAGCACGCTGAGGAGTACAGCCTAATGGATCCAGATAGCTCGGTATCGGTTGCGGAGTCGTTCCGCAACTTTGGCAAAGCGCGTATGTCGGCCTTCTGGCAAGAAGTTTGGGGCTTTTTGACTGGACGCTCGATCGATTTGCTGCGCTTCGAGGAAGTCAAAAGCCGCCTGCGCTTGCGCGATGAACGTTACATCGGTCTGCAAGAGATCGATCTCGATAAGATCGTCGGCAGCGTCGGACGCTACAAAGATTTTACGCGATCGTTTTTGCCGCGCACCAACGCCATCCGTTCACGCTGGCAGCGGCTGGACGCAATGGCGCGTGGGCCGTCCGGCTTCCCGCCGATCGATGTGTACAAGGTGGGCAGTGTGTTTTTCGTGATTGATGGCAATCATCGCGTATCAGTGGCGCGACAATTAGGCGCTAACACGATCGAAGCTTACGTCACGGAATTGCCCACCGCCGTGCCGATCGACGCGAACACGCAGCCCGATGATCTGCTGATCAAAGAGGGCTACGCGGACTTTTTGCGTAAAACGAACCTCGACACCTTGCGCCCCGGCAGCAGCGTTCAGCTCACCGAACCGGCGCGTTATCGCGAATTGCTCGAACATATCGACGTTCACCGCTATTTCATGGGCGTTGAAAAGAAGCGACCCGCCACCTATGACGAAGCAGTTGCCAGTTGGTACGATACCGTGTACATGCCGTTGATCCAGCTGATCCGCAAGTACGAAGTGCTCGATTATTTCCCTGGTCGCACTGAAGCCGATCTGTACGCCTGGCTGATCAAGCATCAGGAGGCGCTGCGCTTGAACCTGGGCGGCGATTGGCTGACGCCGGAAGAAACCGTCGAAGATTTTCTGGCAAAGCTGTAATCGCTCAGTTGGATCACTCGCTCGGATCACTGAACGATCAGCGTGCCCAAAATCGGGTAATCGCCATTCATGCCCGTGAAAGCTAGCGGCTTCGGATCGGCATACCAGTACACTTTGAGGCCGAGCGTATACGTTCCGGCGGGCATATCCGCCGGGATCGCGATGTGCGGCTGATCAAAACGTAAATCGCCCGCGTGCCACCCGCTCATGGGCGATTTGCCGTCCAACGGTGAGCCGTCGTGCTGCGCTACCAGTTGGCCGCTGGCATTCAGCAAAAACGCCGACACGCTGTAATCGCGCGCCGGATCGTTCAGCACCGACCACCATAACGAGACGGGCAGCGTATCGCCGCGCTGAACCGTTTGCGGATAGCTCACTTTCAGCAGCGCCAGCTTATCGGCAAATTTAACGATCGGTGGCGCAGTTGGCTGCCGATCGAAACGGTACACGCGGATAACGTTCGTTTCAAGATGCGTTTCGGTTTGCAGCGCCGTTTGCACGAATCCTTGATCGGTCAACAAGCGTAAAACGCCATCCTGATCGTTACTCCAATCGGCCAGCCATACCGACGGCTTACCTTTCAGGTAATCGGTCAGCCGCACAAAGAACTGATCTTTGTAGGTGTCGAACCACTCATGCACCGAGATGAGCGGCAGCGCTGCCGGATACGCATTGAGCACGCGCCCGACATAATAGCGCAGCGCGAAATCATCCACCCACACGTCCATAATGATCGGTTCGTCGGATAGGCGGTAGCGCATAATATCCTGCGAAACCTGACGCCACGGCGGTTTGATGAAATACGAGTCCAGCGTGGTCAGGCTGAAACCAACGATCACAATGACCAACAAAGTACGCGCCGTACGCTCAATATTGCTCAGCCCATGCCCGATTAAAAGCGCAATAGCGGGCGTGATCAGCAGAAAGTTACGCAGCGTCAGAATTTCGCGGCGGCTGTTGATAGCGATGATGATCGCAATGGGCAGCACAACCCATAACAGCACATAGATCGTTGGCGCAAACGGGCGCAGCCTCACCGCCGGAACGCCAGCGCGATAGCTCACGTAGATCAACCCGAACAGCAGCAGACCCACCATCAAACCGAAATGCGCGCCGAACAGATCAGTTCGCAGAGCGATGAACGTTTGCGGCGAATTGGGAATCCCAGACTGAAAAAAGACAGCGCGCGTATAGCGAATCAAACTCTGTTCGATGAACACGAACAGCCACGGCAGCCATGCTACCCCGATCAGTGTCCAGCGCACGACTAAATCCGGCCAGCGCCGAAACGGTCGCACGATCAGCAGGATATGCAAAAGCTGTGTGAGCAATATAAACGCGCCAAGGTAGTGCGTGTACATCAGCGCAATGCTTGATAACAACCAGCCGATCCCGTTTGCGCGGTTGGCATGGCGTATATAGCGCAAATAGAAAATGGTGGATAACACGGCTAACGCTGCCATTTGCGTGTACTGACGTGTTTCCTGCGCCAACATAATATCGTTGTCCGCCAACGCCAAAATCAACGCCGCGAGGAGTCCCGTTTGGCGTGAAAACACATCAGCGCCGAGCCGATAAATGAGCGCCACGCCGATCACCGACCAGAACGCCGAAAACAGCCGCGCAGCAAATTCCGTACTGCCCGTGAGCAAGTTCCAGTAATGAAACAAAGCAAAATAAAGCGGTGGATGCTGATCGTCAGCGACCGTTTGCACCACCTGTGAAAGGGACGGACCATGCGATAGCAGCATCGTCCAACCTTCATCCGCCCAAAACGACTCTTTGTTGATGCTCCACAACCGCAGAAGCAGTGCGCCAAGCAATAGAAACGCGATCAGCAGTGTCAAGGCAGGACTGCGGCGGCGGGAAGTAATCCGATCCAAAGGCGTGTTCCTTGGCAAAGTAAAAGGTGGAAATGCGTAAAGGCTGGATCGATTATAGCTGACTTTGCGCGCGGCTTGGGATTGCTACGAGCATTGATCAGGGCAGGGGCATTTGCGCTGATTTTTCGGTACACTGTGTTCAGTAGTTTTTCAAGAGAGGACAGCACGCCTATGTCAGACGTTAGCGTTCGTAAAGTTGAAGATGAGCGGAATTTCAAATCCGGTGATATGAAAGCGTTTTTTGAGTTTCCGTGGACACTTTACAAAAATGATCCCCGTTGGGTGCCGCCGCTGCTTTCGGGTCGCATGAATCTGCTTGATAAGACGAAAAACCCATCGTGGGAATATCTGGAAGGCAATTATTATGTGGCGTGGCGCGGTGCGCGACCCGTCGGCACGATCGCGGCGTTCATCAATCCACGGCATAACGACGTATGGCACGAGCAGCTTGGCTGGTTCGGCTTTTTTGAGTGTGAAGACGATCACGAGGCGGCAACAGCGCTTTTGCAAGCCGCTATGGATTACGCCAAAAGCAGGGGCATGACGGCGGTGCGCGGCCCGGCTAACTTCTCCTTGAATGACGAATGTGGATTGTTGATCGAAGATTTTTCGCAGCCGGTGATCCTGATGCCGTACAATCCGCCCTATTACCAGCATTTGATTGAAGAAAGCGGCCTGAATTTCGCTAAGGTCATGGATGTGGAGAGTTGGTACTCGAATCCCAAGCTGCTCGCAGGCGAAGACGGTAAGGGAATGCCAGAAAAATTGGTGCGTGTGGTTGAAAAAACCAGACAAAAATACGGCGTCAAAGTGCGCGACTCGACCCTGAAAACGCTCAAGGGCGATTTGAAAGCCTTGCGCGAAGTATTCACCGTGGCCTGGGCGAATAACTGGGGTGCTGTGCCACCGACCGATCACGAAATGGATCACTTGTTCACTGATCTTAAAGACTACTTTGAGCCGAGCCTGGCGCGTTTTGCCGAAGTCAACGGTGAGATCGTAGCGTTTGTATTGGGCTTGCCCGATATGAATCAGGTGCTGCTCAAAGCTTACGCGCACCCTGGCGAACCCGAATTGATCACCATGCTCAAAGCGGCCTGGTGGTGGAAAATTCGCCCAATGCTGACGGGTAAGCAGACGATCACCGGACAGCGTATTTTGCTGTTTGGCGTCAAACCTGCCTACCGCTTAAAGGGAATTGACGCGGCGGTATGCCTTGATCTGTTTCAAGGGCTGGTCGATCATCCGAAATATTGGGATACTGATAACGGCTGGTTTCTTGAAGTCAACCAACCCATGAAGCAATTTGCCGCAAGCGTCCGTGCCCATCAATACAAACGTTATCGCTTCTATCAGAGCGAACTCAAAGCCTGAGGTTACCTAATTTATGCCAGACGATTCGCGCAAAATGCCTGAACCTGTTTCACTGCCGAGCGTGACGGAAGAAGCGATCGATAACGAGGCGCTCACCGTCGCAGCCAGCTTGAGCGGAAAAACGATTCGCGAGCTGTTCGCCAATCGCAATTTTGTTCCGTTGTGGATCGGCCAGATGGTGAGCTATATCGGTGATCAATTCACGTTGATCGCGGCGCTCGCCGTGGTGACCAAGCTGGCAGGCAGCAACAGTGGCATTGCGGTCGCCGGGCTAGGCTTCTCTAACGCGATCCCGACGGTCGGGCTAGGCTTGATCGGCGGCGTGTTAGTCGATCGGCTGGATCGCAAGCTGGTCATGATCATAGGCGATGTGGCGCGCGGGCTTGCCTTATTTTCACTGCTGCTCGTCAACAATGATCCATCGCGCCTGTGGTTGTTCTTTCTCGTACTGGCGGTGACAGGCACGGCAGGCACACTGTTCTATCCAGCGCGCGCATCAGCGCTGCCAGCGATCGTACCCAAACGCGATCTGGCCGCCGCAAACGCCTTGATCGAGGCGGGTTTCGTAATCGCGCTGGTGTTCGGCTCACTGATGGCAGGCGTGCTGATTCAGGTGTTCGGGGCGGGGTTAGCGTTCGCCTTCAATGGTGCGGCCTATTTGTTCTCAGCGCTGATGATCTTCATCATGAAGATCCCACGGCGGATCGTGATGCCGTCCAGTCAAAATTCCGCTGGCGAAGTGTGGCAGGAACTGCGCGACGGCTTGCGCTACATCTGGACAACTCGTTCGATGCGCTACATCATGGGCTTGAGCGTCATGGTGGCCGGATCGATCGGGGCGGTGTTGATTCTGGCGCTGAACTATCTGACCGATGATTTAGGCGTTGGGGCGGGCGCATATGGGTTGGTCATTGCAATTTTGGGGATCGGGATCGTCGTTGGCGGCATTCTGATACGCCAGCTCTCGCGCTATTTGCCGACTAATCGACTGGTTGGCGCAGCAATGGCGCTCAATGGGTTGGCGGTGCTCGGCTTTATTTTGCATCCGGTGTTTGCGGTTGTGTGCGTGTTCACCGCGTTAATCGGCTTTAGCGTCGTTGTGGCGCGTGCCGTGCTCAGCACGCTTGTACAGGCGATCCCGCCGGAAGAATATCGCGGTCGCGTTCAGGGCGCGTTCAATCTGATCTTTTCAGCACCGCTGGCAATCGCGGTCGCATTGGCTGCATTCTTGATCAAGCTGGTTACCAAAGAAATGAGTTTCGCGCTGAAAGGATTTGCTACTCCGCTCGGATTGAAACTGCTCAACCGCACCACTGACGATTGGATCGTTTTTATCGGCTTTGGCGTGGCGCTCTTGCTTACGGCGCTGCTTGCGGTTAATATGTTACGCGGGATCGATGAAGCAGTGTACAGCGAAAGTGCATAGTATCACACATGCCTAAAGTGCTGATTATTGACGATGAAGAATTTACTGTGGATATGCTGCAAACATTTTTGCAGATGAGCGGCTTTGAAACGGTGGGCGCTTACAATGGCGAGGACGGCATCGTCCTGACTCAAATCGAGTCGCCGGATGTGATCATTCTGGATTTGATGCTGCCCGATCTGGAAGGTTACGATGTGTGCCGCCGTCTGCGCGGCTTTCCACAAACGGCGAATTTACCGATCTTGATACTGTCAGCACGCACGACGCAAGTGGATAAAGACAGAGCACTCAGTGCAGGCGCAGACGCTTATCTGACGAAACCAGTCCAATTTCCGCAGCTATTGATCGATCTCCACAAATTGCTATCCACCCCACGCGCTCCGCAAGCAGCGCCTATCAGTGAAGCCCCTACAAACGAAACGCTTCTATCAGTAGATGGCGCTACGCTCACTGATAAACCACTTGCTAACGACCACGCTGACAAATCTTCAACCAGTAGCGCAGATCATGCTCTGCCCTGAAGGGACAGGACTTATACAGAAGATAGAGCAATACGCTTTTTTTCTGTATGAGACCCGGCCTAAAGACCGGGCCAACCCATAAATTTTAGCGCGGCGGACTGTTAGTGAGGGCGTGCTTCCAGCGTCACTTGCAGATCAACTTGCTTGCCGTCGCGCAGTACCGTTACCGTGATAGTCTGGCCGATGTCGGTTTTGCTGAACAGATAACTCAACAAATCCTCGAAGTGGTGAATGGGCATTTTATCCACCGCAACGATGATGTCGCCTCCTACGTCTAGCGGTATACCGTCAAGCATCTTTTGTGCGTTGCTCGGCTTGATCCCGCCTTTATCGGCAGGGCTGCCCTTGGTCACCTTAGTGACCAACACGCCGCGCTGATTGGGATCGATGCCGATCAGGGTTGCTTCATCAGCGTTCAGATCGCCGCCCTGAATACCCAAAAAGCTGTGATCGATTTTTCCGTCTTTAATCAACAGCGCCGCAAACTTTTTGATCAAATTTGAGGGCACTGCAAAGCCCACGCCTGACGACTGACGCACGCGCGATTCGATCAACGTGTTGATCCCAACCACCGCGCCATTCATATCGAACAACGGGCCGCCGGAATTGCCGGGGTTGATCGCTGCGTCGGTCTGGATCATGCCTGGGATCTGATATGGAATTTCATTGCTGACCGCCTGGCTGTCCAGACGACGGTTAAGGCCGCTGATGATGCCCTGGCTCAAGCTGTTGTTATAGCCAAACGGATTGCCAAGCGCCCCGACACGCTGGCCGACCTGCACTTTGTCGGAGTCGGCCAGGGTTGCCGGAATCAAGCGTGATTTGTCAGTTTCGACTTTAATCACGGCCAAATCACTATCGCGATCCATGCCAATCACTTTGGCAGTCAGTGTCGTATCGTCGGCAAACGTGACCTCGACCCGATCGGCATCCTGCACAACGTGCGAATTCGTGACGATATAACCATCTGTGTTATAGATGAAACCAGTTGCATCGCCTGCTGAGAAAGGCGGCGGTGTGACGCCGGCGTGCGGTGTATCTTGCGGCACTAAATCCGACGAGGCGCTGTTTGGAATGCGCACCTGAATGCTGACCACGGATGGGTTGACCTGCTTGTACAGGTCGATTAATTCAGTTTCAATATCTTTAGATTGACCATAAACACTATGCGTGGGCGCAGCAGTGAGCGTGCCCAACACAAAAGCAACACATAAACCGATCGCTGCCAGCGCCGACAAAGCGGGCTGCTTAAAACGTGATTTCACAAACAATCTCCTTAAAAACACGATGCACAAAGCATAGCGTACCACGCCTGGAATCGGCAACTTGCAACAGTGCGCGACTATCACCTTGCGTTAGCGTGTGCAGCATGATAGAATGCGGCGCTGTCATACCGCAATCGCGGGTCGAATGCTCAGCGTTACCTAACTTGATTAGCTTGCGCGCTGGACAATTAACTTATCCGCGATCTTAACGCCTCTACAAAATTTCTTGTAAAACGGCGGCACTCTCTTTGCACAGAGTGCCTTTCTGCTTACCGAACCTGTTCGCTCGGCAAGTGGGGCTTTTGTAAGCGGCTTTTTCTAACACAACAAGGGAGTCCCGAGTGGCGGCTGAGCCATTATTTCGCAGTTTTTTCATGGGTGGCATCGAATCTTCATCACATCGGCTAGGTTGGGGCAAACGCCTCGATATGTTGACCGCTATTCACCATGATCGTTTCGCACTACAGGATTATCGGCGTTTACAGCAGCAAGACATTCGCACCGTGCGCGGCGGCATTCGCTGGCATCTGATCGAACCGACGCCCGGTCATTATGATTTTTCCAGCGTCCTGCCGATGCTGCGCGCCTCTCAACAAGCTGGCACGCAAATCATCTGGGATGTGTGCCATTATGGTTGGCCGGAAGACATCGATATTTTCACGCCACAATTTGTAACGCGCTTTGCCCGTTTGTCGGAAGCGTTTGCGCGTTTCCTGGCCGATGAATCGGATGAAACGCCATTCATCTGCCCGATCAACGAGATTTCATTTTTCTCATGGGGCGGTGGCGATGCGGGCTATTTGAATCCCTTTCAGCGTGGGCGCGGCTTTGAATTGAAAGTGCAACTGGTACGCGCGGCAATTGAAGGGATTGAGGCATTTTGGAATGTGCTACCACAAGCGCGCATTGTCCATGTAGACCCGATTATCCACATTCACACCGCGCACGATCGGCCTCATGAGCACTGGGCAGCCGAAGGCCACCGCGTAGCGCAATATCAGGCATGGGATATGCTGTGCGGTACGTTGTGGCCGCAAGTGGGCGGGCAAGAGAAGTACCTGGATATTATCGGCGTCAACTACTACTCGAACAATCAATGGATTCACGGCGGGCCAACGCTCGACTATCGCGACCCGATTTATCG
>Ga0209724_1002404_pt1 | contig 16029 bp, 13 predicted proteins | sample grotaG_FD_184143 | JGI IMG/M metagenome (GOLD analysis project Ga0209724, IMG submission 184143) | Glacier valley bacterial and archeal communities from Borup Fiord, Nunavut, Canada, to study Microbial Dark Matter (Phase II) -... | ecosystem: Environmental > Aquatic > Freshwater > Ice > Glacier ...
TTTAAAAACCAATAAACCGGAACACCTGTAAATATAAGTGTAAGGCCAATCATGGCTTCGCGTGGACGGGTGACGATTGTGTTTACGAAAAGAACAATACAGAAAAGGATAAAAATGGCCGGTACAATCGGGTATCCCCAAACTTTATAAGGACGTGGCGCATCGGGCATCTTCCGTCGTAATATAAATACACCCAATGAGGTGGCGCCATAGAAGAAGAATACGGCAAAGATGATCATATCTGTCAACTGATCGAATGTTCCTGAGAGTACCAACACAGAGGCCCAAATCCCCTGCCAGATCAATGAATTGCCCGGTGCATTCGACTTATTCAATGTTCCGGCACGCTTTAAAAAAAGCTGGTCGCGTGACATCGCAAAATAAACCCGGGGACTTGCCAGTATTGTCGCATTTGTGCATCCCAATGTACTGATCAGAATCAGCATCGAAATAAACAGCGCGCCATTATCGCCCCAGAAAACCCGAACCGCTTCGATCGCCGCAATCTGATTGCCCGATTGGTAAATCTGTTCGAGTTGCGGAATAGACAACAGTGAAAGATAAGTGACGTTCACAAGCAAGTAAATGGCAATCACCATAAAAACGCCGATTATTATTCCCAAAGGGATTTTCCTTTTTGCATCTTTCACTTCGCCACCAATAAATCCAACAGTCGCCCATCCCTGGTAGGCCCAAAAAGCCGCAAGCATCGCTGTAAAGAATGCAGAAATGGTAACAGGCGCATCGGAAGTGGAGCTGAAATCAAAACTGCGGGTTGGTATCGAATGGGGACTTCCCAATCCGAAAATAACAATCATAAAAATACCGGTAAAGACGAGGATCAATACCAGTTTACTCACGCCTGCCCCGGTTTTTACACCCTTTATATTCACAAGCGTAAGCAATAGAATCAGAATAATTGCAGCAAATTTCACCGAGAAATCGGCAAACGGGAAAAATATTCCACCTATAGTGAAACTACTAAGCGAAGGAAACAAATCGGGCAAAGAAACCAGGCTATTCAGCGACTGTGCAAACACATAGGCCAACGAGGAGATGGCAGCAGTTTGAATAACAGTAAACAGCGACCACCCGTAAATAAACGCGAAAAACCGGTTATAAATCTTCTTGTGATATACAAAATCACCGCCTGTATCAGCCAAAAGACCGGCAACTTCAGCATTGCTTAATGCGCCTAACAGGGTAATCAGTCCGCCGACGATCCATGCGATTAAAACCCATCCGGAAGAATGGAGTTCAGCTGCCATTGGGGCAATTTTCTTGTAAACCCCTGATCCTATAATATTACCAACAACGACAACGATCACATATCCCAGACCCAGTGTTCGTTCAAAATTTGCGTTTTTATTCATTTATATCAGCATCGATAAACGGTTCATCCAACATAAGACATCAGGAAAAACCAATCCTAATTTAAAGTGAAGGTTTAATTTTTAAGGTGAGGAACAGAACACTCCGTTCATTAAGATTCAGCCTTTTACTCCTTTTAAAATACCCGAAAGCCTTCACTTCTTTGCTTCCGAATGAATCGGACAAATATACAGTTTTTGACATTGCATGATTTGTTTTTAATTGAATCTGATGTTTCAGAAAATCCAAAGGAAAAGCTACACAATGTTTCACTGAGTTCCCGCAGTGTTGCACAATGTTTTTCAGTAAACGATTAGATGCTGTCAGGTAAAACTACACCGTGAAACGCTGTGCTTTACCCTGCGTAACACTGTGTAACTTATTATTCATTCAGCTTTTTCTGAGTTTGTCTTTAAAAATTAGATTTCCTTATTTCTGATCGGCACTTTGGTGGAATTTGGTGTTTATAATCGGAATCACTATTGTCAGGTTAAAAATATTAACAAACGAAGATGTCGCAACTCCGTTGCTTTTAGGTTCAATAATACATTCATCTACAAAGTTATAGCAACTACGTTGCAAAAAAGGATGCTGCGTAGCAGCTTCATCTTTGTAGAAATAAATAGAATTGCAAAAGTGAGCCAAGTAGTGGCGACATCTATTTAAAGACGAATTAATCTTCATATTACAAGAATTAAGGTCTACCCAAAAACTGATTCAGTATTTCAGATTGATTTTTGCAAGGATGGATTTCCCATTTCCAACAGATGCAGTTTCTTCCGTTCAATCCGAAAGAAAATGAAAACCACACATGTCGAAATAAAATCAGAAATCGGACTTGCCATCCATATTCCGTTTATTCCGTAGTGCATCGGGAGAATGGTGAGCAAAGGAAGTAAAACAATTACCTGCCTAAGAAGCGTCAGGAAGAGTGAAATTTTGGCTTTTCCGATGCTTTGGAAATAGTTTGAGCAAATCACCTGGAAACCAACCAATGGCAACATCAAAAGAAAAATGCGGATCCCGTGTATTCCTATTTCATAGAGTTGTGTGTCGTCGTGGTTGAAAAGGCGGATGACCGATCCAGGGAATAGCTCGATGAGAATAAATGCAATAATAGAGATGATCGTTCCGGCTTTAATACCAATATCCCAGGTCTCACGCACGCGGCTGTAATTCCCTGCACCAAAGTTATATCCGATAATCGGCTGCGAAGCCATATTGATGGAAATAACCGCCATGACAATCAGGATGGCAACTGAGTTAATAATCCCCATCGCCCCAACGGCCACATCGGCGCCATATTTAATCAATTGCGTGTTATAGGTTGCCTGTACCAAACTTCCGGCTATTTGCATGGCAAAGGGCGCCATACCAATTGTAACAATTTGCCAGATAATGAAACGGTCGAGTTTCATATTGCCAAGCCGCAACTTAAGAACTGATCGTTTGCTCGTAAAATGTAAGATCACCCAAACCATCAATATAAACTGCGAGATTACCGTGGCAAGCGCCGATCCTTTCACGCCCATTCCTAACCAAAAAATAAAAATAGGATTCAGTATAACATTTACTACCGAGCATATAATCATCGAGAACATGGCATTTCGCGGGTTTCCCTCCGAACGGATGATGTTGTTCAGCGAAAATCCGACAACCTGGAAAACCGATCCTAAAAGGATGATGTTCAAATAATCCTGCGCGTAGCCAATTGTTTGATCGTTCGCCCCGAAAGAGCGGAGCATTGGCGTCTTAACCATAAATCCAATCACCGTTACAACCAGACCAACGATGATCATTAATATGAAACTGTTACCAAGCACACGTTCAGCCAGGTTGAATTCCTTCTTCCCAAGGTTGATGGAGATCCGCACACCAGCTCCTATGCCGATCAACATTCCAAATGCAGCAACCAAAATCATAATGGGGAAAACGACTGAAAGACCGGAGAGTGCGAGTGAACCTACTCCCCTGCCAATAAAAATCCGATCGACAACATTATACAATGCATTGACTGTAACACCAATAAATGCAGGCCAGAAAAATTTCCACATCAGACCTGCAATATTTTTCTCTGCCAATTCTTTCGATCTTCCGCTGTCCATTCAGGCTATTTGTATTAGGCGCAAAGGTATTTTATTTTATCTTTGTCGATATACTGAAAAATCGAGGCTTCATGACTATTGACGTAAAATCGAAGGAAATCCTTTCAAACCTAAAATCAACCGATCCGGAGTTTATATTAGAGACAATTGATAAAATCAGGGAATCTGGTAATCGTTTTATAGTTGCAGGACTTATTGATTTATTGCACGAAACTGATCTCCCGGAAATTAAAAAAAGCGTTTTGAACCTGCTTTCGGAACTGAAAAACAAAGAGAGCGTCCCGGTTTTTATTGAAGCAATTAAAGATGAAAAATATGCCGGCGTACGTAAAGAGCTTGTGGCTTGTTGCTGGCAAAACGGTCTCATTTACAATGAGTATCTTCCGGTTTTTATTGATCTTGTCATTCATGAGGAGTTTCAGGTTGCTTTTGAAGCATTTACTGTCATCGAAAATATGTTTGGCAGAGTTGAAGATGAAATAATTGACAAAGAAATAGCTAAAGTAAAAGATGCGCTTACAAATGCAACTGAACAGAAAGCTTATCTGCTAAACGGGCTGCTTGCAATCGTACGCGACATTCCTGAAGAGCAGGAATTTAACGACTAATTACTACCAATAAAGCTTTTCTTTTCCTGAAAAAGTTTAAATTTTGTTTCCGGACGAACTAAACCTACCTTTGCGTTCCTGACACACCGCCATCCTAAATTCGAAATATTTATAATATTTAGCGTTAACAGTGAAACATTTGGCTGTTAAATGGCTATACTTAAGTGAACAAATTGACCTATAGCAAATCAGCATGATGTGAATCTCGATAAATGAAAAATTTCAGATCAGGCTGATTTATTTACCAAATTTCAATGGTTGTTGCAAACTAATGAATATCAGAATAAAGGAGTGACTAAAGCTATTCAAACTTTTTTTTTAAGACAAATTCGGATCAGATATTTACTGGTTTCGGGCGTCAAAAGTATTGTACTTATTACTTTTATGCTCATCGTGGTTAATATACACCAGGTGAGCGCACAAGATCCTGAATTCTCGCAGTTTTATGCCAATCCGCTCTATTTAAACCCTGCCTTTACAGGAACGACCGAGTATCAGAGAATGGTCGCAAACTACCGGAATCAATGGCCCAAACAAGGGAATACCTATGTGACCTATAATTTCACCTACGATAAATTTCTACCTGTTATTCGAAGTGGAATTGGTTTCAAATTAATGTACGACAGAGAATTGAATGGCGTAGTCAACAGTATATACACCTCTTTTTTGTACTCCTACCATATCAAAGTGAACGACCAGTTCTTTTACACTATGGGACTTGAGGCGGGATTTATTTATAAGCAATTCAATACTTCGGGATTAATCTTTCCCGGAATGATCGACCAGGGAACAGGTACAATCACCGGAACCTATCCCCTCCCTTTTGAAGACGGGCAGAAAATCTTTCCTGATTTTTCTTTTGGTCTGGCTGGTCAGGTAGATGATGTCTATTTTGGGCTCTCACTTCACCATCTCACGCAACCCGATCAATCGATTATTGAAGGCGATCAGGTTGGAAGGCTCCCGCTTAAAATAACACTTCATTCGGGAACAAAAAGTCATCAGTTTCACCGCGGATTATTATCACGCGCGTTCACCTTATCTCCAAATATTATTTACCGCCAGCAAGGATCATTTAAACAGATCAATGCAGGAATATACATGAAAGAAGACTGGCTGGCTTTTGGGTTATGGTATCGCAATAACCTTTCCGTAAGACCTGATGCGCTGATTGCAATGGTCGGAATTCAAAAGGAAAAATTCCAGTTCGGATACAGTTTCGATTTCTCATTGTCAAATGTATCGGCCTACAGCTATGGCTCACACGAAATCTCACTGACTTTCTTCTTTGGTGAATTGCATCGCCGACTGTTTAACAATGCGATGGTGATTCCGAAGATGTAAAAGATTTTAATAAACCAATGTGACGGTTCCTGTCTGCTGATGTTTTCGTCCTAAAAAATCAGAAAAGTTTAGCATCCAAACATATGCTCCAGCGGGTGCAAATGAACCGCTTTCAGTGCGTCCATCCCAACCTTTGATCTCATCCTTTGCTTCAAATACGACGTCATTCCACCGGCTAAGTACTGTAAAATGGTATCCTTCCGGAGCAATCCCATCTGAATTCAGGAGAAAAACCCGATCAATTTCATTAGGAGCATTGGGCGAAAAGCCATTTGGCGGAAACAGCCGATCGAAAGCAACCAATAAAATTTGTGAAACTGTATCAGTACAAAGGTCAGCGTTGGCCACCTCAAGAAATATTTTTTGACGACCCATCTTCATGAAATGATAGGTCGGGTTTTGTAATGTTGATGTTGATGCTCCGCCAAAATCCCATAACCATGTAGAAGCACCTAAGCTGAGATCTGTAAACTTGACGTCGGGTTTATCGTTGTAAACAATTTTATTATCCATCCTGAATTTTGCAGTTGGCTTCGGATAGGTCATCAATAAATCAGTTCCTATCTTTTCATTTGCACAACCAGTTACGGAAGATTTCCCTTTTAGTATTACATTGAAATTTTTTCCGGGCGCAGTGTAAGTGTGCAAATCCGGCGATCCCGAACCAGTTGTTCCATCGCCAAAATCCCAGTTAAAATCAACCGCATCACCGCCTCCATTAATAATCCCTGACAAGGTTGGCTCAAAAGGAATGCATCCGGCCAATAAATTGGATTGAATTGTGAAGTCTGGCTTGCGCTGTAATTTTATGCTTTCAAGATCACTTTCACATCCAAATTCAGACTTCACCATTAATCCAACCGTTGCCATTGGCTTGGTTTTCAGATCGAATTTGAAAGGACCTGGTGTTCCCTGAGGATCATTTAATTTCTCAGATGCAGCGAAATCTTCCAAATCCCAGGTATAGGTATCCTGATCGGTTCCGTTAAGTCCTGTACCTGTGAAAGAAATTTGGTTCTCACCAGGTACAAGACAATCGGTTGGTGAAAGTGAAAACGCAACAACAGGGATTGGGGCTACATGAACCATTTTGGGGATTTTTACTTCATTTGCACAACCATCGCCAGTAGTTACTTTCAGATGCACATCATAAAAACCTGAAGTCTGATAATTGTACTTTTGATCAGGAGTCGATCCGTTAACAAGAATATTATCGCCAAAATTCCATTCATATTTGACGGCTCCTTCACTAATTGCTGTAAAAATGACAGGAAGCGGCTCACATCCAATATCTTTATCAACGATCAAACTAAGGTTTGGGACAACCAGTATATCTGGTTCGATAAAAGGAGTGGAACATCCATCCTGGGTAACTGTCAATTTAAGATCACGTTTGACAAGACTAATCCCCAAAGGTACCACCTGTGTCATAATCCCGATTCCATTTGCAATCACTTCGTCTCCAAAATTCCATTCATAGTTTGCTCCTGAAAGGTCTCCCTCAGGAGTAAAAGCGGCATCTAAATTATACCCAAAACAGGGTTGCCCCTCTATCTTACCGTTAACAATTAACACACCTTTAGGATTCTTAAAAAATGAAAGATTAAATGGCACTTCTTTTGGACAACCGGGATAAATTGCCGCTTTATATACCATCGGGTAAACGTCAAAATCGGAAACACTCACTTTTAATTTATTAATAATTGACACCCTATTGTCAACACTTGTAATTGAATATTCGTTAGTATTCGCCGGAATATAGTTTACTGTTGTTACTTTTTCATCACAAATTAGGGATTTAATAGATGAAAGATCAATCTCGGGTAAATCATGAACTGTAACTTTTGTCGTGAATGGTGGTGCAGTACAATTTTTATCGGTAGTTATCGTCACGCTGTAATCGCCGGAAGTACCAACATTTATAGAATTGGTAGTTGCGTTGTTCGACCATTTATAAGAATAGGTTGGATTATCTCCCGCAACAATTGGGATAGTTGATCCTTTGCATGAATTGTAACCCTCCGGGTTTATAAGTGAAACAGGCTTTGGATTAACTGGAACGGTATAAGTTGTCGTATTGTTACATGCCCCCCGGTTTCCAGTAACTGTGTAAGTTGAGGAAGGAAATTTAGGGGTTGCAATTGGATTGGCAATATTTAGTGGCGAAAGTGTTTCGTCAGGAATCCAATTATATGTAGCAGGAATTGCATTCTGGTCTGGCTGATTCAATTCAACAGTTGTGCCTTCGCAAACTGCAGGTTGAATTCCTGATTTATAAAACGACATTGTATTCACTTGTAATGAAAGGGTTGCACTTAGAAACACTTTAGGATCCTCCGGCATATCACCAAACTCTATTAAATAACCAGCTGAAGCATAATCTCCACTTCCACCAGTCTTGGGAAGGTCGTTCCATTTATAAGAATCATTGGTATTATTTGGAAAATATGTAATGTGAGCATAGTCTTCTTCTCCAGACTGATTAGGTTCCCACGTACCAGTTGGTAGTGCTGAAGAAAAGCCCTGGTCCCATCTGTTCCAATTGTGATAAGCCCCATTCACCGGACCATAGACACCTGCTGGGTTATTCATTTTAGCCTGATAACCGGTGCCCTTCCAAAAACGAAGACCTTTACCACCACCTTCCAAACCTTCCGGTCCAGTTACCCAACGCCAATCTCCTTCAACATCCGCATCTGATGCTCCAATCCATCCGACGGCTCTATCGATTTTTGTCTGGATAAATGAATTTTCATACATACTGGTTATCGTCGCAAGATAACCCCTTAATCCATAATATTTCATTGCATCCGATTTTGCTTCGGCTTCAGCTTCTGCCCACTTTATACCCGACTTACTGACAAAGCGATAAAAATGTCCCGTTCCCCAATAATAATCACCATCTTCAAGTGTAATCGTGAGCTTACGTGTGCCAAGAGTAGGAATGAGCTTATTATTCTTATACTTCACTAATTTTATCGCATCCCTGTAATTATCAATGGTCGTGTTCGCATCGCCTTTTAGCAGCAAATAACCTTGAAGATCATACCATGTACTAACAATATTTCCAATTGAACCGGAATAGACCAATGTGTCTTCTCCAGCATTATAACCCTCATTAATCGAAACCTTCATACCAGGAAGTATGAAATTACCTTCAATGGTCAGGCTTTCAGCGAATGGAACAGGTGCATTACAATATTGAACAGGTGTGGAATCAGTAAGTTTAATTGCAAGCCTATCCTCTTCCCCTTTCGAAATATCAACGAAAAAGGTAAAGGTCAGCAATATGATGAACAGGATTCTCAACTATTTGGGGTCCGAGAAATACTTCATAAACTGAGTCCGTTCGTACATCGTAGGATTGGATAGCTTTGAATAATTGAGTCTTCCCCGAAAATCAGAAATCTGCTTAAACTTCCATTTTATCATAAACGACTTCAGATAGTCGAGTATTTCATCGATCTGACCAAAACCATTCAAATAAAGTGTCGAACAAATCTGTCCTACGGTGGCACCAGCGAGTATTTGCTTCACAAAGGCTTCTCCATCGTGTATTCCAGTCGATGCAGCAATATTAAGGTTCGGCACTTTACCCGAAACAATCCCCGTCCAGCGAAGTGAATGACGAAGGTCATCGGGTGAACTATAAATTGAAGAGGTGGTCATTGCGAGTGTTTCAAGATCGATATCAGGCTCGAAGAACCGGTTAAACATCACGACTGCCGCCGCACCATTGGCCGAAAGTTTATCAACCATTCCAACCAGGTTCGTGAAGTAAGAACCTATTTTCATGGCTACCGGAATTTTAACGACCCTGCGAACTTCCGTCAAAATGTCCAGGTACCGGAATTCGATGTCAGCAGATGAAATCTTGCGATCGGTAGGTATTATAAATGCATTAATTTCCAAGGCATCGGCACCTGCCTTTTCAAGATCCCGGGCAAATGTGATCCATTCGTCACCAGTTACGCAATTGACGCTTGCGATCACAGGAATCCTCAGTGATGATTTAGCGATCTTAATCAGATTGAGATAGGTCTGTAAATTGGTTTCCCGGATATAATCCCAAATACAATCTTCAGCTTCAGGATGCGAAACTTGCTGCACATCCTGGTTGATCACCTCAATCACTTCATTTGTAATTTGCTCCTCGAAAAGAGATTTCAAAACGATGGCACCCACCCCTTTCTCTTCTATCTGAAGGATTTTGTCGATCGAATTTGTTAATCCGGAACTGGAAACTACCAACGGATTTTTGAGGGAAAGCCCCATGTAAGTTGTTGATAAATTGGGCATGGCGTGTGAATTATGAATTTTGAATTATGATTTTAATGTGTAATTAGATTTCGTTCTCCGAAAATAGTACTCCCGACCCTTACCATTGTACTGCCATTATCAACAGCGTAGAGGTAATCGTGCGACATTCCCATGGAGATTTCGCGAAAGTTATCATTTCCGCGAAAGAAAACATCTTTAAGGTTTTGAAATATTTCGTGAAGGGTTGAAAATTCTTTTCTGATCAATTCAACATCATCCGTGAAAGTTGCCATACCCATCACTCCTGAAATGATAACATTCTCAATATCTGATGATTTTAATGCCGTTAATAACTGAACGACCTCTTCATATGAAAAACCGAATTTACTCTCCTCGCTCGCAATATGAAACTGAAGCAGACAGGGGATCACTCTTCCTGCATGTTTCGCTTCATCATTAATGGTCTTTAAAATCTTAAGACTGTCAACCGAATGAATCATGGCAACAAAAGGGGCAATCATCCGAACCTTATTCGATTGAAGGTGACCAATAAAATGCCATTCGATATCTTTGGGCAGCGATTCCCATTTGCGCACAAGTTCCTGAACCTTATTTTCACCAAAGATCCGCTGTCCCGTCCGGTAAGCCTCCATGATCTCTTCATTACTCTTCGTTTTCGAAACAGCAACAAGCTTAACATCATCAGGTAATGATGCTTTTATTTTATTCAAGTTATTTTCAATTGTCATCTTCGGTGAATTTTATTCAAATGTAGATAAAAGTGGCTAATTACCGCACACAAACACGACATAGGTTCGTCAATTGTATTAAACAAGCCGATGAAGCAGCCAAGCTATTTTTTTTAACTTTACACCCGAACAAAGTAGGCTTGATCACAATTAGAGTTGAATGAAAAAATATCTTATATTATTGCTGATTACAGGCTGTGCAATTGCCGTATTTGCACAACCGAAGGATTTTAAGACAGAGCTATATATCGGTGCGAAAGGGGGAATGACGTTCTCGAAGGTAAGGTTTTATCCGAACGTCATTGAATCATTCGAGCAGGGGAAAACAGGTGGCCTCATGTTCCGGCTTATTTCTGAACCTCATATCGGATTTCAGGTGGAGGTAAATTATATCCAAAAGGGTTGGAAAGAGGATTCAATTGGTTATTCGCGCCAGCTAAACTACATTAGCGTTCCAGTAATGACGCATGTGAATATTGGGAAAAAAGCTTTCCGGTTCACGCTTAACCTTGGTCCGGAAATAGCCTATATGTTTTCAGAAGAAGAGAAATTTAGTTATCCGCCAGCAACTGCAACCGAAGATCCGGCATATCGCACCTACATTGGAAAACCAACCGACACGCAACTCGATTTTCTGTTTACTGCAGGCATCGGAATGGAATACCATCTGAAACAGGGTGGTGCTTTCTCACTCGAAGGACGCGCCTATTACAGTCTTCCAAACCTTTTTAATCCCGACAATTACCCCTATAAAGTCTCTCAAAGTAACGGCGCACAGGTTACTTTCGCCTACCTTTTTCAATTCAAAAGAAAGAATAAAGCCGGTAAGTAATTTGACATCATGTGACCGATCATGCAATTATCCTTATTTCCAAAAGCAGCTAATGTCGGAATAACTAATTTGGGATTTTTGTATATTTGTTGAAAATTGAAGGCAATGGAAGAATTCACAGAAAAATATATAAACCCATTCACTGACTATGGATTCAAAAAATTATTTGGCGAAGAGCTAAATAAGGATATACTACTTGATTTTTTAAACGAACTTTTAAGAGAAGAGCAAGGCCTGATAAAAAACTTAACCTATCTAAAGACAGAGCAGCTTGGGGCAAGCGAGATAGACAGAAAAGCAATCTTTGATATCTATTGCGAGAATGAAAAGGGTGAAAAATTCATTGTTGAACTCCAAAAAACGAAACAAAACTTTTTCAAGGATCGGACCGTCTATTATTCAACTTTCCCTATTCGTGAGCAGGCCAAAAGAGCAGATTGGGATTTCGAATTAAAGGCGATTTATACGATTGCTATTCTTGATTTTGTTTTCGATGCCGATAAATATGAACCCAATAAATTCAGATATGATGTAAAATTAACGGATGTAGAAACAAAAAGCGTCTTCTATAACAAGTTAACATTCATATATTTAGAAATGCCAAAGTTCAACAAAACAGTAGATGAACTAGTGACGAGATTTGATAAATGGCTGTATATAATTAAGAATTTAAATAAACTTGATAGAATTCCGGATAAACTGAGAGAACAAATATTTGATAAATTGTTTGCAACTGCAGAAATAGCGAGGTTTACTCCGGCACAGGTTCTTTCTTATGAAGATAGCTTAAAGTACTACCGTGATTTAAAAAACTCCATCGATACAGCGAGAGGAGAAGGAAAGATTGAAGGAAGAATTGAAGGAAAAATTGAAATTGCGATTAAGGCAATAAAAAAAGGCTTTTCAATAAATGATATTATCGAATTAACAGGATTATCGGAAGATGAAATCAAGGGACTAACTAAGTAAAAAGGCGACCAAATCTGGCCGCCTTTATTTTGAGATATTATTCAAGTTCGTGAACCACCAATCCAGATCTAAGCTTGGGCTCAAACCATGTCGTTTTTGGGGGCATTATATTACCAGAATCGGCAATGTTGATCAGTTGTTCCATCGAAACAGGATAGAGTGCAAATGCTACTTTCATATCACCCGAGTCGACTCTTTCTTTCAACTCTCCAAGACCTCGGATTCCACCAATAAAATCAATCCGTTTATCGGTTCTGAGATCTTTTATCCCCAATATATTATCAAGGATCAGATTTGACAGAATGGTTACATCGAGTACGCCGATCGGATCGTTGTCGTTGTAGCAACCAGTTTTAGTGACCAATTTATACCATTCGCCTTTGAGGTACATACTGAAGGTATGCAACTGATCAGGTTTGTAAATTTCGGTCCCGATTTTCTGAATTTCGAAATCTTCACCAATCTTATCAATCAGTGCAGTTGCTGAAAGACCATTCAGATCTTTAACCGTACGATTGTAATCGATGATTTTTAATTGATTGTCGGGGAAATGAACAGCAAGGAAATAGTTATATTCCTCGTCACCTGTATGATTTGGATTTTCAGCGCGCTTCTCTTTTCCGACAAGGGCCGCCGCTGCAGTACGATGGTGACCATCGGCAACATAGGTAGCCGGAATTTTGGCAAAAAGTTTTAAAATCTTATCAATCGTCTGATCATTATCAACGAGCCAGAAATGGTGACCAAAACCATCCTCCGCCACAAAATCGTAAACCGGCAACTGTGTTGCAACAATATCAGCAACAATGTCGTCCAGCTCTTTTACGGCAGGATAAGCAAAAAACACAGGTTCCATATTGGCATTTGTAATACGGACATGCTTCATGCGGTCTTCTTCTTTATCGGCGCGGGTTAATTCGTGTTTTTTGATCACACCTTTCAGGTAATCATCCACAGAGGCACAACCCACGATACCATATTGGGTTCTCCCCTCCATGGTCTGCGCATAAATATAAAGGGAATCTTTTACATCCTTCACCAGCCAGTCATTGTTACGCCAGATATCCAGATTTTCAGCAGCCTTTTGATAAACAGGCTCTGAGTGTTCATCAGTTCCGGCAGGAAAATCGATTTCAGGTTTGATGATGTGCAACAACGTATAAGGATTTCCTTTTGCCTCTTCCCTTGCTTCTTCCGAATTCAGAACATCGTAAGGACGTGAGGCAACTTTTGAAGCCAGTTCAACAGGGGGACGGAGTCCTTTAAAAGGTTTTAATACAGCCATAATTTAGTTTTGAGCTTCAAATTCTTTCATTGCGTCAACCAATACTGCCACGCTTTCGATTGGCATTGCATTGTAAATAGAAGCTCTGAAACCACCAACACTTCGATGACCTTCGATACCAAGGATATTCAATTCCTTAGCTTTGGCAAGGAATGCCTTTTCAAGTTCTTCGTAACCCGGAGCCATCACAAAAACAACATTCATTTTTGAACGGTCTTCAGGATCTGGAACCGGACATGTGAACATTTTATTGCGGTCGATTTCGTCATAAAGCAATTTGGCTTTAGCGATGTTTTTCACTTCCATGGCTTTGATTCCGCCATTTTCCTTTAACCATAATAAAGTCTGGAGTCCTGCAAAAACAGAAAGAACGGGAGGTGTATTAAACATTGAAACCCCTTCGATATGTGTATTATAATCGAGCATTGTAGGAATTGGGCGGCCAGTTTTGCCAAGTGCATCCTTACGAACGATTACAAGAGTTACACCTGCAGGAGCCAGGTTTTTCTGTGCACCGGCATAGATCAGATCGTATTTCGAAATATCGATCGGACGGCTAAAGATGTCAGATGACATATCAGCTACCAACCTAACCGGAGCATCAATATCTTTGTAGATCTGAGTTCCAAAAATGGTATTATTCGTTGTAATATGAAGATAATCAATATCCGAAGGGATACTTACATTTTTAGGGATGTAATTGTAATTCTTGTCTTTTGAAGAAGCCACTTCAACAACCTCGCCAAAGAATTTAGCCTCTTTGAGTGCCTTCGATGCCCAAACACCCGTATTGTAATAGCCAGCTTTATTCTTCAGTAAGTTAAAAGGAACCATACAAAACTGCAGACTTGCTCCACCCTGAAGAAAGAGTACTTCGTAACCTTCGGGTACTTCGAGTAATTCTTTTACAAGCGCGATCGCCTGATCCATCACCGCAACAAACTCCTTACTTCTGTGCGATATTTCCAAAACAGAAAGGGAGGTACCGGCAAAGTTAACAACTGCTTCAGCAGTTTTCTGAATCGTAAACTCAGGAAGAATTGATGGACCTGCGTAAAAATTGTGCTTTTTCATTTGAAGGAATTTAAAAGTGATAAATTTTATAACTTATTATAATTGTGTATATTATCGTAAAATAAACAGCTTATCCGACTCTTATTCGCAAAATTAACACATTTGTCAGAAACATGACAAAAATCAATAAAAATTTAAATGTAAGTAATGAATACTTAACATGTGGCAGTACCTTAAATAAACGGCGTCTTAACGATTTTGGCCTTTACGCGTTTGTTGCGGATGAGAATATAAATTTCGGAACCTAATGCACTGAAATCGTTTCGAACATAGCCCATTCCAATCCCTTTTTCAAGAACCGGCGACTGTGTTCCGGAAGTTACCACACCAATTACATTTCCTTCGGCATCAACAATCTCATATCCATGACGTGGAATTCCCCTGTCGATCATTTCAAAACCCTTTAACTTTCGGGTAACACCTTCGTTCTTTTGTTTCAGAAAAAGAGCTTTATCAATGAAGTTCTTGGTATCTGTAAACTTTGTTACCCATCCAAGACCTGCCTCTATTGGCGAAGTGGTATCATCAATATCATTCCCATACAGACAAAAGCCCATTTCGAGTCTCAATGTGTCGCGTGCACCCAGTCCGATTGGTTTTATTCCGACCTCTTTTCCTGCATCGAAAATTGCATCCCACATCTGTTCAGCATATTCGTTGTAAAAATAGAGTTCAAATCCGCCGGCACCGGTATAACCTGTCGCAGAGATAATAACATCATCAACGCCTGCAAACTGGCCAACTTTAAATGTGTAATATTTGATCGAAGAGAGATCTGTATCTGTCAGTTTCTGCAGAATCTGCATCGCCTTTGGCCCCTGTACAGCTAATTGACTAATTTTGCCTGAGGCATTTTCCAATTCGGCACCTAAATCATTCTGAGAAACGAGCCACGCCCAGTCTTTCTGAATATTTGAAGCATTTACAACCAGCATATACTTCAGCGGTTCGAAGTAATACACCAATAAATCGTCAACAATTCCGCCTTTCCCATTTGGGAAACATGAATATTGTGCCTGACCGGGTTGTAATACGGAAGCATCGTTGGTGGTCACTTTTTGAATGAAAGACAATGCGTTAGGGCCTTTAACCCATATCTCGCCCATGTGAGAAACATCAAAAACCCCAACCCCGTTGCGAACGGTCATGTGTTCATCTTTGATACCTGTATATTCAACCGGCATTTCAAATCCGCCAAATTCTACGATCTTGGCATTACAACGTTTGTGAATCTCAAAAAACGGAGTTCTTATCATCTGATTATTTTTAATATTTTCGTATTGCAAAACTAAATATTTCGAAGAGACTAAAAGCTGAAAAATCTCACTTCGATTTGAATATTAATTGTTAATTTTGATTGTTTAATAAAATCACGTTTAAAACCTGCAATGATCATGGCTTATACTAATTTGGATTATCTGCAAACTATAAC